>Ga0123352_10002333_pt1 | contig 26289 bp, 15 predicted proteins | sample TergutLab28metaG_FD_89700 | JGI IMG/M metagenome (GOLD analysis project Ga0123352, IMG submission 89700) | Labiotermes labralis P1 segment gut microbial communities from Petit-Saut dam, French Guiana - Lab288 P1 | ecosystem: Host-associated > Arthropoda: Insects > Digestive system > Gut ...
AAGTGGTTCATTCTAGGTCTGGTCGGGCCCTGAGGGTTCCAGGAGGAGGAGGCGCCCGGAATTCAAGCCAATCGGTACATGAAGGGGGGGGGGTTGTCAGCCTCTCCCCCCCCCCCCCGCCACCACCCCTCACCTCAGGAAATATTCCAGGAACTCATTTCTTTTAGAGGTTGAGTCGATTTCAGGGCTATAGTGCGGCCGGAGGGATTCAATCAATGAAAAATACCAGTGACACCACCGGGAACCGAATCGGTGACTTTCTGGCTTAGAGGGCAGTACCTCAACAAACTGCGCCAACGCCTACCCCAAAGATACGAGAAATATTTACTGTTATTTCCAAGAACTGTTTCGATGTGTATATTCTACATCCCATTTCGAAGTGTCATAAACGTCGCAGTTTCATTACTCCTATTGACAATAGGATTGACAATGATGACCCCCCCCCCAAAAAAAAAATAAATCTCACCTAGAACTCAAGCCTGTTTATAAAATAACCCAGAATATATTTTCTGCATAGCGATCTGTTCAGATGGCTGAAAGCTGTGCTTGAATAAAAATTCAAATGCGGTTCCGCGAGTTGCATTTTCCTCATTCCTTCCATCGCCGTCAGCAGCAATAACCTGAAGATAGTCTCCGGCTGACAAGGAAGAATTCTTCCAGTTCTATCACATCAGCTGAAGTGCAGGGGCATTCTGACGTGCCGAGTAGCGAGAGGAACGGGAAGGGAGAGATTGCCCTTTATCGGTGAATGAACGTCAGCTATTTCATCGTGCAGTAGACGCACCGTGTCCCAGGGTTTAGCCGTACCGTACTAGTAGAATGTATGCTCAAGAACGTGGAGATTCGAACCTTGTGGGACGTTAAGCTGTGTCGACTGGTGAATAGTTACCAGTCGATAAGGCGTAATATTCCAGAAGGCTTGACGTTTCAGCAACACCGCCATGAGAACCACGTATCTCGTAATCGGAAACTTGTATCCGGTTCATAGTAATTCATTTTTCAGAATTCCTGGTTCAGCTTTACGCATAACTCGTAATGACCTCAAAGGGAGCAAAGAGATATTGAATTTGTATTCATGAGAGCCCTTTGTTCAGTTGTAAATTGTTTTGTGTGCCTTTAACAGGAGATGAAACTAATGATATGTACAAAATTCAATATATGAAACCAATAAACATGAAATGTTTTGGACACTTTTATGTACCGTCCAACTGCTAGACCAAAACGCAGACGACAAGATAACATTAAAGCATATCTATATAACTTATAGACACGGGTTGTGGTGACGTGTTGAATTTAACTGGCTCAAAATCTTGTTTACCTCAGAGTTTTACGGACAAGTGACTAAACACGTCGGAATGTATTGCGTTATAACGTAAAGTGACTGACAGCTACATACATGTGTAATGAGCTGTGTCTGTACAGTGCCTGAAGAGCAACATCTTGTCCTGTGACTCCTGTTATTCTGTGTCAGAGGCAGCCACACTTAAGTGAAAAATCAACATTTCTTGTTCTTTTATGAGTTATGTAATAATGTTTTCAGTAAATCAGTTTATAAAGTCTCGAAAAATACGATATCAGCAAAATTTAAACTGGAAAGGACGCGAAAGGAATTGGTAGTGGCCTAATTTTGGATATCATCTGGGCATTTCAAAGCACGAATAACGGAAGTGACAAAAAGCCTCGTTCAGGATAACCGATGTCAGAACTGATACTTCAAATGATAAGAGTACGTGTATATTGACCCTCAAGGTGTACTAATTTGGACTTCTGTCCTGCAGGTGTGAGTTTAGAATTTTGTGTGGAATAGAGACTATCGTATCTTACGACTTTCGTAATTTTTCACAGTTCCTCCAAGCAAATAATAAAAGATTATCTTAAATTAAGGCAAGACTGCTTTCTTTCAAATTCATGGTGCTGTATTAAGTGTTATTTCATGACGCTATCTTTTGCTAACATTGTATGTCAGGGGTGGCCAGCTAAACAAGCTTCGGGAGCAGCACTTTACAAGGCCAATTAGGAAAAAGCCATGCATTAATAAAGTAACTTTTTTCCTCATCTGACGGCTTATTACTTCCGGTCATCCAGTTAGAGCACATTAATTACTGTTATTTGTGAGTCTCCTTTGTTTAAGAGTGAAGTGAAAGTCTTAGTGTGGAGTGAAGGTCTTAGTAACAGGTTGTCTATCATTATTAGAAGATATATAGATCAAATGAGGAAACCGCGGTAGCACAGTGGCTAAGTTGCTGTGTTACAAATCGGAAGGTCGCTGGTTCGATCCCAGCTGGTGTCAGTGGATTTTTCATTGCCATAAAATCCTTCCGATCGCACTATGGCCCTGGGGTCGACTCAGCCTCTAACAGAAATGAGTACCAGGAGTATTTCCTGAGGGTAAAGGCGGCCGGTGCGTAAGGCCGACAACCTACCACCATCCTGCGCCGTTGTCATGAAATCTGGGAACCTTAACTTCCTAAGAACCCTCTGGGCCTGACCAGGCCTGTAATGGGACTGCTTTTTTTATAGATCAAATGAAGTTCGCTGTTTATATGGCTGCTTCGTTTATCCTATTTTTATATTCTTCTAGTTCTATTTCGTATCATTGTATATTTGGTTGTATGTTTTGTATGCTTCTGTTTAATGCAAATTATGTATTCTTATTGTTATGTTAGGTATTTTTTTTGTTAGTGAACGTATTATTATTATTATGCATGCTCCGTTCTGGGTATTCTGTTTCATTGTGTTGTTATGTGTATTGTTTGTGCGTAAATGTGCACTGAACAACTGCAACTGGGTGTCAACCCAATTGTAGTTAACCATAAATATATCATATCAAGAAATCTTTTAAAACACCGTTCACAGTCAGCCATGTGCCCATGTAAACTACCTGAATATTATTTTTACACGTAACGCGAGTGAGTCGCACCACTAACGTGCGTGGGCCGCGTTTTGACCACCCCTGTTATAGGCATAAGTTCGGTGATGGACCGATGACCGAATAAGGATCACTGATTGAATGGCTGACATTTAAAAGCTGAAGTGTTCGAAGACAAACCTGTCCTAGTGCCACCTTCCGAGCCATAAAATCCACATGAACTGTCGTGGGATCGAACCCAACCCTCTGCGGTAACAGACCGGCAACTAACCCCCTAAGTCACCTCACGGCAAGGCACGGTCGCAGTGTACAAGGATTTAGTCATCAGATACTGTGCAGTGCCATTAGATACTGTGCAGTGCCATTAGATACCGTGCAGTGCCAGTAGATACTGTGCAGTGCCATTTCGACAACATCGTTAAAATAAACTACAAAAGCTTTAGGAATACGAAGCAGAAGTGCTACACTTTCGAACACAACGTCCGGCTATACTGTACGTTACAATGAAATTGCATTACTTATTAAACTGTAACCAGGCTGTTACTGTTAACCTCCATCTGCTCACAAGGCTACGTTCAAACCGTCTGAACTCTGCAACTCTCTTTACTAATTATTAACATTGCTGAGGACACTGGGGTTCCTACAGTGATGACGGTTCAAGGATTTTCGCATCATGTATGTTTCTAATAGTCACTGAGATGTCGGTGACAAATAGTTTTCAGGTGGGGTTGGTGTGGACAAGAAAGAAATCTGTTAGCACAAGAACTTGCAACTTAATTCACTGGTCACAGTTTCGGATGCAAGAACTTTATTAAGCACAAGGAAAACTACAATCGAATTGCGTAAACAGAACTCTCTCTAACCTCAGTCTAGGACAATTAAACAGGATCACAGGAATGTCGAGGTCGCCACAAAATGGATCCTTTTCTCTCTGCCAGCCCCACTTGAGATTTACTTCAAATGAATTAAGAAATTAAAGCATTTAGTCACTTTGTAGCCTTGTTAAATGGCTTGGAAAATGAAGTTCTTGGCCTTGTAAAGCTTCCAAGACAAATGGTGTTTCTGTTTCCATGACTTCCCCTTTTTTCTTCTCTTTTTGCCTTCCATTCTTTACGAGTAAAATCTACAAGGCTTGTAAGAAGATGTAGTTGGATATTGTAACGCCTGGAATTGTTCAGTTTGAACATTTATCAAGCGCTAGTCATTTCTCTTGAAGCAGAGCAATCTAAAATGTCTGAAATTAATTTGTTCTCTTACTACAGTGGATAACAAAACGAGAAATCGCATGCTACATCATACCGTGTTGTTAAAAACTTCTTCGTAATGCTCAGAAAACAAACTAACCAACTGTGAAGATGCTTTGAGGTCTCTAATTCATCCGACACACTGGTAAAAGTAATGGAATGCTCGAATCAGTACCTGCCACAATGCGATTTACACAGCAGTAAATCTGATGTAAAGGGGGGGGGGGGTGAAAGGCATACAATCCTGTCTATGACATACAAAATGGCAAGTTATTTTCGAGGAAAAAACAGCTTCCAAAATGTGACACCGTGTAATTTGTTAGAGATTTACCAAAATCCGGATAAAAATGCTGCCTTCAATTTCATGGCCTATTATATACTAAGATATAATTTTTCATATTCACCTCCATGAAGACCTCAGATCTTATAAGTATTTTCGTCAGTAAGCATGCCTTACGTGTCTCTTGCACTTCATCAAAGGCAATTAAAATAGCTGACATTTGTGCAGGTTGGGTAACTACAAGCAACATGACGTTCTGACAAAATTCCATGAAAATCCGTCTTAGTAGTTCAAACGTTCTTATGGTCGGACCCACGGACATGATTCCATGGAATCGAATGCTGCTATCGGTTTTTAACACTGCTCCTTCCCATTCAGGACGTCCCGAATAGAAATCTCTGTCCAGAGACTGGCTAAGGTCACTGACGTTTACTGTGGTTTTTCTCCATCCCTCCACCAAATTCCGGTGTTTTACCTACATTAGGCTACATAACTTCCAGTGCACATGACTAATCATCACGTAATTCAATGCTATATAATACGAGCTACAGGAGACGTCATCACACGAACAAAGAACAGAAAAAAAACATGTGTCTTGTACTGTAAAAGGTAAATAAAGGTACATTTCACCTTATCACCTGGCATGCACGCACAGAAGGTTAACAGAAGTATAGTTATAGTCTTTCTTTAACCTCGGCGCTATATGGGGGTCGGTGGTTGACGCCCCGTTCCGGCCGCTTTACTCCCGGGAACGACCCACTACCCGTGGCATAGGAGACTGGGTGAACGCCAGGGTCGATCCGAACTGGTGCGGAAAATCTCGTTCCCACCGGGGTTCCATTCCCGGAATGTCCAGCCCGAAGCGAGACGCCTTTTAATGTAACGTATGTCTAGAAGAATGCATTCATTACACCGTCAACAACCTGATATTGTTTTGGAAACTTTAACTTCATTTCTCTCTAATACGAACAACTAAAAATGTAAAGCAATCCATTTACAGGTCTGGACAGACCCTGAGGGTTCCAGGAAGCTGAGGGTCCCAGATTTCAAGACATTCGGCACAATAAAATGGCAAGAATGTCAGCCCTACGCACCGGCCGCCTTTACCCCCCAGGAAATATTCCTGGTACTCATTTATGTTGGAAGCTGAATCGACCCCAGGGCCAAAATGCGGCGGGAAGGATTATGTTAAAGAAAATCGAACCCGCGCTTGAAGCGCAGTGCTTCAACTAACTGCGTCACCGCGTGACCCCTATATAAACAACTACGTTACATAATTACTCGTACATAAGTGTTTTATTCATGTACACAGTGCTATGCACGAGTGCCTTATCGTACCAAGACCGTAGTAACCGCCCCTTTTATTGCCGCATCTAAACTCTTTGTTACCCAGATATCAAAAGGTCTACCGTAACACAGTTTCGTTATACAGTGAAATTATCTTGATTTTTTCAACTTATTCAGTAAGTATAAGCTGTCTATATGTGTGTTCTCGTGTCTCAATTCTATTATTAAATATGCTTCACACAGACCTATTTGTGGTTACTCTTACGTAATATAAATACGAGTGGAAAACAGGATTTTGCTGAAAGTAGTGCTACAGTATTATGACAAGAGCCTTACATACCTCCAAAATTTTAAAGACCAAGAAAAACTTTTATTATAGTTAAGGAAACAGTTCGTACCGCGCAGTAAACACTCAGCCTCAGTTGTAACAATACAGATTATGCACTGTAACGTTATATTTAGGCTCGTTCGCGTGACCATTCTTGAAGTGGAAAGCAATAGGTTTATGAGTGTGTGTATCTGTAGTCTTAATCATTCAGTATGCAATGCGCATGCGCCCCATTATATTGTCATCTGTGGACCCTCCGTCTGTACAGCATTTTTCCACATTATGTCATAAACGGTGCGGAAAAACGTTACTGAACATAACATGTGTGTTTTGATTTCCTACAGATTTGTCCGAAACATTTCTTATTCTAAAAAAATCAGCGAGAGATGATAAAAAATGTATATTGATCGTCATGTAAAATACACGTTATTCTTGACAGATTTTGATGAAACTTGAAATTTCCCGATGGATTTTCGAAAACTACTCACATAACAAATGTCATGAAAATACGTTCAGTGGGAACTGAGTTGTTCCATGGGGGCGTTCGGACGGACGGACAGACAGACATGACGAAGCTAACAGTCGCTTCTCGCAATTTTGCGAACGCGCCTAACAACCAATCAGTTAATATATCATGGGGATGTAATGGTTATTTGTTCCGACAGTAATACAAAACACATAACTGAATCTGTGTGCAGAGGTAGTATTCTTGACCCTTAAACATGGTGGTGCGAAAAGTAACCATTGGACTTCTAAAGTGTTCGAATTTAATTCGCCTTTAGAAAAGGGTCTTAGAACTAATACGTGATAAACATTTGACACTCTCACACACACATTTTCGTATAAAAATAAAATCAAGGACTCTTTAAATCATAAATTTTTATTTTAGAGTGGTCTCCTACCCGAAGGCGGAGGTAAAAGTTTATGCCGAAACGTCGGTACCTGTTACAGTATAAGGTTTCACGTCCCAGCAGTTCGTCATTGCAACATTCAACGCCTTGAGAATCTTAATTCTCACTTTGTTTCTAATACAATATACAGCTACTGATCGGCTACCTCCCTCTACGAAATGGATAAATTAGTTGAAACGGAATCATAGATCGTACGTGTTATACCCAGAACACTTCTCATGACCCGTAACAAATGTAGTTTTCACTCTCCTGACACAGTGTTACCACAGGAGCCCCAATCAAGCTACTGTACCATCTCGCTTTTATCGAGTTTATTAGAACCGCATCCATCTTGATGTGGAGGAGACGCTGCACATTCTCCCTCGGTTATTACTTTGTTACAACGTAACCGAGTTTACTCTCCAATGGCAAGGAAATTCCTGCCCTACCACTTCCGGCTTTTCAGGAAAGAGACTAAAGTCGACCAAGGTATAGAGCAAGAGTTGACAACTAGCAACGCTCTTCAAGCAACTCGGGGGGGGGGGGAGAAAAAAAAGAAAACGAAGGTACAGCGCAAAGAAAAGGGAATGATCACGTACCGTGTTTCCTCCTATAAGAACACAAAGAGCTGTATTCCAACGCCGCCACAACTTCATATCGCAATTCGGAAAGGCTTCTTCTTTTATATCTTTTGTAGGATAAAGCATATTCAAAGACTGTGCAGCAAGAAAAATGACTGTAAATGAGTACTTTCAAGTGCCGCACTTTACACGGTGCGTGTTTCTGCAACAGGAAGGCGATCTTACTGGTTAGGACAATTTGAATAAAATCAGTGTCCACCGAACTTCAAAAAGCTGCCTGTATCTTTAATTTCACAAAGAATTACTAAAAATGTTTTATATGTAACGTAAAATTTCTTTAGAGTTAAAATGTTTTGCATTTGAGGGCGTGAAAGAAAAAGCCGCGACTCCTTTTCAACCACCATATGCAGGTAAGAGTTCAGCTTCACGTTCCAGCCACTTTAGTCCTGGTGAAAATGTCCCAGGTGCACAAAGAACAGGTGGCTGGCGGGGGTTCCAGGTACGGTATTGACGTCTGGGTAAAGAGAAGGAACTCGTGCCCCTGCCGGGAAACAAATCACGATTTGCTGCATGTCTAGCCCGTAGCCTAAACACTGTACGAGCTACGCTATCCCAGCACAGAGTAGGTTGGTTTTTTTTTTTTTTTGTAATTTGTATGAACCCTCTAGAGCATAAAATTCATGCAAATAACACGCACGAATTCAAAACACAGAGCATATCTGAAATACAAAGACCGATTACTAACCTCTGTTTAAAATAATTAACCTTCGTTTGTTCCAACAATCACTTGAACACAAAATTACGCTGTAAGGGCAAAATGCAACGTTATTCCGTTATTAGTCTATTAGTTTGTCATAAACACTGTGCTTTAAACTATTAATTCAAGTAAAACATAGATTTTTTTAAAATAAATACGAATTTTATTTGCAAATTTTTTTTACTATATTTGTCCAACAAATGCGCAATATGTGTTAACAATATCTGTTTTTTATGGCACTCCTACATGTTTCCATGTTGATGCATCATCGTCATGGAGAATTAATTCCTCGTAACAACCACCTGAATATATGCTTCCTTTTTATTAACTTTGTAGCTTTATTATATATAACAAGAAACCCCCTGAGAATGGCGTAAAAACATCGGAACACGTAGCAGTGCTATAAGAAACATACAGTTGTTAACACATATTGTGCATTTGGTGGATAAATATAGTAAATTTCTTAAAAATTGACGGTACATACTTCAACATTTCATTTGCAAAACGAAGCTGGAGTCTTGAAATGGGATTTCAGCTTTTCAGATTGGCCCTCGTGCAGCAGTCATTGCTGGCAAATGAACTGTTTGGACTTCACCTTAACAATAAGTAATTTCGCAAACTTCAGATATTCTGAACCTAAGATAAACTAACCGTCATTGGCCGGTTCTTAAGTAGAATTTGCCTACATGGCATGCCTTATTTTCCACTGGAGGTGACACGTACACATTCCTCGTCTTTTTCTGATGAAATTGATGGCCTGCCAAGCGTTTTCTTCTGTATGTGATTCACATACTCCGTATGTTTTCTCGTTTTGTCCGTACAGTGACAAATACGCTCTGTTCAAGCTTGATTGTCTTGGAAGTAGTATGCATGTTGTAATCCATTCTCATACACGTGGTGCATATGCCTCGTGTCGTATCTTACCGTCCCCTGAAAATGACATATGTTATCTGTTTTGCAGGTGGCGTGGATCAAATCTGACTCAAAGGCTATCCTCGCCATTCAGACACACATGGTGGCCCACAACCCAAGGCTCTCTGTGACACACAATGGACATAACACTTGGAAACTGCACGTCTCCAATGTCCAGATAAACGACTGCGGAACGTACATGTGTCAGATCAACACGGATCCAATGAGAAGTCAGGTACACGCCATGCATCCACCCTGCCAGGTTCTCAGCTGGGATCTGGCCACATTCAAGGCAATAACGTTCCATTATAAACGTTTTCGTACAGTCAAACCATAATTTCCAGCTCAATTTCGGACTAACGTAGTTTTTAAATTTCATCAATATTACACTGACTTTTTTAGCCGTAACAGGTGATGTACTGCAATAAACTAACAATATTCAGTAGCAGGACCATGCATTTGAATTCCAAATTAACAAACACAGTCGTGAAAATCTATATATTACATCTGTGAATACGTTACTCCAGTTCCTTTGTCTCTCCGGACGTCAAGAGACATTTTGGGATTAAAACCAAATTATGCCTCACTTGTTTTCTTTACCCCTAGGCCTCTAAAGTGTCCCTCTCCATGCAATTGTCCTGTAAGAATAATACTTACCTTGAAATAGGCCATAACCCTCTATTACCACGTCCAACCCTACTCACAAAAATTCATCTCTCCTTATCACTCTAGGTTATAACGTACGCAGGCTAAAAACATCGTTAAACAACCTAAGTATCAGCCAAACAGTACTAAAAATAAAAATTAAAATAAATTTAACATGGTCTTCTTACGAACTTGACACAGAAATATTTTGAGCCACAAAATATGTCGAAATTCTAACTTGCCCCTACGTTGTCACGTTGCATTGCCGGATTCGCCGTCTTACACATATGGGTAGTGGTTACTACGTATGTGTCAGGCGGTAAACCGGTGACAGTAGTGTCATGCAGAATAGTCAACGCACAATTTTCGACATTAATGGTCAGTAAAACCAGTATACGATTATATCAGAAATCGGAACTAACAAAATTCAATAAACATACGGGTAATGACCACTGTAAATAGTAATTTAGGTGTAGGCAACACCGACGTCATTACAGTTTGTGAACTGATTAAACACACAGTTCATTATGCTAGCAAACAGAAGTTTTGTTTTGCTGTTTCGTACTTAAACACATACGTAATTAAATTTTTGATACTTTTTGTTTTCAGTTTATGACTTCAAACAAAAAATTCTTCGATCGGTGACGCACATGCTAGTATACAGTTTTCACAAGCATTGATAACTGCCGCTATCATTCACAGAATATTTCGCGAAGAATCAGCCAAATTTCGGGTGCATGTTATAGATGCCATGCAGGGCAAAATAATTCCTTAAAACCACGTGTCGATTCGACACCTTTACAGAGTTAATAAAACTCTAACCTTCATTGAAACGTGTGCTAGTGGAGCCAGCCGTTCATGACCCAGCTGATTACTACTGTACACAGAGCTGGCACCCCATGCAACCGTTCTGTTCTCGGTCCGTTTGAAAGTGTCGGCTGATATTGGTGTTCTATTACCAGGAAAATTCGAAGTTCCTCTATAAATTATTAATGATAAATGCGCTGACATGTATTTTTATACGGTTTCTGCATTGAAGCACTTTACGCCATTATCCTGTTCATAGAGTTCCACGCCAAAATACAAATATAATTTAGATGTATACAGAATTATGAGGAAAGTCGTTCCTTCCCTTGAGTCAATGCAACACTTGGGCAATCTGGGCTTATATAAGACGATATTCTAGGTGCACTGTAGCGAAGCTGACGCATAATTTTAAGCAGAATTTCCATAAGTCCCGTATTTTACAAAGAGAAACATGGAGGATTTTGTTTTATTGTAGCTTTTACTCACATCCCCGCTAAAAATGTAAAATTCATTACACAGAAATCACACCAGCTGTGTACACTTGTAGGAATTCCTGCAACCATATCTACAACCCCTGCCTACTACAGTATACACAAGTAAGGATCAGTTTAAACTTAATGGTATTAACAAATGGAACTCCGATTTCTGAGCGCAGCAATATCCACATGAAGCAATAAAAATTCACTTTCAACAGAGCTTTTCGGCAAACGTGTAGTGAAACCACATAAATGGGCAAGAATTCATGTGAGGAAGTTGAACACGTGCTTGTTTGTAAGACTTGTGGAAAATGATCTGCTGCTTCAGCTTAAAACAAGAGGGCGAATTTTAGCACAACATCATGGTGCATCTTCATGTTCTGACAGAAATACTGCGTAGTATTGGAACGAAAATTACCAAGTAAAGCCGATGGGAAGATGTCTAACGGTGGCATAGCCAGCAAAGACACCCAAATTAAATTCGTTACATTTGTTCCAGGGGGTTGTATTCAGTATACTGTCTACTATAATGGTACGCTAGAAAAAAGGCAGTAGTGTGTACAGTACATAACCGACGATGCTGCTGGTATAAGAAACGAAACTGAACACATTCGGTGGTGACATTCAATGGACTGAGGTATAGAAGCAAAACAGTTACAAGCGGTCACTTCCAGTGCTTCCTTTACACACGTTACGTTTAAGCCAAATAAATATTAATGAAGAACTGAATTTTATTCATTTCTACCATGCAATAGCGCTGAATTCGATAAAGGTGTCAGATCCATCTACGGATGTCAAGTGCTTTCTCCAAATAACCTCTGCAGAAGCTCTTGAAATTTGGTCAAATCGTCACGAACCATTATGTTTACCGATATATATAGCAATGCTTATACAAAATTCAATTCAGGAATAAATTAAGAGCAGAATGAAGTCACGGAATGCTTGCTATCGGTCGGTGCAGAATCTTTTGTCTTTCAGTTTGCTATCCAAAAACATAAAAATTAAGACATACAGAATTATAATTGTGTATGCCGTTTTGTATGGGTATGAAACGTGGTCGCTCACACTGGGGGAGGAACGTAAGCTGAGGGTGTGTGATAATAGGGTGTAGAGGAGAATATTTGGGCCTAAGTGGAACGAGGTAGTAGGGAGTGGCGAACACTACATAATGAGGAGCTTAATGATCTTTACTCGTCAAAAATATTATTCGGGTGACCAAATCGAGAAAATGAGATAGGCGGGACATGTAGCACGTAAGGGGGACAGGAGAGGTATATACACGGTTTCGGTGGGGCAACTTGAAGGAAAGAGACCACTTGGAAGATCCAAGCGTTGATGGGAGGATAATATTAAGATTGGTCTTCAGGAAGTGGTATGGGGGAGTATGGACTGGATTGATTGGACTCAGGATAGAACAGGTGGCGTGCTCTTGTATATGCTGTAATGAATCGTCGGCTTCCGTAGAGCTCGGGGAATTTCTTGACTAGCTAAGAACCTATTAGCTTCTCAAGAAAGACTCTTCTCCATGGTGTAATTACTTACGTACTTATAGTGAACCGACCCAATTTCGTAAGATACATCATTCCGTGATAAAGCACAACAAACTATGAGCAGTGACAACACTGAATAAATGTCAGGACTGTAATATAAAATATCCGAAAATTACTTTAAGACTTGCAGAAAGAGGGACAAAAAATATGAACAGGGACATGGAACAAATTAAGAATTTATTTAATGAATTACAAAAGCAATAATTAGATGTTATTTCGAAAATAGCACCTTCGTGTTCGAATGAAACACCGCATTAATCATTCACAGGGTTTATAAAATTTAAACATCCCGTGGAAGACATCTATATTCTCTGAAATTACTGAGGTAACTGTTAAGCACATAATGGAACAAGTACAGTTATATCAGAGACATACCACGCATATTTACATTAAACGTTGTCTATTGTCGAATAGCGGCACGGAATCTCATTAAACGCAGTTGAATCACGCACAATCCCAGTCATTTACTGAGGTACTGAAGAGAACAGTACATTCCTCTTTAAGTCATCTGGAGAGGATTGTCGGGCAAATCAATGGTTGCGAACTATTTTGTCCAGATTCGATTTCCGGCAGAGGCAGCAGAATTTCATGCCTCATCTACTACCTACACATTTGTTCTGGAATCTACTGTTTCTTATATGCCAGTTCCTAAAGAAACTTTACGATGTACCTAAGATCGAACCGGGAAAACGTATGAGACGCGGAGGTAAATTTCAAAACAGTTTCAGCGCCTGTTTTACCGCTGAAGGAAAGACATCCTTCCTCTGTCGGACGGAAGATGATTAGGCGCGAAGGCTTGTCTACCGATCGGAAAATAAGCACGCTGTAATTAATCTAAATCTGGTGACCAAAAATCCTTAAACAGTCAATTTACTGAGTTCCTCTAGCCACTGCGCGCGTAATGATAGCCTCGTTAAAAATGAAGATTAAAAAGGAGTTTAGACACAAAATAAGAATGAAATGTAATTTTAATCTTTTCATATACCATCTGTTTCTAGAAGAATGGCGGCTCCATTGTAAAAAAAAATCAATGGCACACGAAAGCGAATGGAATGATTGCTGTTTCCATCACATTTCTTTATTTGCCGATCGATACGGTGCAAATGTTCGCACAGCTGGTGTAGGGAGGTACAGGGGATTTCGATACGAAAACATGCAAACAAGCTCCGCGTATAAACAGTCCCAGGCGTGTGGCTGTTAACGCTGTACGTAATTAAAGCACTCGACGCCCCTACGATCGAATATTAGACAGAAGGAAGTTCTAGCATCCGAAGCTGTGATAATTGGTAATTTGTTAGTCACAATTTCGGAGGCGCTATTGCCTCCATTTTCACATATGTCCTCTTCAGGGTAATCTTGGACTACCCGGAAGATAGGGCGAACGCTACTCCGAAAAAGACGGTAATAATTATCAGTCAACACGAAATCATATCACAAAAGACTATGATTGTAAACAATGCAGTGAAAACTTCAAATCACACATCGGACAGAATGTTTGCTTTCCTGTATGCTTCACGGTTGTCTCAGTTTCGTACTGAACCTTCTTTCACGGTACTTCGACACAGCTCACGACCGTCTCCATACAAATTCATGTTTACTCGTAATACTTACTTCCCAACTCATTCAGCTCTGTAAACCCCTAGAGTACAAAAAATCTCATTAAATAGTTTTAAAAATAAATCAATACTCACACCGTTTCTGGTTCAGTTACTGTCAGTTATTATATCAGCTTACTAAGTTTATAATTGAGATTCATCCAGTGTTGGGAAGAATGCTAATAACGAACTGAAAAGGGGTGGCTCCTTCCGTCTAATCCTTCTTGGTTTTTTCACCCTAATAATGTCTGACTAAGGGTATAATTAGCCGATCCCGGTGGCCGCGCGGTCTAATGCGTGGGTCTGCGACCGGTCACTTACTGGGACTGCGGGTTCGAATCCCGCTGGGGGCAAAGATGTCTGTCTCATGTAAATGTTGTGTGTTGTCAGGAAGAGGTCTGAGCGACGGGCTGATCACTCGTCCAGAGGAATGCTACCGAGCGTTATGTGTCTGAGTGAGATCACGAAACATTAACAATAAGGAGGCCTAGGCCCACTAGGGCTGTTCAGACATGAAAAATTTGAGTATGGTTACAACGTTTATCTTTGCGTAATTGTCACAATCCATCCGTTATATCCTCCCCTAATGCCAGATATTAACCTCAGCATTCTCTTCGCAAACCTCTACGGTCTCTATTTTGCCGCTGTAACCTCGTAAATAGTTTTTACACGTGTATGAAATAAGAAGCTAAATTATAGTTGGTGATTTATATCAGGGGCCGATCCCGCTGGCCACGTGGTCTAAGACGTAGGTCTGCGACCGCTCGATTGCTGGGGTAGCGGGTTTGAATTCTGCTGAGGACTTGGATGTTTGTCTCAAGTATCCCCGTTATGTGGTACTTTTAATCCATTTAATTAATGTAAACTGAAAAGTATATTTTAATTTACGCATATACGCACATGTTTTGACGGAAAAGTGAACATAAACGGATTCTTATCTAAATGCCTGAAAGTACTCCCCGAATTTAAATCCTCCCCTAACGTCTTCGTAAACGTAATTCTGACTTCTTAAAGTTTTTTTCCCCCCCGAACAGTTGCTGTTGCTGTAATCAGGAATACGAAATAACAAGTACGGTAAAGCGTTGAACACTGGCTTACCCACCACATGCTTACAGAGGTGACTACCGGTATTTCTGAGGTACTTACACTGCTTTCATCTTCATGGTGGCCACCGGACAGTTCATCTTCACAGTAACCTGAAGCAGGAGGGAGCAGTTTGGTAAACACCTATAAGAGGGCATTAAGCTTTCTTAACCTTTTGGCGCCGGAATTATTTTTTTTAATTTTAGCACACACTGTATATAAAATGTGAATAATACAGGAACCAAATACGTTAGAATTATGAAACAAACTGCATTTTGAAGAGAAAAAACGGAGAGTATATACCATGATTAAAATATTCAGTGCCTATATTTGTTGAATAAGTATATAAAATGCAACTTTAGAGTTTAGCGGTGCGGTACGACCACTATAGTTGACATTAGGCGTCAAAAGGTTAATTTACACCGTCTGGTAAATTCAAATGCCGGGATAGGCGACGGGTTAGAATTCATTATTTCTTCTGAGACAGTTATTGCAAACAGATGCTAACTGATGAAAGTTCCTTCCTAATATTTCAAATACACGCCTGGAGTTCTGACACTAACCGCAACGCACGGGTTAACCCTGCAAACGACCTATTTTCCACAAGCTACTGAGTACAACATTACTGAGAGTAACGCTACCATTACATTCCGATACTCCTAAACTGTAATGTATTATCACCAAGAAAGTTACTGGCATTAAAATGAACTGTAATTTCCAATTTCAACAGTGAAGTGACATTACATCTGTACTTAACACAGGCTACGAAATAGTTCTAATAATGCGAATACGAACCTGTAATTGAACTCACAGGACTTATGCCTACATGTTTGAATTGGATCCAATTTGAGATATTCGCTCTTCTGTTATGTTACAGAGCGTAGGTTGCTAGCCGGTTACCGACGTTTCGACACAACATATCGGCCCCAACTTCAAAAGTCAAACAGTCCAAGAAAAATGCTTCACCCACGACGATGGGACCGATACTTTGTCCCGAAAAGACAGTAACCAACTAAGAACCTACGCTTCGTAACATCCCAGACGAACGAAGACCTCATGTCATGTAAACACGCAATTGTTTTCATTGGGGGGGGGGGGGATTTGACCCTGAGGCTATATGTCAATTATGTTTGATTTTAAAACTGCTCTGCAGCAGACATACACCAACAAGGACCTGATAACACATGCAGCCACACCGCCAGATTAACCACATTGATGCATTTTAACCAAGTGTTTTAACACTGTAACTTTAGGAAGCTCACATAGTACGCTCCTTGATGATGATGATGATCACACCGAAACATGTTGCAGCTATTGCAATTTTAATGTAAATTTTAATACTCCTGTAAAAACAATTCTCTTGTGCATCAATTGGTAATAAAAAACTTTCATAATAGCAGGTTGCACGGTACAAATGTGAAAAAAAAGGACTGGTGTGAATTTGGAATATATTAGTTTCAACCAACAGTAAAGTAAGGAGATGCCTTGTTGTGTAGTTGACACATATTGATTTTTTGTTGTGGTTTTCTTTTTAGCATTCTTACATGTACTGTATGTTAGTCATAAGCTAAATTTCCTCACGCTTAGTTCTCGCCTCTCTTAAGACCAGGCATGAGAGGAATATAATTTCCTTCCATTTCTTTTGTTTATAACTGGACTCGTTAAGTGTATCGCGCGAGCAGTGTGTGCAGCAAGACATGTAACAATAGTTGCTTTGTTCTGCGGGAGCAATCTGCTGCGTAGCTCGAACTGTGTCTGAGCAGCAGAGTAGGAAGCTGGACAGTCGGTGAGTACGAACGGTAATGAAGAGTCCACTGGCGAGAATTATCACTTATACATTTTAGTTGTAAATGCTATTACTCTATACTCTTACACAATAAAACTCCAATATATTCTACTTGGGGATTATTGAGAGTGTGTGCTGCCTGCCCGACTCCCCGTCTTAACCAGAGTTACGAGCTCCGTCCTCCCTGGGAACAACGTCTAAGATACGTTCCTCATTGGGTTCGCAACGGATACAACAGCCTTTACACAAAATATACATTTACACATGTGTATGTACACAGCAACACGGTAAGGCAACATCACTATATAGAAAAACAAACTCAAATATATAAGAAAATTCGTACTAGCGCTGAACTCAGAGTATGGAAAGCTTTTGGATCTGGACAGGCGTGAGTGCAGGCGTGCAACGGAACGATTGCGCCACAAAGTAGAATCAGCGAGAAACACTTGTTCCCCGGAACAATGACCTTAATAGGTAGAGAAAACTACAAAGGGATCAAGCAACTTACGGTTGTGCATTCAACTAATGGACGGGCCTCGGCACTGATAACGGGGCTGGAGAAAAATATATGGACGTAGGTATAAGGACAGAAATAATTGAACGAGTAGGTATTAAAACTTTCCCTTGGAGGATTATTATGGAATTAAATACGTGTACACTAAAGTTTGGGTCCGTAGAAGAGATGATAAAGTTCCAAAAGTAGCTTTCTATACAAATTTCAGAATGGTAAAATCAATACGCGTCCACCATCGTTACATTCTTCGGCAGATCGAAGTTGTGAGAAAAAATATCTTGACTCAAAAGATTTCAACAGTAAGTCGCCCTGCAGAAAGTTACTACATGAGAAGATTCACATTTGTATTGCACTTCTTTTCCATCTGTCTTAGCCTTTGGCCAGTTATGATTCAACTTTACTACTGAAATCACGAATACTTCGTCTTCTTATCACCATTAATATTCGCCCAGCTTTCTCCTTGTAGGACTGCAAATAATGGAAGGTCTTCACGAAAAGTTGCCTCCCTCTCTACGAGTTGTCTGGTGATAGGACTAGATACTTTTAGGTCTCAAGGCAGGCTTCTGTTATGCACTTGACTTCAACATGTTGACTTTAACTTCCTAAAACCGTGAGAAATCACAGTCCACAACGAACCAAGGAAACCCTTCAAAGAGGCTACTTACAACCGAGATCGGGACGGGTTAATATGTGCTCAAACATTCGGACTGCTGGATAGTGATAAATGTCAAGTTCTCAATAGACATCTTCAATAGACCGGGGTTTTAATATTTTCCACCTGGACGCCAAATTCTCGCCTTACATACTGAATAAAACATTTTCCCGTCCACATGGGTATAAGGAACGTCAATTTCGGACCATGTGTTGTTAAAATACTGACGTGTTCTCTCACAGGTGGTTACCTTGAACTGTAAATTTCCAAGGGAGAATACACTGCCGTGTTTCCTTCCAGATGGTTATACTATACTTAAACTTCTCACCATGTATCTCAATATGGCGACGTGTTCTCTTACAGGTGGGTACCCAGGACCCCAAATTCTCACCACGTGTCTTCCACACAGGAATGTGTTCTTTTTCAGACGGTTAACTTTCGTGTCATATTCTCACCATTATTTCCTGAAAAGAACGTGTTCTCTTCCAGATGGGTACCTTGGACGTCAAAGTTCCACCGGATATCCTCAATGACGAATCTCCAGATGCTGGAATAGCACCTGAGAATGGCTCAGTGCGACTGAGGTGCAAGGCAACAGGAATTCCAGAGCCTACCGTAACGTGGCGGAGAGAGGACAGTAGGAACATCATGCTGCGACACGACGGCGAGCGGGAGAAACAATGTGAGACACACAGATATACGCAATGACGTGTTTGTTACAGTCAAAACTAAGGCTACTCTCTGAGTACAATAGGGCTGGTCAAGAAATCGGCTGTTTTTGGTAAAGGAAAACAATATAAGCGGTGTATGCAGAGTGCATGCAAGGGGTCGATATGAAACGCAAACAAAAGTTTAGTCAGAATATCAGCATGGAACAGACCACTTGGAAAAGATATATTTAGATTACGTAATCAGTAACGTAGCCGGCGCGAGAAGGTGGGGTGATATTGCAATTGAGTAGCTCGTTAACACCTACGGCTACATGCGCATGCCCATATTTGCTGATGTTTTACATAAGCGTTTTGTAATTTCAGGAAAATCAAATGGTCACTATTTTCTCTTTTACATGTGCCTACATACTTGTTCAATTTATCTTCTACACAGGTCATTATATTGACCTCTCGACACACACACACACACAGACACTAATATACGTAACCGGGAAACAATCCAAGACTATTTCAATTATCCTACGGCGTTCTCTTCTCTTTATCTGGAATATCCATAGGCTTTCATCTCTGACATAACAGATTACATCGACCGAAATGTATACAAAAAGTGAAGTGATGCGTATTGAAATTGTTTTCCTTTCATGTTTGTTGAACAGTAACCCTTTTTCGTATTTCCGTCTACATGAAAGTAGAGAATTTAAGCGCATTATTAATTCATTAAATTGTCTGAAGTTTACGTGATATATGAAAAGAAGTGAGATGGTAATATGTGTGAATGTATGTACGCACGTAGGAATGAATGAATGAATATTTTCAGATTTGAAATTTTTCATAAACAAAATTGGCTACAATAAACGAAAAAAAAAAAACACAGGTGCAATATACTACCAGAAACTGCATTTTTTAAACATAACTATATTTTATTATTTACTCCGATTAAAATTTCTTTCTCATGCTGTACACGATAAAGTTACACAATCATGAGGGCAGTTTTAAATAACCGTATGGATCGCAGTTCTTCTTGAGAACACAGTATGCCCGCTGGTCAAAACAATTCTGTCCTACGCGAAACCCGGAATGTCATAACCCTATTCACAAGCGACCCCCCCCCCCCACTGAACCCTGACCTGAGCCACATGAATCCAGACCACGTATTCTTATAGTACTTTTAAGACTTACCTTATTAAATAATTTGAAATTCCAACTTGATGCAACCAGGTAATTTTATTAATGTATTCTTAGCTCGACATGTTTCGGGTACATACGCCCGTCATCAGGAGCATTAGGTGTTGAGTTGCAGCATATTCGCATACAGCGACTCGCACGGCAATATCCGCACCGCACACACGACCTACACAGCGGCTCTCAAGACCACCACCCATCCAAAAACTCGGTACAGAAAACCATATGCTGCAACTCAACATCTAATGCTCCTGATGACGGGCGTATGTACCCGAAACATGTCGAGCTAAGAATACGTTAATAAAATTACCTTGTTGCATCAAGTTGGAATTTCAAATTATTTCATGAGGAAGATGCACGGTCAAACAACCCTCAACCTACTTGTTAATTTACTTCTATCTAAGCCCAGAGTTTCCAAGTGGCCCCATCTTTTCAGGTTTTCGGGTCTTTTTATGTCATAGGATGCGTGACTTCACGCTTCTGCCATGGTGTAAATGGGATATCCGCTCGTCGATAGGTAGTTATTTACCGACGTTTCGGGACAACCTATCGATCCCAGTGCTTAACCCTTTGAAGATGGGACTGATAGGTTGTACCTAAACGTCGGTAAATAAATACCAACCTACGCTGCGTAACATCGCAGAAGGGCGAAAACCTCATGTTGTACGATCTTTTTATTACGCTTCACAGTCCATAACACTAACGACAGACGACCCAATCCGCACTCCATCTTTAATCAAATGAATCGGTAGGTCAACTGTCCTTTGTTACACAACGTAACTCAAATCCATGGCAATTTGTGGCATTCAGGATGTGCTATAAGAACTTCGGCACGTGTGTCTTGAGACAAGAATATCTATAATTAATTTCATTGTAATCGGACACAGCTTATCTATAAGGCACTGTATCAACAGCCTGAGAAAATAAATCTGAAAAGTCCCTTGTTGAGTGATTTTATTTTATTGTGCAAATATGAGGCGAGAAAAAAATGGAATCCAAGAGATACAGTAGATTTATCTGTATTTAATAAAAATCTTCATCTTTAATCCAACTGACGTTATTTCAGTGAGTCCGTCTGTTTGACTGAAAGGGATTTCGTTTGTAGTAATATTCATAAAATTAGTATAGATTGCTTGTATAAATGAGTGAAGGCTGCTTGTGACGCAGTCTGTGTCTCGGACACGTTCCGAGAGCCACGTGTCCCAAAAACGCGTTGTCCGTATTTTCCCGAGTCCCTACACTTCATGCACACAGAGGCAACTTTCTTGTGCTTCTTGTGAATATTAATCGCGCGTAAGACTCAAAGAAGCCGGGGTAGAAGGAAATTGAAAAGCGACCATAAAGTTTCTCTATAGTTGTGTTCTCGAAATAAGTAGGGTTGAGAAGGAAAAAGAGGCGCAACGGAAGAAAATGGGACGAAACTAGAAATGAGGGTCTTACCCTCTACTGTTGTACGGCCTGTAAGTCATAAGCCTCTCCGTGTTACGTCATTCTCTTATGCTTGGTTTAACTTGGTACGGGTTGAAGTCGAAAATGAATTTTATTATTAATGTGTTAAGTAACACCCCTCCACTTTTCTTTCTGCTTGAGGTAGCAAAACACCAGTAAGCAACATGCCACGAGACGATTGCTTTGGCCAACAGTTTCCCACGCCCGTTATAGACTTATGCCTACTAATATTTGTCCTCTTAATAACACACCCATGTGTTCGGCGCGGATTTTCTTTTCATTACGTAACAGTTGCGCGATGTCGTGTGTGCAAGGCAAAAAATACATTGTATTTAATGACAGTCTGATGAAATGAGAAGCCCAGGAAAAATTTGGAATGTGTCTGTTAGGGTAGCTTGTAAACTGAATGGGATTTGAATTTCGTAGCTATACGTCGACTGTAAATCTACGGCATTACTGTTACAAGGAGCTACACACCGTTCAGAAATTTAATGGGCGGGTGGAGGGGCGCGTTTTGAAGGCTTAACATAAACATCAGTTACAGTGATTGGTTTTTGACACTTCTTACAATGCATGCGGAAGGAGTTTCCTAATACAGCTGTAAGGAAATCAATTACAAGGTGATTACAGAAGGTCTGTGTACAGCTTTGCATTTGACAGCCACAATTAGTTAACTACAGGCTTCAACAGTTAATCACCTAAATTTCGTTAGAAAATAAATCATACCGGGTGATTGACTGAAAAGCTTCTGTTTCACTTATTTTTCTACCAGTTTAAATTAACAAACAAGGCGACGGTGACGCACGTTGAGACTTGATCTAACAAATTTACCATATTATGGCCGAAATAATACCAAATTCTGCACAGCGATACACAACTATATTGCATACTCATTAAGGTTTTGTTCCCACAGCATTAATGTAGAGACTGAACCCAGTGAAGACTAAATCTTCCTAGGATTTCCTCTTACAATTACATGTTTCCAAACAATATTATGAGAGGTTGAGTAGCTGAAATGCACTGACAACGGGATAATATTAAATAATTTAAAGGAGCGGAAGAATTGTGGACAGAATGTATACGCAGTGTAGAATAAAGTGGTGGAAAAGAATAGATATCTGAACAAGGAAATCGGGTTGAAGGGAGACAGCTTCAACATTATAGTCGGGCTGCCGGCTTGCCGCGCGCGATATCTGAAACATTCCAGCGTGAGCTGGAGTATGATGGACCGTCTGGTAGGAGGGTGTATCATCCACACGAAGGAAGTCGTGTATGCCACTGCCGAGCGTCGTTCCTAACAAGATGCGGCCAGAGGAGAAGAAGAAGAAGAAGAATGCGCTTTAAGGGAAGTAGGGAAATATCCGATACCGGAGTATTGGGAATAAGAAGACTGGCCCCCCACACCCTCCACACTCACGCTACCCTCTTGGCATGCTGTCTTTCCCCTAAAACCAACCAGCCACCCTGGTAAATCAATACCAGACGGAAAAATAAAGACTTTATTTACGCAGACGGATTTACTTTGGACAGTTCGCATGTGGCCCTGTTCTTCCATGTAAGTGTTCTAGTTTCTTTTCCCGTTATTTTTCCTTTCTACTCCTTTATTCTTATATATTCTACCTCTTCCTCCTTAACTGTTTCACTTACCACTGTAAGCCATCTGTCTTTAGTTGTGATCGATGGTTTACTCCACAGACCTACGTAGTTTGGGCTGACACTGCTGCAACCTTTCCAAGGACTGCTCTTTTGTTTGTAACTTGTATTTAAATGAGTATGTCCGACTGGCAGCACCACTCATCTTGATATGGAGTTATCCTTTTGCGTCGCTGTCATTCATCTGACTCTGTTATCACTTGAAAAAAATTTCAGTGCCGTCCGACACAGTACATGTAAGTAGCATAAACCGACATTTCATGCCATGCACGCAGGACCTGATACAAGGCCGAGACGTCAAGACGCTTCATTCAGGACGCCAGTTGCCACAAACCGGTATTTCGTAATTCTGATATTCACACTCAGTTTTGAGAAATTATTGGTTTAGTGGAACGAAAGCTGATTCCAGTACTACAAATGTTTACTTTGCTGCTTTTCCTGGAATAATGCACATTCGCAAAGAAATCTCTTCAAACGAGCTAAATCTCAAGAAATTCGCATCTAAAAGTCTCCTTCTTTGATATATAGGACGCAATTTAAGCGTCCCAGAATACAACATTCAGACCCGAAACCTGTTAGCGTACTTGGAGAGATATGATATTGATTTCACTAAAAAATATGCACAGTTCAATATCTCTGAAAGCAGTCGAACAAGAACAGTTTGTAGATATCTGTACGCTCATAAACTAGTATTAGATGGACAGCTACATAAATTCACAACTACATAAAGAAGAACATATGCCATACTGCGATTATGATGCACGTGTATTACTTATGCTGCACATAAGAACAAAGAATAAATCTGTACATAATTGGGCCTACATGCTCATAACTGTGTTGTTGTTGTTGTTGCTGTTGCTGTTGCTGCTGCTGCTGCTGCTGCTCCTGTTGTTGAATATTCACACACTTGTGCGAACAGACTAATCATTGGTGGGATGAAGACTTCGCTTACAAATTCGATCCTTTACTTAAATGCAATAAGCATGGACGCACATTCATATTACTATATATATATATATATATATATATATATATATATATGAATGAAAACATTTTCACATACTATATTTCGTGACGCTAATACTGCACAAACATTTCTAATAGAATTATTTTATTTGTAAAATGGTATTTTAGATAGACTAATAAACCAGAAAAGGAAATTTTTAAATTCTTCTCTCTACCGTCACGTGAGGGAGATGAAAAACGCGTATTCCAGGAATCGACAAAATAAGTAAATGTTCCATTTTAATACCCTTATCTTTTGGACTGTAATAACATGTAGCTTGATAGTGGGAATCATTGCTTCGGAGAAAAACCCTGCCTCCATCCTCAGAGCAGAATATTAAGCGTCACGTTCTTCTCAAAACTCTCGCAACAACTTCAGTACTTTCAAGGCACTGAAAAAACGTCTGTCGGGATTTTAATTTTACTCCAGACTTTACAGTAATCAAGATAACGTAAAACGTTAACACTGTGGACCTTTCGCGTAATGTTTATACCTGCTCGGCTGTTCTAACAACCTGATACAACTTCAATTGAACAGAGAGCATCTACAGCGAGTTAATGGCGCCAGGAACAATAGAACGTACTTAGGAATTCACGTAAACTGCTCGATATTCTTGCCTGATTTTTAACAAAACTTGGAGTTTCTCGACACGTCCCCAGTATCAAATTTCATCGAAATCCATCCAGAGAAAGCCGAGCTGATACATGAGAACAGACGCACGGGCGGACGTACGGACATGACGAAGCGAATGGGCGCGTTTCGCGACTCCGCGAACGCGCCTAGATGGCTCTGAAATGTTTATAATTAGGTCCAGCGTTTTTGTGTTTCGTTACAACGAAAACCTACGGCTGTCTGCTCTGTGCAGGTTCTGCATTAGTCAATTCTCCTGCAGAGTGACTTTACTGTGACGTAAATTTGTGACATGGGAGAAGAGGGGCGCGTCGTAAGGAACACTTTGCTTGCGGCTTCCGGTACGGTGTAGATAGGCGAAAGGAATGCGGGGCTTCCATATTTTCTGCAACAGAGCGGACACCTTGGGGAATACTACCTGTTTGCAGTTGCTCAATAGGCACTTGGATACACGACCTTGTTTTTATGTATAAGAAATGATCTCACAAGTATTACGCAAGTTTCTTCTGTAAGCAATGTTAATGTACCATATGAGTTAATTCTTTGGTATAATATTCGCAGGTCTACTGGATATTACACCTGTGCGTAATCTCTAAATCCCACACGTTTTATGAAATCTAGAACATCCGGCCTATATTAGCGTGCATAGAGCAGGGGTGTCAAACGTATTTTTGCAAACGGCCACAACCGTTATTGTAGGCTGGTTCGCGGGCCACGTGTGTAAAGGGGTATACCAAATTATTGTGTACCTTTCAGAGTAGCTATACATAGCATTTAAAAATGTGGCCGCGAGAAGCATGACATCCCTAATTGTATCCGTGTTACAATAAGAGAAATAAAGAGCTGCAGTGTTGGACGGAACAGTGTGTACTTGTATAACCGATTGAACACAAAAGGATGCATACCATTAGATTATTTAATATAGTCAAGTTATTAGCAAAACACTGATCCAACAATAACTGTCTAGGTTAGACAGCTTACAATACAGGTGTTTTGTTTCGTGGAAGTGGGCTTCCCTGATATGATGATGATGATGGTAGTGGTGGTCGCCAGCGAAACATGTCGGAATGTAGCTTGACTGTAAAAGTATTTTTGAACTGTTATATGTACATGTTGTTGGATCTGTTGTTAAATAATAAGGGTACAAGCAATATTGTGAAATTCAAACACTCAAGACATGTGCCATCAACAAAAACAAGACAGGCAATATACATATACACGTAACATTGGTGCGCGTTCATGTAACCATTGTTGCAACGGAAAAGCAATAAGTATTACATATTCTGAATATGTGTCAGTAGCGTTAGGTATGCACGAATGGAAGCAGCATAAACCCTGGTTTGATGAAGAATGTTTAGGTTTTTTGGATCAGAGGAAACGGGCAAAAATGCAGTGGGTACAGGATCCATGCCAAAGTAATGTAGATAATTTGAACAGTGTAA
>Ga0123352_10002334_pt1 | contig 26285 bp, 15 predicted proteins | sample TergutLab28metaG_FD_89700 | JGI IMG/M metagenome (GOLD analysis project Ga0123352, IMG submission 89700) | Labiotermes labralis P1 segment gut microbial communities from Petit-Saut dam, French Guiana - Lab288 P1 | ecosystem: Host-associated > Arthropoda: Insects > Digestive system > Gut ...
AATATCGATTACACATTGTATGAAATTCAGCACCAGTAAGACCATTATCAGACCGAAGATATTTAATGAAATAAAACGGCTGAAGAAGTAAGAACATTCAAATGGTTTGGCTTGCAAATTCATACGTGAATGTTAAAAAAGGTAAGCTGTCCCTCTCCACACCATGCAGGCATATAGGGGGAGTAGTGGCATAACTCCAATCATTCTTAACCTAGGTGGTGATGAGTGGCCAGCTTCATGCACTGGCAGCTTTACCTCCAGGTAAGAACCCCAGTACCCACTGAATAGGAGGCTGGGTGGTTCCCAGTATTAGTTTGGATGGTATTGGATAACACAAAATATCTCAACCCTGCTAGAACTCAAACCCTGGACCATTCAGCCTGTGGCAAGTCACTATTCTGATCACATTATCCTGACTCCTTGGCTTGCAAATTGATAACTTTAACTGGAAAAATCATATTGAACATATTATACATTGCCTTGGTTCAACATGAGTTGCAATGAAAATAGTTGCATCATTTATTACAACTGATGTTTCAAAATTGGTTTACTATGGTTCTTGTCATTCAATTATGTCTTATGGAGTCATATTTTAGGGTGATTCAACAGAAAGAAAGAGGCTATTCACCACCCAAAAGAAAGTTATTAGAATAATGGCAAGTACATAGGAAAGAGAATTGAGTGGATCATTAATTAAGCGGTTCAGTACACCACCAACTTGCCAGTGAATATTACTGTCTCTGAGAAGAATATGTAGAAATTTATAAAAAAAAACCTCATACTTACATGGCAGACATACTAGAAGCAAACAAAACCTGCATGTACCAAATCCTAACATAAATAGTTAACCAAAAAGGTGTATATTATACACAAAACAAGTTGCTTAATGCTCTTCCATTAAATATTAAGATTGGTAGAAACAATACAAAGGGCTTGAAGCTAGCCTTTAAGAGTACATTTGCGCTCATTCCTTGTACTGTGAAAGGGAATTTACTTCAATTTATAAGAAATGTACACGATTTCTGGTTTCCGGCGCCATGTACATGAGATTTTCGCTCTTGTACTCTACGCTGCGTACTATCACAGTAGAACGCACACCTAAGAAACGTACATTTTCCTCAACTAGATTATGATGGTGTGGGATTGTGACATTCTTTTAGAATCGGGTTATGTATGGTTGTAGTACATGTGTGACTACTCGTATGGTGTTGTATTTGTAACATGACAAGCTTTACATCATTAACATTTGTACCACTTACAATTTATGGAATGTGCGTAAATTCTATTCTTTCCCATACAAACATAACCTCACACATAACCTCGTACATGGTGCACAACATTTAACTCCTTCCACTTACACGTTACGTCAGGCGTGTTGGAGTCAAATTACTCAGAGAAACGTAGTTAACATGTTTGCTCACTGAGCTTCTGGTGAATGTCATCCGTGAAAATTACAGGAACACAGCATGTTACTAACTACCTCAACACTGCGAATTACGTATCATTAACAAACCCAAGCACGGATTATGTAGGTCACAGTTTTTTTTATTTATTTATGTAGAGTTGTTTACAACCCGTGTTTCACCAACCGGTATACCATGGGATTAAAACTAATGCACCATTTTGCCTTTGAGGTTCTGGTCAATAAATTAATCAGTACATTTTTTCGTAGTTGTTACGCAGTTTGACTGCCTTTCAGTTTCTCTTGCAGCGTGTGGAAGATGTTTCTGAGGAAGCTGGTAACGCCGACGGTATTCATGTGATACTTCACAACCAGCGATTTGGGAAAGGTTTGAAGTGGTGTTGGACGTGTACCTGAGAATAAGATGTATTCTGTGAACTGTGATTCAGTCACAAGATGGTGGGCTGCTTGTGTAGTGTGTTCAGGACAATGGCAGGTTGGTGAGGGCATCTCGCTAATTTATGGAGGTATGAACGGAAACTGCCGCGATCTTTTAGGAATTAATAAAGTTGGGCAAGAGGGGAAGAAGAGTCTGTGGAAGATGGTGGGTATGAATAGTTTAGTGTGGGATGTATTTGCGGAGTTTATGTATTGTTGCGTTCGAAATTTTTATGTAATACTCTTCCAGTATCTGCTTTCCTCGATTTATTGCAATTGCGTCGTATGTAGGTCACAGATGATAAACGACATCTAAAGGCAACGAAAAATGTGACCACAAATCACAATTGAGACTGGATGCCACACACCATATGTCCATATCCTTGGCTTGTCTTGATCAACTGCGTAACGCGCAGGTATCCAACACAGAATTTCACCGTCTCTAGTTTTTTATTTTATTTTAACACGCACAAGCAAATCAATATAAAATGTGTTCAGGGTTTGCTCCATTTTAACATTATTTGAAGTAATGAACAGAGCTCCAACAGATGATGTGTCGCACTTTAAGGCTTTCCCGTTACATGCCAAGTAACAGTGTCGGGACGAGGCATTTGGGCGCCCCCAGCTGGCACACTTTTCTGGGAGTGTGTATCCTACTTCAAAAAATGTAATTTTCGATAAATTCCTTCATGTGCTGTGAGGGATTTTGAGAAGCAAACCAGGTATACCAATATCTCATCATCAATAAAATAACACATGTAATAATTACTATATTGTATACTGTCATATGAGCATCCTCAAGGAACACAATATGGAGAAAAACTGCTAAGCAGTTGATGCTGTTAATACTGTGTGTAGTTTTAATAACGAACATCATGTAATAGCTTATGCAGCATTAATTGTTTTCACAACTGAGTGTGGAATGTGTTTACAGCATGATAGGAAATGAATGCCTAGTTTCAAGAAATAATTTAGTTACCTATTTCACAATAACGTTCATGACATATCGTCTTTAATTGGTCAGATATATAATTAAAATTATTAATCATTGTACATTTGAGGAGGGAAGTATTTGTTGTCCAAGATGGCTTAATTAGTCCTGATAAACGTTTGATGTATGGTTTAGGATACTAATGAGCAGATGGAATTCTGGTATTTATGTGGGTATTAAGAGTAATTTTAGGTGGTAGAATGTCGTTTTTCTTACGGTAAGAATAAAGTGCCTTTTCTATCCGGGGTAAAATAAAACGCCCCGTTTTGCAGGGATCAGTTCTTGGTCTTTTGCTCTTCATTCTTTATATCACATAACTGATTTATCAAACGTTATAAATAATAAATACAAAGCAGTTCTCTTTGCAGATAGAACCAGTATAATTGCTACAAATTCCAAAACATTGAGTGCTTCCATGTGAGCACAATGGATTCTGTTTGTGCTGTTGTGTCCATCTGCATCAAACAACTCGTTTCGCAGTGCACAAACGTGTGTGATTTTATAATGAGAAATTTTATTACAATTATGTTGAGAAAATTCAGATTGGGTTAATGTGGTACAAAAATATTAGGCACTTTACGTGCGATCTTGCACTGTTATTAGGAGAGATGTTGGGTGAAAATATAGCCAACATATTTGTGGAAAACCGCAGTATAACAAGCAGAGGGCTTTTATTGTATAGGGTGAGAATGGGGCAATCGTCACCTATGTGTGCATGCCCATTATGTACCTGAATGTTTCATGTGTGCTCAGAGTGACAGAAGGTGTCATTGTGCTGTAAAACGTTTCTGAAATGATCGCCATCAATGTCTTGAAGAGCTCCGTGATTCTCTTTGCCAAGGCTGGAAGGTGCATCTCAAAACCCTGACCAGTTCGGCTCTTCGGGGAGCCAGTCCATAGGTCGATACCACCCCTTATCTTGGGGTGACCCTTGATACACAGCTCGCCTGGTCAACTCATATCGATAAGGTGAGAAAGAAAGTGGTACAGAGGCTGGGAGTGCTGGGACTTCTCCTAAACAGGAAATGTGGTCTCTCCATCAGGAATGCTGTCCAGAACACATTACAGGAGTGAGAACTGTAGCTAGTCGCACTGAAACACAACTTCTTGCTGCAACACACACACACACACTTACATATCACCTTCTGTATGACTAAGGTGCACAATAAATATCCAGTATATGTGTTTACTGCAGTTGTGATTTCATAATGACACCTTATCCTACAGTAACCCACATGTCATTAAAATGGGCCAGAGTTCTTTAACGGGTGGAAAACGGGACAAAGGCTAGGTTTTTGAGTATGACTATGAAACAAAACATCAAGATTGAAAAATGATGAACCAGAAACTTGTCACTTCCAAAGAAAGCAAGAGTGAATCAAAAATCATGTCAACATTCGATTTTTTTTTTTTGATCAGCAAGGAGTGTAATACAGTGTCAAAGAATGTATCCAATACTGACACGATATGTCCTTATGTTTCTGTAAATACAACCATCAGTACCCAAAAATTTGTCACTCTGGACAAGGACATTGCTTAACTTTTGTACAGAAACTGTGAAATATAACAGCAACTGGTGCTTTAGACAAAATTTACTTGCTCTAAATATGAAATAACAGTCATTACCATGAGAATACAGTTCAGCACTTACATGATTGCCTACAAAAATCTGGACACTATTAACTGTTGAGCTAACCCATCTTCTTACAACTGAATTTCCCTCACAGCACAGCAGAACCTCTCTTATCCAATTATCAATTAACTGTGCAAATATTTAACTACAAAAACAAGATAAAAATATTTTACACCTAATTTATGTACTCAAGGTATAATGCCTATAACAAGAGGCCAATCACTAAGTAAACATGAAGACCTCAACCAACCCACAGCCAGTCTGCTTTGATGGCATGGCACATAGACACTGCCTTTATGTATTACAGGCAACATTTGAAATTTCATACACTCCAGTAACTCAGCCAAACAAATGACTGACAGTTGCATCCAGTAGTTTTGCAAAATATGTCTATTCATATTATGTGCACTATTCATACATTGAAATGTCCCTATTAATATAATCAAAGTTTGTCTGCACATGCATACTCAATCATATCTGGATGAAATTATCCTTATGCCATAAAATATATTAATTCATAACAGCTTCCTTAAATACTGGCCATAATAATACTATCAGCAATAAACATTATATTATGTAAATTTCCACCTTGCATTGGTATTTAACCCTTTCAAGCACAGTGGTAACTGTACATACCACCTGCTGTAAAATTAAAAAACTCTGCATTCTACCCACAGAATGTTTGTATATGGTTTGTATGCTCCTCGGAACAACCGACAATTATGTATCTATGAGGCAGGAACACCAGTTTTTAAATACTTGTTATATGAAATTCATGCTTCAAAGAGTTAAACAAGCAAACAATAAAATTAATGCAAGGGACTGAAGCAAAGTTTCAGTGGAACAGCTGTAAATGTAGTTACATTTGATAATAATCCCATGCATGGGGCTACCATGGCTATTTTGACAACCTACATTACTTATAAAATATATAACAGATGTTACAAGTCCATAACTTATAGCCTACTTATAAATCCACTTTGCCACACCAAAAGAAGACAGAATCATGTTTCACCTCTTCCAAGATAGCTGCATTTTTATGGTCAGGGTGTTGGTGAACATGTTCAAATTCAGTTTTGTACTATCACCTACAATGAACAACACACATAGCACAGGATATGACAGCAGTACAGCTGCCTTGTAACACACTCAACCATTGGAGCTTGGGGAGTTAACATAAATCTGTACGTTTCTTGTCAAAAACTCAGCTACACCAATGGCAATTCACAAGATGAAAACACATCATAAATATTAGAAACATATTTAAATAGCTAAAAATAATAAGTCTAAATATGATATTTTGGGTCTCAACCCCTACTGTGCCGTCTTGCATTCTGATCATGGGACAGTAGTGACAGTGATATGGAGACGGGGATTTCATAATTTCCCATGAGTATCTCGTGGCAATAAATAATGTAGCTGCTAATTTTTATGCTATTTATCAGTTTTAAATATATTACAACTCAGTCTGATTCAAAGGCTGTACATTAAAATAAGAACGACATTTCCAAATCACACAATACACATATTTCATTTCCATACATTTCACTACCTAAGAGTACACACAGCAACAGTTTGACAGGGGAAACTCACTTATTTGATTAACTCTACTTAATAAGAAAACCTTGGAATAACTTTATTTTCTCAGATGTGTTTAATTGTATGAGCAGGGTTCACTGTTAAATGTATTTAAAATAACCAGGAAACCCATACAGCTAACAAACGTATGTGAAAGAATTTATGTGAGTGTATAGTTTATTTTACTATGATCACTCTTTCCAGTTGTTCTTTTTATGTGCAAACAGAATAGTTATTACACATCATAGATTAAATTCTCTTAACCCATTCAAGTAGAAATATTTTCTCCTGTGTTAGTAATTTACTGATAAAAAGAATTCTAGGAAACTATCCAGTAATCGGGAATTTCCAAGTATTATACTTGCGTAAACATGAACTTTGTATGTATTATTACAAACTATAATTAAAACTCTGGCAACAATGTATCCTGGTTATTGCGCAAATCACTGTATTTACCTAAATATATAACACCCCCCTCCCATTTTAAAACTTCCAGGGAAGTACCTATACAGAACACTTTTAACTTTGTGCGTGATGAAAATATGGCCCCCTCAAAACCTTACCATTTTTCTGATGATTAAATAGAAAATGTTCTCTCCTTATAGTCAGGTAAATGTGGTACTTACTAATTTAGTGAATACAACAGCTTTTGGAAATTAACAATTTCCCCTGGTAGTGTTCAGTAGTTATACCTCAGTGGGTTAAAGCACAACATTTCCATACAACAAATCTGACAGAGCAAAATCTTTCAAAACAGTGAAATGCCTTATGAGCATAGTTTAACACGAGCCAAGTGCTCCAGTGCTAATACTAAACCTGAACAGCTGGATCATAAAATCATGCACTACATTCCAAAATTTTCAATTTCTGGGCTATAAAATGACACACACACACAAGACTGTGGTTTATGATACACTGTAACCAAAGAAATGTTCATGCTTACATATTAGTTGCACAAGCATGATACAACAGTACTGCTGCGAACACTAAAACAGCATCCCATCTTATGAATCAGACTTCTTTCTAGATGCAACAACAGCATCTTATAAAAGATACATTTACTTCTGGTTCAAGAATATCAAAGCTATCAATTGTAAGTGAAAAGAAAAGTCAAGTCATCCTTCTGCAAGCAATTAAGGCAAAAGAGGGTATGGAGGTATAGCTCCACTCATTAACCTCAGCACCAGACAGGTGAGTGGTCAGCTTCAAGTTCTGGCTACTTTACTCTTGGCATCCACTGAACAGGAGGCCAAGTGGCCCTGTGAGCTGAGAGAGGAGAAAAACCTCTTGCCCTGTCAGGAATTGATTCCTTAACTGTCCTGAATGTAGCCTGGTCACTATAGTGACTGATATCTTGGCTCCATCCAAAACTCTGAAAGAAAACTACGAATAAGCATATGCTAGACAACCCTTTTTTGTTAACTTATGTAACAGTACTCTGGCTGCAGAGCCTAAAATGTTAACAAGATATAAATTTGGATCTGGACAAAAACAGCAATTGCCTCATTTAAGCTATTATCCTACACGTTACCTGGAGGAACTAAGGGAAATCTAGAGAAATATAATAGTCTAGGATGTAAAAGCAGCACCGACTACTCATTTATGACTGCTTGTGTGTTAGCATTAAATTCAGTTAAAAACCTTGTACATATTTCTTTTTAATAGGCAAGAATAAAGAAAGAGATATTGGAACATGGCACATACATGAAAAACTCAGGTAGAATCCAACAGTTAAGGAAGGTCACACCCAGTGACCAACATTGTAACAGTGATGTATCAACGTTCAATACACAGCCTAACCCCCCCTCCCCCCTCATGTCTAGCTAAAATAAGATGGCAATGTTCATACAACGTAACATTGAGGCGCATTCTTCCAACCACTGCTGCAGTGGAAAAGCTATAAGTATTACATATTCTGAGTGTGTGTCTGTAGCCTTAGGTATCCAGCATGCAAAGCACATACACCATACTACACTGTCACCTGTGGCCTGTCTGGCTCGACAATATTTTTCCACATTATCACATAAACAGCCCCAACTTTGAAAAAAAGTTATTGAATATAAAATATCTCTTTTGACTTTATCTGTAACTTTTGTCCGAAATATTTCTCATTCCAAGAAGGATTGAGCAAGATATGATTAAAAATGTATATTGGTCTTCATGTAAAGTACCTGTAATTCTTTTCATGTTTTCCTAAAACTTGAGTTTTCTCCAGATTATCAAATTTCATGAAAATCCATCCAGCGGGAGCTGAGTTGTTCCATGTGGACGAACAGACAGACATGATGAAGCTAACAGTCACTTTTTGCAATTTTGGAATGTGCCTAAAAACTGCTCTACTTTATTACACAGATTTGTAAGGTGGACTGGACAGGAGTTCTTCTTATTTGGAATTCAAGTAATTTTAAAATTAGTAATTTGCCATGTAGTTTAGTAGATACACAACTTCTTATAATAAAACCAACTAGATGCACTAATTTCTCAAATTTATTTTTGGAATAAAACTCTCCACGTTTCAGACAGTTCCTCTGTCCATCATCAGGAATTTATCACGATACATGGTCACCTGAACGTCAAATTCATCAATGCAAAACAGGCAAAGGAAACATACCAATATAGGAACACCAAAGAAAAACTGTACAAAACCAAAACAGCAATATCGTATAAAAAAATATGCAAAGAAAAATAGCTAACACCCAACTATATAGTCATCAAAATAAATGGCAAAAACTCACAATGCCAAAAGACAATAAAAGCTGCCACTCACTACCGTCTAAACCAAGAACTAAAATTTCTATACATTAAAAAACAAAAACTGAATGAACGATCACAGAATACATCTAGAGTGCACCACCTCCTGGCAAAACAACTGGCATATCATCCAAGCATGAAGTGACAACAAATTACAATGACAGATGGAATCACATTACAACAAAAAGTTAGATTGCCTACAAGCTCAACAACAGAGAAAGACCAAAACTCGACACAACCATCAAGAACAGCAATTTTACCCAAGAACAAAAAATCTAATATCAAATTCACCAAGGAAGAAATGGGCCTACTAAACCACAGCTTGCAATATAGTATGGAGAGACCATTAAAAGCAACCTCATAGTAGAAACTGAAAGAGCCATAAAACTCTTAGACACACAACTGCAAAACTCATATCGCATTATAGCCACCAATAGGATGAAACAAATCTTCAATTCAGACAACCACCACAACAACATACAGAAGAGACAATTATATATTATAAAGCAGTTGAACCATAAACTTGTAACAGAAAATGCGATACTCGTTCAAGTCGACAAAAGAAAAACAACAGTAATCATAAATTCCAAAGAATACTCCAAAAAAGTACAAACATTCCTAACAGACACCTTACTCTCAACAATCACTACAATGTTAAAAACTCCAGAAACTTGGCCACTGATCTAACAAAACTAAAACTAAATGAAAACCAAGACCTATATGTCAACATTCCCATAGAAGAGGCACTAACAATCGCAAAAATGATGCTTCTAAAGAGCAGTGATGCTCAAATAACACAACAGATAATCATCTTAATGAAATTCATTCTATCACATAACTACTTCACTTTCCAAAATAATATCTACTAGCCAGAAAAACGAGTATCCATGGGCTCACCAATCTCAAGTACAACAGCCAAAATATTTCTACATCTGGTAGATATACACATAAAACAACTTTTTGACACAAAAAGCATAACATTCTACACAAGATATGTAGATGAGATCTTAATCATATACGACACCAAATGAACAAACCCTACCTCACCACCAAATATATAAACCAAATACACACGAACATAAACCTCGGCCCCACTTATGAACGTAACGGATATACATAAGTTTCCTTGACCTTCTCATAATTCGAAAGCCGCCCAACCTTGAAACTGACATTTCGCAAACTTACCACAACCGACACAAACCATTAATTTCCTCTCAAACCACCCTACGGAAAAAAAAACTGCCACTTACAGACATCACATTACCAGAATGCACTCACTTCCATCAACACCGAAACAAAAACAAACAGAATGGCCTTTAATACAACTAATCGCACAAAATAATAACTTCCCACAAAAACTCATACAAAATCTATGCCTGCAAATTCAATGCAAAAAAACCAACCAGGATGAAACCAATGGAAATAACAAAACATGGACTACCTTCACATACTACAGCCCAACAATAAGGAAAATCACGAACCTATTCAAGCATACTAACATAGGAATAGCCTTCAAGAGTACCAATACCCTACAACAACTTACAAAACCAAAACAGGTCAGTAATACACAGGAACTGGACAAGAGTGGCATCTATAAACGTAAGTGTAACACATGCCAAATGTCATATATTGGACAAACAAGCCGCAGTATAAGATAGAAGATATATAAGACATAACGAACCCAAATCAGCTTATGCAGAGCACATCCTAAACAACAAACATGAATACGGTCCCATCAATAACACCATAACTTTACTAAAACATACCAACAAAACTTCACTATTATTACCATATGAACAACTATATATCCAAATATATCACCAACACAAGCAGCTTATTTCAGAACAATGCACAAGCAAACATAATCCCATATATCAGCTGATCCATGACACATTCCACACATCACTTCCCACGAGACCAACCGATCAATACCCCACCAGCAGCAGAACCAAACAAGTTCAATCCTGATCCTGCTCGCAAGCTGTCAGCAAACCTGGTATGTAAACACACAATTATAATATATCGGCAGAACATATCACATTTGCTGGAATATTTTACTATTTTAACTTTTTATATAACATAGAATTTTATCTACAACATGTTTTACAATTTTAACTACAATGTACATGTACATACATTAGTAATTTTACTCATTTTTGGAATTTCACTATGACATACCATTGCTGTGTGTACAGTGAAGAACTCCTGATGATGGACAGAGGAACTGTCCGAAACGTAGAGTTTTATTCCCGAAATAAACTTGAGAAATTAGTGCTTCTAGTTGGTTTTATTATAAGAGTTTATCACGATGCACGGTCACCTGAAGGTCAAATACACAAAAACATTTCACAGGACTGTGCTTTATCTACCTGCAGGGTCTGAAGATTGAGGTAGCATGCTCCTGTAAAACGTTTATACCTACCGGTATCTATTAAGCTACACAATGTCACATTTCACACAACCGCATTCTTCAGTCACTGCCATAAGAACCTCAAATCTCACAAATTTAGCATTTGCATTATCCTTCTTCTGTAAAAATGTTCAGTGAACTACTGTGTGTTATTATTGTCATTTGATGTGTACATCCAATGACAGTAAAACAGAATATTCAAAATCAAATATTGACCTCAAGACTGTCTTGCTAATGAAAGCATTAACCCAATATAACCACCTGTTTAGTCAACACAGTTGTTATGAAGCTATTTATTTAATTAAAATGCAGTAATATATTGAAATTACTAACGCATTAAACCAATAAATAGAATTACACAGGGGGTATCAGGTATTGATATCAATAATGCTGCTGATATTAATACCAGTAAGAAATGTATCTTACTGTCAGTAAGAAAGAAGCAATCTTGTAACAAAAGTTTACATAATCAAAAATAACAAAACCCATACACATAAAACAATATGTAGTTCCTCGTAATCTTTTGTTATGTAATTCTCCATCTAGTTTACCAAGCAACCTCTTCGCAAGAAGCTTCCTTACCAAAATTGCATATTTTTTCCTCCCATGTAAATTACATGGTCAGTCCCTTTAACTTACGAACTCCGCAAAATTCTGTACAAATGTTTGGGATATGCACATGTGCACACATACATATCTGAACCATTGCTTGCTTGTGAACATGATTCAAGAGCATGGGGACAGTACTCCAAACAAAACACTTGGGCAAATCATGACCCAAGAAAAGACATTACTCTTTGTGGCATGTGAGAATTTCTGAGAAAATTACTATATGTAAACAAATGCTGCAGATATACATGTGCACATGCTTACAATTTCAATAATAAACAGGTCAAAACCAGCAATAAGTACAAAGAATGTTCGTAACTGTAAATGTTAACAATAGCACACTGCAATTTGTAATTCACGTACCTGACACGGGACAGAAAGGCCCTTCATGGACTAAACACATATAAAATCATCTTCAAAACTTGTTACAATTCTGCTACAAAAATTGTTCAAGAGAAACAGATTATGTGTTAGTGATATGTTCAACTTCTAACAGCCACAACTGGAAATTCTTTTAAATTCATGAATTTAAATAACCTATATTTGTTACGAACCAAAAAAAAACACGAAATTTTAAAAAGATTCACACATGACACAAGCACACACAATTGTTTCACTGCCATGCTTAAACCACATACATGACTGTCCATCTTATGTTACTGTTTGAGTAAGCTGTTTGGTAGAGCAACACATTCACTGCAAATATTACAAATAAACTCAAAATAAAATTAGAATTTTTTACCTTCACTGATTGGGACCTCCAACCCACTCAAATTCAGAATAATTCTACAGAAGTAATCCTTTACAAGAATGGCCACTACATATACAGAACACAACACACAAAAATGTGGATATACATCCTATGTGTAGATTGAATTCGCGATCACAGTAACTGCAAGATTCAACACCAACAATCTCAAATACTATGACTGGCAAACAGTCTCCCACAAAGTATCAAAAATTTAAGTGACAAACCTAAACAATTTAAATCAGCCCTACAGAATTACTGATATGCTTGTTCCTTCTACTCCATAGAAGAATACTTTAATGTAAAGAGAGAATGATAAACTAAGTTTATCAGCTGTATTATACCAGCTACTAATGCATGTATGTAACATTTTCCTGACTTATTCTGTATCCAAAAGATCAACTTCTTTTGGATTCAGAGAATGTAAATTCAATTCAATACAATAGGAAAATTACACCTACCTTTGGGTAGGGGGTGGGGAGGGCACTTTGAGAAATACTACATGTACACGTGATTCAGTTAAATTATAATTTATATGAAAATTGTTAATTATGTAGAAGTACAAAACTTATCAAACAACAGCTCTCTCTCTCTAACATTTACTTGCAAGTTTATCCAATGCCTCAACCCAAACAGTAGGGGGATCATTTGTTGACAAGACATTAATTCTATTTGACAACTGTTAGCTCATAAAGAGTTACAGGATGTGGGGTGGAAGGAAAATCATACTTTCAAGACTGCTCTCGAATAAAGGCAGAAATGCATTATGCCTGCATCTACATGACTAGAATATGATAAAATAAAACAAACTGCCTTAAAAACACAGACATCATTCTGGAAAGAGAACAGAGAGTGGTTAGCCATTACTGTGTTAAAGACACTCTTACACTGCAATATGTTTTATGATTGCTTCAAATTATATCTCTTAACATTCATGTGTTAGTAATTCTTCAATTTCTAACTTGTAAAAAAGCTTTAGATCCCAGGCATTAATTTCCGTTTAGACAATCCGTTAAACAGTCATCATTTGAAGTTCAACTTTACAATTGTAGCCTTGCCTTTGTCACAGTCACTGCCATGTATTCGAAATGAGCAATCAAGTGATTATGTGATTACTGCAGTTCCAGCAAACCTTGCATGTATTGGAGACACTGATTAGCAGCAGACAGTCCACAAAATGGTAAAGAACGCCTAAGCCAGGTTTATATGAGAAAGGGAAGGAGGAAATTAGAGTGGGATTGACTATCCCTAGCAGTAAGCAGATGGGTGGCAATGTCCTTGCCTGTGTTCTGTAACTCTCCTTGTGACAAGTGAAAAATCTACCGGGGAAAGTAAATTACATATAACCAAATACACACAGTAGCAAGCTCTGCTACAATTTTGAACTGATTTAACACATAACCAAACAAAAATAATTTGAACAACAAACTACAGTAGAAGTGATCACAATGAGGATAACTGCTGTTGCAATACACTTCAGTGGCTGACTGGACCAAAACTGAACAGCAAATAGGTTGGGTAATAGTCACAACTGACCCAACACCCCTCAACAGCATTTTTCAGGAGTTTAATCCCCCCCCTTTTCCCCTTCTCTCTCTCTCTCTCTCTCACATCTCACTCACACACACACACACACACACACAAACACACAAGCTGTAATGTGAGGAATAATGATTAACATATTTATTTATTCTTATACAGTCTAAAACTACTTATTTCACAGTTTCTTTTTGCATCCTGTTAGAGTTTGATATCCATAAGTATTTAAAATTTAATTCACCAGATTTTGCTATTTTGATGATTGGCTGTGATTGGAGTGTCACAAAGTCACACTAAGCAAAAAGGAAGCTATGTAAAATTTGAACTGAAGTAGCACTTGGCACACTGAACACACCACAATGCAATGGAACATAATTTAATGAACCTGAAAGCAGCAGGTAATTGGAAGTACAGACCTACTGTAAAATTCAAAGCTCATGAATAATTAAAAAAACCGAAGTCCAACAAAGGAAAAATAAAGGAACAAACATCAAAGTAATTCTCAGAAAATTTACAAACATGAAAACAAGGCGGCAAAAGAAAAGAAATGAGAAGGGAGGAGAATGCCAATACTCTGTCAGCAAAACATACACATTGACATCTGTTGCAGCTGCATGGCAGTTACTGTGATCAGTGGTTGCAGGGTTTCCAGTAAATCCATTCTTTACTGTGTGGCACATAGACTACAATCCAACAAACTGACTTTACACATTACATCACAGCCCAGTGACTGTCATTTTCAAGTAACAATGAAAAAGTCACTGCTATTACTGTATCTCTACCATGTACCTGAGTCATACATACAGGTTAACACTACCTGCAGCCAATTTCTACACGCACTTGTGTCACCTGTTATGGGATACCAGTTTTCCTAAAGCCAGTCAATATATGAATAAAAATGCATCTTTGGATATATGAAGGATAAACAAATGGTGAGGACACCCAGTGTCCATTTAATGCTGAACACGACCACCACTGTTCTTTTGTTTCAACAAGCTGCACACATAAATTTAAGCAGTACTAAGGACATAATGAAACCCCAGTGAATTACCTACATTAATCAGTTTCACTTGAAAAGTAACAGCAATTTTAATGAGAAAACACCCTTCTAACAGCAAAAACAGCTGGCAGAAATAGGGGTAAAATTTTTAATTGTATATGTAACTGTCAATGTATTAATTCTATCATAAACTACGCTTAGTTTATTTTGATTTTATTACCTTCTAGCATACTTCAAGAAATTCAAACAAAAAATATCAAATACACTGATGCACCCCAGTGTGTACAGACTGGAAGAAGACTTAATACTGCCTAATTAACAACATTATATATACACATTGTGTCCACGACTAGCTCATTGGGCATACAAATAAATCCCTGCACTATCAGAAAAACATTAAATGTCAAACAGCAACAGTCACTTGCGTGAAAACAATCTTCCTAATTTTCAGAAATCTGAAATACTAATAATAGTTTTCCTCTTTGAGGGGAAAACTTGCAAAAAAACTACTTTTCACCCAAGAAGTGAAGTAGTCATATGCCTATGTGTAAAGACTACATCTTAAATAACACATTTATGTTGTAGAACTGAGTGGATGGCACATCTCTCTACAAATGCCAACAATCAAATGTACATTCACAATAAAGTACATAGGTAAGTCAATAAGTGAGTTACAAATCCAAGTTCGGACCTACTTATTTTAATTAAGTGCGGGAAACTGTCCCCGCGGGATGGAAGCACTATCTAGTTTTATTGTGAGGTGCAATGATCAGTATGCGCATGACTGCAAAGATGGAGCAGCTGTGACAAGATGGCGGCGCCCCTGAATACGTGTACCATGATAGAAGTGTGGCGTTGTGCAGTTTTTGTGGGCAGAAGATATGGAAGCAAAGGATATCCACAAAGAAATGCCCATGTGCAGTGAACATTGCCTGTCACGTCAAGCAGTCCATAATTGGGTGCAAAAGTTCTTGGAAGGGCAGACAAGTAATGAAGACATCATCAGAGCAGACAGGACGGTCACCATCGACACTGTAGCCACCACTACTAGTTGTTCACATGGCCAGGCTTACAACATGATGGATGAGCGGCTAGGCTTCCATAAAGTGTGCTCCTGTTGGGTGCCATTCCAGCTGACACCACAACACAAAAGCCAGAGAATGGGCTTGTCATTGCAGCATCTCCAGCACTACCAGGATGAAGGGAACGACATGCTTTCCCAGATCATCACTGGTGATGAGTCTTGGGTGCACCATTATGAACCCAAGACGAAGCATGCCTCCACGCAGTGGAAACATCCCGCATCCCCAGCACACAGGAAGTTGAAGGTGACATCATCGGCCGGGAAAGTCATGTTGAAAGCCTTCTGGGATTGCCAAGGAGTATTGCTCACCGAATTCCAGCAACGTGACCACACCGTTATGTCCGTCTCGTACTGTGCGAACCTGACGAAAATTTGTGCCGCCATTCACCAGAAGCGACCAGGCCTCCTCACTAAAGGGATGTTGCTGCTGCATGACAACACCTGTACTCATACTGCCAATCAGACCACAGCGACACTGAGGTCATTCAAGTGGGAAGTCTTCCAACACCCACCTTACAGCCCAGACCTCGCCCCGAGCGACTGGCCCTCTAAAACAACATCTTTTGGGGGAACACTTTCCTGATGATGACACGTTTGAAAGAGCAGTGTGGGCGTGGTTCCAACAGCAACCACAAGAATTTTATGCCGCAGGTTTCCAGGACTTGTGAAACGGTGGGACAAGTGTTTCAATTTGTATGGAGATTACATTGAAAAATAAATGTTGTTTGCATGTCATTATCCCCATTTGTTTCTTTTCAATCACGATTTGTAACTTACTCATTGACTTTCCCTCATGGAATTATCAAAAGTGAGCTACATACAAACTATAACTTTTTCAGTTTTAAGTGCAGTATAAAGCCAAGTTACTAGCTATTTGCCTTGGGAAGCCATTTAATTCTTATTTCATATTAAAAATTGTGCTGCTCTAAAAAAAAGAGTATTTTGTGTCCTTTTGTGTGCACATCAGGCAACTGATGGAATTGCTCTTACTCTACACACAAAACATTTCCACTCAAACCCCAATTAAAACTTGCAAAGAGCCACTGTTATATGCCAGCATACACAATGGCTCCAATTCGTTAGAAATACTGAGAATTTACAGTTACAATTAATATCAGACTGATGAGCATTGCTTTCAAATGGACAGACTATGCTGTCCCCTCAGTACCATTTTCTGCCCCTTCACACTATGAGATACAGAGAGATTCATGTCTTTTTTTTTAGAGCGGTTTTGTGTTGCCATCCTTTGTAATGTAACTCTTCACACCTGCAATATACACATACATGAGATAAAAGCAGTAAACACAACAATTATAATAACGACAATAATAAATGGACAACAATGACAAGGTTCTCTCTTATTTTACAAAAGGGCAGATGTACACAAAAGTGGAAACTACACAGCATTTGGACCCTGTATTACTCTGCCTCTACATGCAGTGGTGTACTGATCAACACTGCATAATTCTGTACTGATCTCTCTTTGACTGCACCACTTTTATTTCAGTATAACTATGATTCCAGAAGGAAGTGTCTGACATAATCTATTACACGATGATATAAAAAAAAAATTCTCTGTAAAAATAAATCTGTGCAAGATAATATACAAGATATTTTATTTTCTTCCAAGGCCAAAACACATTTCTTCCTTCTTAGTTTAACAATTACTATATTTCAGGAGCCACTCAACCATACAGGCTGCAAGGCTATGGCCATCCCAGAAATTTTGAGAAAAATTAAACTAAATATCTGAATAGAAGTTCTCCTTAGGAGTACTAACAAAAACTCTTATTCAGATACTATGTTTAATTTTTCTCAAAATTTCTGGGATGGCTGCAGCCCTTACGGATAGGCCACCACCGCTGTATTTACCTGAATATAGAAGGAATTTTTCCTAAATTCATCATCTGGAAAACAGGAGACCGCCTTGTAATCATACAAAAAGTTACACAAACATTTCTGTGTAATTATTTTCCTGAAAACTGAAGACTGTGAAAAGGGGGTGGTGTCATATGTTTAGATAAATACAAGATGTATCACCTGTTAACTTATTACCACAGAATGAAAAACAATATGCTGGCTATTAAAGGTGGGTTACTATCTGCTTCAATACATCTGACTGCATGAGGCATTAAAAGAAAATCTGAAAACAACAATATAATCTAAAACCAAAGTTCAGAAATTAATCAAGAGTCAAGAAAAATGATTCTTTGTCATTAGCATTTAATACACAAAAAAGTACTGGCATCAAGATGACTTCCATAGATTGACATTATACAGAAAAAAGTAAGTAAAGTTTTACCAGTGAAAATTGGAGTTGAAAATTTTTTCCAAGTGCCTACTTTCCAAAACATAAATTCAATCATGCCACTCACATCCAAATTATTTTTATGAAAAACTGAAAAGCACACGTGTGTGTGTGTGTGTGCATACTTGCACACACTTGCATTTAACCATGAATGAAATGTGTATAAATTGTTCTGTAACCAGGACTGCCAACCTCCTGACTAATTCTTCTTGAACTCCCGAGTCTACTTACATTTAAACCAGAAAATTGTGCTTGTTACACTGTATGTGGCAGACCATTTTGCCTGCAAATGGGCTGCAACTACTAACATTACTTTTGTGAAGGTTTCAAGTCCCTTTTAAAGTGATAAAATATATTTCAGGACATCGTGAAGCTTATTCTCTTCTACATAGTCTTGGCTTCATAACACTCGCTGAAAAATTATTGTGACCTTGTCAAGTGAATGATTTGAAAATCGAGTTATGACAGCAGGAAGTAAGAACCATTATATCCGAGTCATCAAACCTTCTCAGTTCACTACCAGTCAGTAACAGATCTGTACCAAACACACAGAAGAAAGCAAGCACTCTACCAGAGAAGGTGTGTGTAAACACTGCATTCTAAGACATATGTCTGGTCTGAGTCTGTTCCTGTTTCGAATTTGATTCTGCCACTGTGATCACAGTCAGCAGAATTTCTTGCAGCCATTCATTTACTCATACTCATGGGATCAAAATACAGACCCAAAGAAATGAAAATGTCATAAGACCAAATTTCACATAAACCCCCTGGCAAGGTGATATCTACAAGAGAGGGAAGGTATGCCTGAAGAGGCTGCCAACAGCAGTGTACCACCACAGACAGCTGGCAACACAAGCAGACCTGTTGACATCAAGGTGTCAATTAAGGCCACATATTTGTCAGACTGTCCACTGTTTCTGTGGTCTGTTATCCTGTTCTTCACACCTGCTTCTAGATCAGACCATACTGCAATATGCTTACAATAAACATGTTTATTCTTCTTATTTCCTATGCTGTATGAAACCCTCATCCGTTTACTATGCATTTTGAGAAAACAAATTAATTTTCAATATACTCATTACCACTGTATGCTACTGAACAACTTGTGCAAGGAACAATGCAGCTTTTTTTCTCACCCTCCAAGAGTCATGTGATAAATCATTGTTATACCTTTAGTGAAAGTGGGAATCTCATTTGTTTTGGTGGTCATACTGACCACACCATCAGACCACAATATGTGCGTAAATTTTATATGGCATTTTCTTGCACTGGAGAAAAATTAATTTTATGGTCTAGTCAATATGGCAATTTTTTTTTATGATTACAGTACTGAATACAATTCTTACCAGAACGGGAACTTATGTGCGCCATTCCCAAAGCTGTAATTTCTTCCAGCAAGTCCTTCATACTTGTGTCAAGTTCTGATTCAATTCTGATTGTTGGCGAAGCTTTCTTTGAGGTTTGTGTGTGCCACACCAGAACCTAAAGTAGTGTATATTATGTATAAATATTGGCAGAGTGACCACAGTTTATTCACATCATTACAAAGACACTGGTACATAAAAAAACACAGTAAAAAATATCAAGCAACAGTTTACTGTGTTTGAAAAAACCATTCTAGCATATCAGCATCAATTGTACCCCACATAATATCCAATCTGTACTCTGCAATGTGCCAATGCATGTGGGTTGTCACAGAAGTAAGATCCAACTGCATCTCTGTTCCATGAAAGTAACTCCTTTACATAACTCCAGGGGCAAGAATCCATAGTGATTACATTCACAAGGTGTGGAATCACACAACTGCTTATCCATGTATGTAAACTGTTCTCAGAATATTAACCCTGGAAGTTTTGTCCAGCCAGAAAAAAGAGCAGAGAAGTGTCATATGATCAAATGGTAGCTGTCTACCTGAAAGTAAGTGAACTATCTGCAAGACTGCAAATAACTGACGCATATCTCTATAATAGGAACTGTTAAGTGTGGCAGTTACGCAACACATTCTACTTGGGGTCATCATGTTCATTCCTGAAATCCACAGGACGATTTTCATACTGGACGAAGTAAGTATTTTACTCACGACAGAAAAGATACACATGAAGCTACTGTGGTTGACTGTCCAGTTCCAGTGCATACTACTATCTGGACTTTCTGTGTAAGTAGCTTGAAATAATAAGGGACAATTTACTGTGTGGTTATCTTAGGACTGTGACGTTTTCTGCTAGCATGATGGATGGATTTCTCCAAGCTGTGCTGAAAAGCGTCACAAACTCCATTGACTGTATCAGTTTTGACACTATGCTATCTGCAGTCTTCTTGTGGAAAAGACTGCCAGTCGTTCTGTTCAAAAAGGACCGTATCAGAATCATCAACTTTACCTCCCACAATTTATAGGCCCAGAAAAGGACTGTGTATTACAAAAATAAATTTCCTTGCAAATGACAAGGAAATAATGTCAATTGTGTTACAAAAAGTGAAGGATGTAACAATGAATGAAATATTCTTCATCACATAATTTAGCCACACACAGAATCACTTCTGGTGACACGCAACTTCCTGTCTTGAGATTTCACAATGACAAAATTCAACAACTTCATGGGCTGACATGTGTCAGAAGGTTCAAATAGAAAAAATTCAATAATTTTGTGGGCTGATATGTGTCTGGAGTTTCAAATACAATACTGTTTCAGAGATGATGGAAATGGCATCAGTCTCAGAAATGCTGGTGCATTTGAATAACCTGATGCACCTGTCAAAGCCAAGAAGATCATACTTAACTGATGTGTGCTATTCACACTCAACACACAATTTCTGGTGTAACTAATATTGTTCCTGTCACACAAATAATTCTATGATACACACTGTTTCATTATATTCAGTTACAAGCATACAAACACAAAACCTAAATACCACACATGCATCACACACAATAGAGGTTTGCTGTCACTTAGTCCACAACAAGGACAGAATACAGATAAACTTGTTTATAATGATGGTTATGTGACATCTCATCTACCGCACCAAATATTCTGTGGTATCAAGTAATTCCTAGTAATATCATGCTCCTCAGGTAGAACAGCACTCATTTATAACAACACAAATTATCTAGTCCCTTTCATGACATTATAACTTCATTTCACAATACTGTGTAATGTTCCTTTCTTATGGATGGACATCTGCAGTCCTACTAATCCAGCTATGCTACCAAGGCTCACATGTGCATCCAAACAGGCCACTAAACTACACACTGCATAAGATCCCTAAAAGCTAAGAACTTACATGGTACAGCAACTCAAAAGATGTCATCCACACAATAAACATTACGAATTCTGAAGATTCAAGTCTTTATTATGTTATGCTGTGTTACTGGTTAAGAGATCCTAACGTTCCAAAAATCACAGTGTCTGCAAAACACCAGGAACGATTTACCCATTAATATAGCTCAGAACACTTGAATCTTCGGCACTACCACTGTGAAAACAACAAATCTTGCACATCAAACGCTGCCAGCTGAAGCACTACTAAATTAATTCAAAGATAAAAATAATAACACGATAATCATTATTAAACAGATATAAAACCATTCTTTCATCATTGTTATTTTGACACTAGCAAAACTAGAAAGCCAACCATATGTCACACAATGCACATCCATAGCCAGGCTCATTCTAAACAGTATATGACTCACAGAATACACAAGACATGCTGCCATAGCACCAACTCAACGTAACAATGTAAATCACTGAATGTTTTAAAACTATAACTTTAGCAAGGAACAATGTATGCTCCCTGAGGATGATCGTATGATCGAAACATGTAGGAGCGTTTTAAGTGTTTTAATGTGAATTTTAGATGATTGAATGAATATATGTGCATTTGTTGGTGTATTTATTAAATAAATAGAAAGTCAACATTTTGCTCTCCATTTCCACTGTTGCAGAAGTAAATGTGAATCCTTACCAAAATGCCATCGCAGCAAGAAGAAACTAAACAGAATTACTAATCAGTTCAGACAGGCAAAACCATCAGGAAAATGATGCCATATATAAGCTGCTAGCACCCAGAATAGGAGTCATGTGATGGACATGTACATCAAGCAGCAGTAGCAGCAGCAGCAGCAATGAACATAAGGTAAAAAGGTAAAGTACAGGCAGTGAAAGCCCAGATGGGGAGTAGAGGTACAGTTCTACCCTTCCTTTAACACTGGTGCTGGTTGGGGGTGGGTGGTCAATGCCACACCCCAGCTGCTTACCCCAGGAAAGAGACCCAGTAACCATTTATAGGAGGCTGGGTGGGTCCCCAAGGCCAGGCTGGATGGGTTCAAAAAATCTCGCCCCCATCAGGATTCAATCCCCGAACAGTCCAGCTCCTAGTGAGTCACTATACAGACTATTTTAACCCGGCCCACAGAAGGGAATGTGTTAAAAGGAAATTAAGTATTGTAAGTTATTCTAGCAACTTGTTTTAAGCAGCAATTACTTTAGTTACCACATCAGGTACATAAACAAACAAATAAATAAATAAAACACAGCTTAAACAACAACAACAACAACAAAAATAAATGCCTTGAAAAGTGATGTTAGGAACCACCTACACACACAGTCAGCTCACTGTGCAAGAATTTCAAACAGCCGCAAACAAAGTATGCCAAATTCGTTAAATAAGAAGCATGGCTTACCTACTGGTACTTTACCTGTGTGCAAGAATCAGCTTTTGGTTCTATGTCTTCCAACGTTAAGCCAAGGCTTCTTAAAAACTGGTCTTCCTCATACCCTGCCTTATATGGCATTGTGGCATTTGGATGGTTCAGCAAAAATTCAACACTGACAGCAAATCCTGCCATATCAACAGGGAATTTTCGTTTAGATGGCCATGAGTCAAAGAAACCCACAACCTTTCCCTGAAAAATTAGAAACAAGGTTACAAAGAATCTGCGTCATATGATGATAAAGGAGAACAAATGTCAGGTTGCAGTTTGGGTGACAGAACTTCCGCATCAAGATCAGTAACAAAAACAATGCAAATAAACATCAAGATTCCAGCTATAAAATTAACTTTATGGTGCTAGAATTAAGTGTCCCAGGTACTCTGCATAAGAACTGCAATTTAAATGGCCACACTGCTCTGCACATTCTTGGTGATGACTTTAGTCAACATTCAGTTTTCTCAGCATTACACTGTGCCTTAACTAAAACTGACTTATGGCATCAATGAGTTACATAAAACATCACTTTATTTGACTTGGAAAGCTCAGTTCTGTTCAAGTATACAAGAACATTTCCATTTTTGTGAATACAACCTCAAAAGCTGTGGTTTCCTATCTTTTCACTGCCAAGAACCCCTGAATAAAGATTTTATTCATGAAGTGATTATTGTACTGGCATTTTCTATATATAAGACACTGAAAATATTTTACCTCTTTCAGGACGGGTGAACTCACAGCATAATCTCCAATCAAACCTACTGGGAACATAGAAACTTTCTTGGTGTCACGAATTTCTTCAAACAGCTTCAAGTCAAACGTGTTATCATCATCACCAAAATAGACCACTCCTTTCTGCGCATTTTTACGTATCCATTTGATGGCTGCTCTTCTGTTTGCAACACCTCTTGGGACAATGTTGGCTTTACGATACACTTCAGGCATGGGACTCGCAATGTGTGTGAATGGTATCCCTTTATATACAACATATAATAAGTGCAACAATTTGAATACAACACATAATACACTTTTGCTCCCTTTTGTACAATGAATGTTTGAGAACACAGCACTGGTACCTACAACTAAGATACACAAGACAACAGCAGGCTCCAGAAAACTGCAATATGAGGAGCTTCATATTCTGTTGAGTCCATTTAATATATTCGGAGTGCTCAAATCAACAAGTAGGGCATGCACAGTGTATTCAGAAATACATGCGAAAGTCCACTAATGGGCAAAATAAAAGGTGGTACCATTTGCCGCAGGGAAGTCAGGATGCAGACATATACACAACATACACTGTGCACAAGAGTGTATATCATAAAGTAGCCACCTCAGACTGCATGCAGCTTACCAGATCAGCCCATTTCCACCTCAAATGGGTTGATGGACATGGAATTGGAAAATTAGGTTCTGAGTCTCTGAGGAACAACATAAACATGGAAATGTCACTCCATTCTGCAAACTGTACAATGTGGTGTGCAATCAGCAAGCAAGCCCTTACTGGACCAATATATTATGGAGGGCACCATAAAAATCAGTGGTACATCACCAATTCTGACTATTCAGGAAGCATGGCACGTGGACACAACATTTTTCCAGCAAGATGTATATGCCCACATAACATCAAATGTCATATTTAACATCCTCCACAATGTGCTTGGGAGTTATGTCCTACCAAATAAATTTCCAGAGCACTTCAGGTGTAGGCAGTTATGAATCAAGAGTTCATGAAGGTCGCTGATCTCATGTCATACATGTACATGTTCAGACAAAGACCACATGCACACAGCACCTCATGGAAGTAAATTTTCACGTACCAGGCACTTCCATACTAGATAAAATTATGAATATACCATACAGTTAAAACATGGTGTTTTTTAATACCCTATAGTACGCATCAAAAAGATGGAACTTAAGGGAAGCAAGCACCTGATAAATGTAAGCATAGCCAGGATATTACTAAAATGGATCATAAAAAATACAGGCTGGATTTGTGTAGCACAGGATAGGATCCCAATAAAGGTTCTTGTAAACACAGCAATGACCTTCTGAATCCAATAAAAAGCAGAAAATCCTTGATTAACTGAGTGGATTTTAGTTTCTCAGTGATTACACACAAGAGTTAAGTCAGATGGCTGAAATAAACGTTCCACTAGGTACAGAAACTGGGCTGTTTGGAATCATAACCTGTAATGTTTAATTTCTCACATTTTATTCCTAATCTTTCATTTTCATCACACACACAGTGTTGGCAGCCAGGCTAGCATAGGTAGTAGGGTGACCAGGATAGGGCCTGGATGATCCAGGATTTGAATCCCACAATGGGTAAGAAATTTTTCTCATCTCCAAAATGTCCAGACTGGCTCTGTTCTTTCCTTGGAGTAAAGTGGATGGGACATGAAGTTGACCAACCACTCATCTCTGTCTAATGCTGAGGTTAAGAATGAATGGAACTATACCCATACCTACATACCTTCATCACCTTGACAGGAAAAGCTTCACCTTGTCCTTTATATAAAATCCATTTTCAATTTACTGTGGCATGATAAAATAGCTGTTGAACTTACCAAACTTCTTCAGCAGTTTTGCCACCATTATATTGCAAGATTGATTGTCATCTGCAACAATCCAGTGTATGTTAGGTACATGCATCAAGGTCTGGCCCAGTCTCGTCAACTCAGCTGCCTGTTCCCTCCGTGGATAGGTGGGCGTAACAAAATAGATTTTTGGAATGGATGTGAAGTGCTTGCCTCTGGAGTCCTGGTGAAAGAGCAAGCATGTCAGGTAACTTCCAGTCTCAATTTCCAGTAGTGAAAAACATTACTTACTTACTTACTTACTTACTTACTCTATGGTGCAGAGTCCTTCTTGAGAAGCTAACTGGTTTGCAGCTAGTCAAAAAATTCCCCACATTTCACGGAACCTGAAGGTTCATTACCATGCTCACAAGTGTCCGCCACCTGTCTCTATCCTGGGCCAGCCCAGTCCAGTCCATATACCCACATCCCACCTCCTGGAGATCCATCCTAATATTATCCACCCATCTATGCCTAGGTCTCCCCAGTGGTCTCCTTCCCTCCGGTTTCCCC
>Ga0123352_10002337_pt1 | contig 26279 bp, 18 predicted proteins | sample TergutLab28metaG_FD_89700 | JGI IMG/M metagenome (GOLD analysis project Ga0123352, IMG submission 89700) | Labiotermes labralis P1 segment gut microbial communities from Petit-Saut dam, French Guiana - Lab288 P1 | ecosystem: Host-associated > Arthropoda: Insects > Digestive system > Gut ...
ATTTTAATTGTTCTGGTTTTGTATGCACTGAATATCGTTTATTCCAACATTGCGTTTATTCCGCTGGCTTTACTGCTTTTTGTACGCACGATAAATTACATCCGCATACGACTGAAAAAAGGGATAAAAGTTGGGAGTAAAAAGATTACTTTGCAAAAAAAATGAATTGAAAATTTGAATAAATGAGCAACGATAAAAACCATACTCAACCGCTCACCGCCAAAGAACGTGCCGCCATTCCGCGCGTTCATATACCGGAACAAAATCCGAACGAGCGCAACAAAAATAATGATGAAGTAAATCTCGGACTGACAGCAGAAATGGCAATTTGCGAAGCGCAACGCTGTTTGGATTGCGCAAAACCGACTTGTATAGATGCTTGTCCGGTAAATATTGATATTCCGCGATTTATAAAAAATATCGAGCGAGGCGAATTTCTTGAAGCGGCAAAAGTACTGAAAAAAACTTCGGCACTTCCTGCTGTTTGCGGTCGTGTTTGTCCGCAAGAAAAGCAATGCGAAGCGAAATGCGTTTATCTGAAAATGAAAAAAGAAGCCGTTGCCATCGGATATTTGGAGCGTTTTGCTGCCGATTTCGAGCGTGAAAGCGGGCAAATTTCCATTCCCGAAACTGCTCCGGCAAACGGAATTAAAATTGCGGTTGTTGGTTCGGGACCGGCAGGATTGTCATTTGCAGGCGATATGGCGAAATTCGGCTACGATGTTACGGTTTTTGAAGCCTTGCACGAAATCGGCGGTGTGCTGAAATACGGCATTCCCGAATTTCGTTTGCCGAATAAAATTATTGATGTTGAAATTGACAATCTCCGCGCGATGGGCGTGAAATTTTTGAACAATATTATTATCGGAAAAACCATCAGCATCGATGATTTGAAAAAAGACGATTTTCAAGGAATTTTTGTTGGAAGCGGTGCAGGATTGCCTCGTTTTATGAATATCGAAGGCGAAAATTTGGTCGGCGTGATGTCTGCAAACGAATATCTGACGCGCATAAATCTGATGAATGCGGCGAATTCCGACTTTGACACGCCAATTTTCAAAGGAAAAAACGTAGCCGTAATCGGCGGTGGAAACACGGCAATGGATTCTGTTCGCACAGCGAAACGACTTGGTGCTGAACGCGCTATGATTGTTTACCGCCGTTCGGAAAGCGAAATGCCTGCGCGTGTTGAGGAAGTGAAACACGCCAAAGAGGAAGGCATCGAATTTCTCACGCTTCACAATCCGATTGAATATTATGGCGATGAAAACGGACGAGTTACACAAATGTTGCTTCAAGTGATGGAACTCGGTGAACCTGACGAATCGGGTCGTCGTTCGCCGGTTGTTGTCGAGGGCGAAACGCGGTTAATTGATGTTGATACGGTGATTGTGAGTGTCGGCGTGTCGCCAAATCCGCTTATTCCGCAGTCGGTCAGTGGATTAAACGTAAGCCGTTGGGGAACAATCGAAGTAAACGAGGAAACAATGCAGTCGGATATTCCGATGATTTTTGCAGGTGGCGATATTGTTCGCGGTGGCGCAACCGTAATTCTTGCAATGGGCGATGGTCGAAAAGCGGCGCAAGCGATGAATGAGTGGATTTTATCACGAAAATCATAAATGTTTTTTCAAAATCGCTTCTTTTTCTTTCGGAATTTCTGTTAATTGTTGTTCTAATTCGGCAATTTGCGCTTCGATTTTTTCAATTTCGGAAACGATTTTTTGTTGTTCGGAAAGAGGTGGAAGTGGAATTGTTTTTGAGTAAGCGTCATTTCTATTGAGTCCGGGAACTCCCGTGCCTACCGATAAACTTTCCAAGTTTAACTTTTGTAACGTATAATAAACCAATTTCAAATCAAATTGAATGTTTATGAGTTTTACATAAAAAGTTGTGTCTATTGGGAAGCAATTTTTATCAATCCAAGTAACTTTACCGGCAGAACCTTTTCGACCGACAATGATTGCCGGACTTTCAACTAAAAACTCATTGTGATAGCCAACAATTCCATTAGAACCCATTACAGGATATTCGCCTTGTATTCTGTTGCTTTCTGGTAAAGCAGCACCATATTCCAGAGTTAAAATGTCGCCAATTTTATACTGTTCTTTTGATTTTGTTGCTAAAATATTATCTATATTCTTTCTCAACCCCTCAACTTTCTCTTTTGCCTCTGCCTCTTTCTTTTCCAAAACTTCTATTTCGGAAACAATTTTTTGTTGAATGTCGAGAGGCGGAAGTGGAATTTTAATAGCGTTAATAACTGACGATAAATTATTGATATTTGAACCTGTTCCTAAATCTCTAATTGATTGGCGTAATAGCGAATTCAGCAGCGAAAAAAGATATTTGGGCAGAGTGTTTTCTTTTGCTCTAATTATTCCCATAAAACCACCAGCCAAATAATTAGTGTCGTTTTCGATAAAAGCAACTTTTCCTAAGTGCTCTTTGCTTCCACTCGAAAAACACATAAAAATATCGTTCTTTTTTAATTGCTTTTCTTCGGGTGCAACGAAATTATCGTAAAGAAAAATTTCTTTTTTTACATTAAAGCAACCGTCTAATGTAATATTATCTGCTGTTAAAACAATATTTTCGGTTTTTTCTGTTGTTTGGTCACTTTTAGAGTAAGTTACACCTCGTATAATATCTGCAATTTCTTCAAATTTTTCTTCATTCCATTTTGTATCGATTTTCACTTTTTTTTTTACATTCAGCGAAATTGATTTATCAAAATTACTGCGGTCAAAAGTGAGCATATCTACCAACTTGCCGTAGGCAATATTGTTTTTCAAAGAGTCGTTAATTTGAATATATTTTCCTCTGAAAGCGTTGTAAATATAGGTGCTTGTTTTTAAAGGATTTTCTGTTTCTTTTTCATCGAACAATTTAGTACATTCCTCAATAGTTGAACGCCCATTTGTCGGATACAAGCCTTCTTTCCCTCTCGTGTTAGAAAAATAATAACCTAAAAAACGCTTTTCTTCGTCAATTCCATTTCCAGAATTTATAACAATCGTTTTTTGATGATAAGCCAAAATAAAGTAAAGTAGTTTTTCTTTTTCTGTATCAACAAAATTGCTGAAATACTCCGTTTCTACTCTATCTCTTATTTTTTGTATATCTTCCTCTGATAGTTGCGTTTTTCTGTTTTTTTGCGCTTTGGCAATTTCGACTTCTATTTTTGTTTCAACCGATTTGCGGTAAGTTTTATAAAATTCGTGTTTTTGAATGTTTTCGTTTGGTGTATCTATAATCCACGAAATATAGTCTGCCAAGTTCACACTTTTCCAAACGTGATTAACGTACTTCGTGAACGGTCTTTCTAAATCTATGGTATTGAATGGTTTGGGCGGATTGTTGTCTTGAAAATCAACAAAAAACTTTTCAATAAATATTTTTAAATTAATGCTGTCCAAATTATTTCTTCGTCGCAAAAACAATACAACAGTACTTGTGTTTGTCGCCATAAAAGTTTTATTTCCAAATTCGGCAATGGCAATAATTTCAAAATTTCGCAAAAGAATTTCGCGAGTTTTGATATAAATCTCCGAATTAGATTTGTTCAAAATAGAACTCGGCAAGATAATTCCTGCAACTCCGCCGTCCTTAAGTAACTGTTTGGTACGTTCCACAAAAAGACATTCTATTTCGGAACTGTCGTAAGTCAAATATTTATAAAGCGAAAAATCTTTTTCAGAGCCAATGTATTCCAAATCATCTTTACAGTTATCAACGGCATAAGGCGGATTTGCTACAACAACAGAAAACTTGTTTTTTGTAGAATCTTCAGTATTTGTGTTTTGTTCTAACAGACCAACATAAGATTTTGGTGGATTGGTCAAACTATCCAAACCATCGCCGTGAATAATTTGAGCCAAACCGTCGCCATAAAAATAACAACCTACTTTTGCCACTTTTACAAGGCGGTAATCTTTTTCTATACCATAAACATATTTTGAAGCCCAAGAATATGGATTTACCTGCCAAGAAATTATTTCATTTTCTGCACTCGAATATTTAACTTTTTTTGCGTCTATATCTTTGTTAATAATGTCTTGATATTCTTCCATTATTTCGGTAACAAAATGACCACTTCCCACTGCAAAATCGATTACAGCAGGAAGTTTTGGCTCTGCCTTATTAACTTCTTGTTCAATCATTTGGTGCAATGGCAACGATTTCACAATAAATTTGGCAATAGGTGGCGGAGTAAAATATTGCCCAACTTCTTGTTTTAAACCTGTTGTCAAAAGAAGTTCAAAAAATTCGCTAAGATATTTTTGCTTACGCGGATAACGGATTTGATATTTTTCAATGAGTTGCACCACTTTCCTTAATACTCGGTGATTTTGCTCAAAATCGTCATCATCTATCACACTTTTTATATCGAAAAGTTTGTTGAATTTTAGAAATTTTTTCTTGGCGTTGCGAAGGTCTTCCGACGTTTTTGCATCAAAATCTTTATCGTAAATACCATCTATTTCTTTTCTTAAAAAGTCGTTTAATCCTTCTTTGTGCAGATTGTATAATCTTACTTGAAAATCCACAGGATTATCGTCTTTTTTCCACTGAAACTCCAATTCAACATCATCTCGCTTTTGTTCATCATAAAGTTTTGCAAGAAAAAGATTGAAAATAACATTAAACGCATTAGGTTTGTCGGATACAGAATGCTTTCGCAAAATGGTAGCAAAATCGTGAAAAAGTTTTTTCCCTTTTTCTTCCGTAAGTTCTCGTAAATCTCCTTTTGTGAATTTTTCAGGCTGAAAGCCATAGAGAGGATTTTCCCAAAACCCTTTTTCGTGGAATTTTTTATCCCAAAGTTTGAAAGTATTTTTTACATTTCCTGCTTGGCGAAATTCTTCTTCAATTTTGATAATTTTGTTCTCAAAAATTATGTCATCGCCAATCAAATTAGAGGAATAAAGCATCAATAATTCTGCTTTCGTATCTTGTTGAAAGTATGTAAAAAGTTGTCCGCCGTTTTTTCGAGTGTTTTTTAATTCTTTATCAAATTCTTCGCCGTAGGTTTTACACTCAATCATCAAGTATGATTGTTCATCTTTTAAAATCAAAATATCCAGCCTACCCGAAGTTCCACGCCCAGTAGGATAGGTTTTTTCTAAAATTATGTTTTCGGGCTGATAACTTTTTTCGAGCAAACGATTTACACACTCAAGAACAACAAAGTTTTCGGGTTGGGAAAAATTTTGGATAACTTTATTTTCGGATTGTATTTTTTCGCCGTAATTGATATGTTCTTTCTCAAAATCAACTTCAATAACATAACCATCGGCATATTTTTTCGAAAAAACACCGACAGAATTCTCTTTCGGATTGAATTCTAATGCAAAAAGCAATTTTTTGTAATCCATAGCAAGCGACGTATTTCGATGACAAAGGTCGGAAAAATTTTTGGATAAATTTTAATTTAGCCTCTTTTTTCTGTTCTTTTTTCGTTTTTGGAACAGGACAAGCGATGAATGAGTGGATTTTATCAAAATCGAAATCCGGCTTTTAATTGCAAAAAAGCAGGTGCATACGGAAAAAGAGCAAAACCATATTCAACATCTACGAAAAATGCTTGTCGGTCGTTGACGTAAAAATCTGTTCCGGCGGAAATGTAATAGAAAAGGACATTTTCCAAAAATGTTGCTGATGTTCGCTGATTCGTTGTTATTGCGTAAAGAAACGACATTCCGCCACCTAACATCGGGCGAACTGTGCGACCGTCTAAAAAATTGTATCGCATTCCGACTTGTAGCGGAATAACAACGCTTGAAAAATGATTGTCATTCATTTGGAAAAGTCCCAAATCGAGTTGAAAACTTAAATTATTGTCGAATCGAGGAGTAAAAATATTCAACCTGCCGCCAATCACCGGCGCAAATCTCAAAGGACTTCCCTGTTCAATAAACAACGAAAATGTTCCACCATACGCCGAAAAACGAAATTTGTATCTTTTTTTGTACTCTATGGTTTCAAAAATAATACATTCTTCACCAATCGGGCAAGTCAAATCGTGATATTGTCGCGCAATCTCAATCATTGATTGATGATTAAACTCAATATTATCAGCTTGTTGTGCGATGCTTTCGTGTTCTTGAAAAATATATCGAATTACACCTCGATAACGCAAATCTTGTCGTCTTTGCGAACTCGCAGTAAGTTCGTCCGGTCTTCTTGTTACAGGAATCATTCTGCCCGATTGGTCTTCAAAAAAGTAATATTCCACGTTGTGAAAAGGCACGGTATCGATGTAGTAAAACAAATTTTTGTTTCCTTGCAAAATAAATTCCAAGAAAACAGTGCGAGGAATGCCATTAATCACGATTTCGCGCGAAACATAAAACTTTCCTTCCTCGTAAAATCGATAACCGAAAATCTGACCCGGCAAAAAACTGCGTGTTTCGCCTGTTTCGGTTTCTCTGAAATCACAAACCTGCATATTTCGCGCGTCAGTTCTGAAATCAATCCAACCGCTGATTGTGTCGCCTTCGTTGGTAATGATAAATCCACGTCTGAAATTGCCTTGTGCGAAAGTTGCAGTCAAATATATTGACAGAAACAAGAATGTGAAAAATATGCGTTGTTTCATATTTTGTTTGATTTTTTGACAAAGTTACAATTATTTTTCGATTTGTAAAAAATTGCGTTTTGTCTGAAACGTTTTTATGATGAATGAGTGGATTTTATCAAAACCTAAAATCTAAATCCGAATTTGACTTGCAGAAAAAATCCGAATACATTTTCGCTGTGTGCTCCGAAGTTATCATTGAAAGATGGTAAAATATCGCGGAGTAATTCGATATCCAAAAATACCACAGAGTCTTGTTCGTTTAATTTGCCTTCTAATCCAACGGAAGCATAACCCAATAAAGGAGAAAATCCAAATGATGAAAGTTGTGTCGAATAAACAGAAAGTATCGCAGCACCAAGTCCTAATGTTGGACGTACAGCGTTATTCATACCAAAAGCGTATCTTGTACCCAGCTGAAACGGAAAAAAGTAAAGAACATCGCGCTGATATTGAAAATTTGGAATATTCTGAGTGTCGACTCTGGCAAATCCCAAATCGGATTGAAAGCTCAAATTTCTATTCGTGTGAGGATTTGAGATGTTCACTCTTCCTCCAATCATAATTGGCTGTGCATCGGCAAATATCATCGCACCGCTGTATATCGAAAATTGCGTTCGGATAAAATTTGTGTCCGTTTTTATTTCAAAAACGATGCTTTCTTCGCCTATCGGGCAAGTTAAGTTGTGGTATTGTCGTGCAATATCAATCATTGATTGATGATTAAATTCAACTTTATCAGCTTGTTGCGCAATGCTTTCGTGTTCATTGAAAAGATAACGAATCACGCCCCGATAGCGAAAATCTCTGTTTACTCGCGTTATTCCTCCTGCGGTCGAAATGATTTCATCAGGTCTTTTTGTCAGCGCAATCATTCTGCCCGACTGATTTTCAAAGAAATAATATTCGGTTTGTTTGTGTTGCGAAACATCGATGTAGTAAAATAAATTCATATTTCCTTGCAAAAGAAATTCCAAGAAAACGGTGCGAGGCTCATCGTTAATCACAATTTCGCGCGAAACATAAAATTTTCCTTCCTCGTAAAATCGATAACCAAAAATCTGACCCGGAAAAAAAGTGCGCGTTGTGCCCATTTCGGTTTCTCTGAAATTGCAGATGTGCATATTTTGTGCATCGGTTCCGAAATCAATCCAACCGCTTACTGTGTCGCCTTCGTTGGTAATAATAAATCCGCGTCTGAAATTGCTTTGTGCGAAAGTTGAAGTCAAATATATTGACAGAAATAAGAATGTGAAAAATATGCGTAATTTCATGTTTGATTTTTTTACAAAAATACAAATATTTTTTGAATTGCAAAAATCTACATTTTTCTACCTTTTCCCCTTAAAAAAATCCCGCACAATTTTTCCGCATTCATCGGCTAAAATCCCTGAAACGACTTCGGTTTTTGGGTGCAAAGCATTCGGTGCGAACCGCTGAAATCCGCGCTTTTCGTCTGTCGCGCCGTAAACAACTTTACTCACTTGCGCCCAAGCAATTGCGCCTGCACACATCACGCAAGGCTCAACGGTAACGTAAAGCGTGCAATCAGTCAGATATTTTCCACCGAGAAACTGAGCAGCGGCGGTTATTGCTTGCATTTCGGCGTGCGCGGTAACATCGGTCAGCGTTTCGGTCAAGTTATGACCGCGCGCGATGATGCGGTTTTGACACACAATCACCGCACCAATCGGAACTTCATCTCTTGCCAAAGCCTTTTCAGCTTCGTGCAAGGCTTGTTTCATGTAGTGTTCGTCTGAATTGTCCATTGTTTATACAGTTTTCAGTTGTTGCGTCATTGCGGGCTCGACCCGCAATCTCCCGATTATGAGATTCCGCGTCAAGCGCGGAATGACGCGCGAAATCACACATCCTCCTCAACCACCAAATTATCGATAATAAAATTCTGTCGTTCCGAAGTATTTTTACCCATATAAAACGCCAATAAATCGGAAACGGCATCGCCTTTGCGCAAAGTTACTTGGTCGAGGCGAATGTCTTTTCCGATAAAATTCTTGAATTCATCGGGCGAAATTTCACCTAAACCTTTAAAACGCGTGATTTCGGGATTGCTTCCGAGTTTTTCGATAGCCGAAATACGTTCGTCCTCCGAGTAGCAATAAATGGTTTCTTTTTTGTTGCGCACGCGGAAAAGCGGTGTTTGCAAAATATAAACGTGTCCTTTTTTTATTAAATCTGGGAAAAATTGCAGAAAGAAAGTTATCATCAACAACCGAATGTGCATTCCGTCAACATCGGCATCGGTGGCGATAATCACTTTATTGTAGCGCAAACCATCGATTCCATCCTCGATGTTGAGCGCGGCTTGAAGCAGGTTAAATTCCTCGTTTTCGTACACCACTTTTTTGGTCAATCCGTAACTGTTGAGCGGTTTTCCGCGCAGACTGAAAACGGCTTGCGTATTTACATCGCGGCTTTTTGTGATTGAGCCGCTCGCCGAATCACCTTCGGTGATAAAAATGCAGGATTTATCGATGTTTTCGCCTTTTGTATCATTATAATGAACGCGACAATCGCGCAGTTTTTTGTTGTGCAAACTCACTTTTTTTGCTCGTTCGCGTGCCAATTTCGTAACGCCGGCAATGGCTTTGCGTTCTTTTTCGGAAGCGAGAATTTTTTGCAACATAATTTCGGAAGTTTCCGAATTTCGGTGCATAAAATTGTCCAACTCTTTTTTTAGAAAATCGGCGACAAATTTATTTACCGTGATTCCATCGGGCGACATATCGCGCGAACCGAGTTTGGTTTTGGTTTGCGACTCGAAAATCGGCTCCTCAACGCTGATGGCAATCGCGGCAATCATTCCGTTGCGAATGTCGGCGATTTCCATATTTTTGTTGTAAAATTCCTTGATTGTGCGCGCAACCGACTCACGGAAAGCACTTTGGTGCGTTCCGCCTTGCGTGGTGTGCTGTCCGTTGACGAACGAATAATACTCCTCGCCGTATTGGTCGCTGTGCGTGAAAGCGATTTCGATGTCTTCGCCTTTGAGGTGAATAATCGGATAAAGCGGTTCGGAAGTGAGATTTTCGTTCAATAAATCGAGCAGTCCGTTTTTGGAAATGAACTTTTTTTCGTTGAAGTTGATAGACAAACCCGTGTTCAAATACGAATAATTTCGAAGCATCGTTTCGATAAATTCCTCGTTGTATTCGTAGTTTGCGAACAATTCGTTGTCGGGAACGAAGGAAATGTACGTTCCGTTTTTTTCGTTGTTTTCCGCATCAACAATATCGGTGTCGGAAACGAGTTTTCCCTGCACAAATTCGGCACGGCGCATTTTCCCATCGCGGAAACTTTGCACGATAAACTCCGATGAAAGCGCGTTTACCGCTTTTGTTCCAACGCCATTCAGTCCGACCGATTTTTTAAATGCTTTCGAGTCGTATTTTCCGCCTGTGTTCATAATCGACACGGCTTCGACCATTTTTCCGAGCGGAATTCCGCGACCGTAATCGCGCACTTCCACTTTTTTATTCGCTAAATGAATATCGACGGTTTTGCCGAAATCCATACGAAATTCGTCAATCGAATTGTCCAAAACCTCTTTCAGCAAGACATAAATTCCATCATCAGCGTGCTTGCCATCGCCCAATTTTCCGATGTACATTCCGGGACGACGGCGCACGTGCTCCAAGCCTTCGAGCGTGATGATGTTGCTGTCGTCGTAATCGCCGTTTCCGTTTGGTAAGTTGTTATTTAATATTTCGTTCATTTTTTTTTGATTGATTTTCAAATTTCATTTTTATCTTCTTCTATTCCTTTCATTAATTCTAAAATTAATAGGCAATGTATACTTCACACGAACTTTTTCTCCTTCGTGCTTACCCGGAGTCCAATTCGGCATTGATTCGACAACTCGTACTGCTTCCCTGTCTAATGCTGGTGAAACACTTTCAATTACCTTTACCTCGACAACTTTTCCTGTTTCGTCTATCACGAATTGCACAATAACACGCCCTTGCTGTATGTTCCTTCTTGTTCTTGCTTCGGCAGGATATTGAATATTATCCGAAAGAAATCGCATTAAAGCCTGAAAGCCACCTGGGAATTCAGGTGCTTTATCGATAGCAAAAAAAACTTTAGACTCTTTATTTTCCTGCGATAAAGTAGGCGACTCATTCGCAAAACTCACAAATGTAAATGCAAATATTGCTGAAAGGATTAAAATGTATTTTTTTAGTTTTTGTGTCATAGTTTTTGTTTGTGCCGCAGGTTAAAACCTGTGGTTATTTATTGTGTCGCTCTGCGAGCGGTTTGTTTTTTGTTGGTTTCGTAGAGGCGAAAAATTTTTCGCCCTTACAGATTTCGTGTTTTCGGGCAAAAGCATTTCGCCATTACAAGTTGCGCAAAAATAATATTTTTTCTAAAAATTTATTGCAGATTCAAAATCTTTTTTTACCTTTGCAACAAGAAAAACAGTCTTTCAGTAGCAATGCACGAATCCTGCGGCGTAAATCTGAAAGGCTTTTTTATTTTATCGGCTCAATGGCTGATATTGAGTACTGAATTTTCTTTGCGTTTTTCTTTTGTTTTGTTATTCCAACCAGCATTTTTGTTTTGCTAAAATATGGGACAAAAATTGGCGTTTCTGCGTTCATAATAATCATTTCAATAAATTTTTCTTGCCGTTTTGATTTTGGTTTGTCCGTACCGATTTTGATAGCATTTGCCAAAATAAAATCCAGCTCAAAAACTGCCATTGTCGATTTGTAACTTCGTGCCGCTTTATTAACAGTTTCTTGCATACCGTCAAATCGCAGATAGATATAATCGTTTAAATTAGTGTTTTTCTTTCTTTTTAACGGATTTTGTGAAAGCCATTTGCCGAGTATTGCCCAAACAATGTTTTCTCGCGCCTTGATATCATCTTTTTCTCGTCCTTTGGGAATTATATAGTCATCAATGTAGATATTGTTGTTGCCGTCTGTTATTTGCATCGTTTTGTTTTTTGTTGGTTTAGTAAGGGCGAATTGCATTCGCCCTTACAGTTTGCGTAAGCCTTTATCATTTTGTCGCTTTATCAAACCTTCGTGCTTTCGCTCATTCGTGCCTTCGTGCTTCTTTACCTCGCAATCCAAAGTTCGGGATTGAGCGGAGTTATTTCTTTTCGTATTTGGAATTCTAATTCTGTTCGGTTGTCTTGTGCGGTATCGGTAAAAATTCGTCCGATTTGCTGGCGCGGTGTTACTCGGTCGCCAACGCGCACAAAAATTTCGGTCAAATTGGCGTAAACGGTGTAATACATTCCGTGCCGAATTATCACTGCATTGTTATTTCCCGGAATGGAAAATCGCTGTGTAACTTCGCCCTCGAACACCGCGCGTGCTACCGAGCCGGCGGGCGTTTGAATGCGAATTCCTTGATTTTCTGTGGTTACATTTCGCAATACGGGATGCGGTTGTCTGCCAAATCGTGCGCTGATTGTTCCGCGCTCAACAGGCCAAGGAAGCCGACCGCGATTGGCTTCAAAATTTCCGCTAATGAGTTGTTGTTCGCGCGTAAGTGCGTGAATTCCTGTGGCTTGTTGTTGCTGTTGCGACCTGCGTATTTCCTCGGCAATGACTTGTTCAATTCGTTGATTTAGTCGCTCGGCTCGTTGTTGTTGTTCGCGGAGTTCTCTTTGAAGCCGTTGTTCTTGGCTTCGCAAGTCGTTGAGTACTCGCTGTTGTGCGGTTTGGTCTTGCGCTAATCTCCTCACTTCTGCTTCTCGCTGTTGTGAAATGCTTAATCTTGTAAGTCTGTGTTGTTCGGTTTGTCGGCTTCTTTCGTCAATTTCGGCGGAAACTCGCTGAATTTCTGCAACTTGTTCTTTTCTGTGAGCTGTAAATTCTTGCAAATAACGCAAACGGCGCATCGATTGATTGAACGACTGAGCAGAGAAAATAAACATCATTTTGTTGTGAAAATTCCGTTTGATAAAACTTTCCTGTACAAGACGCGCGTAATCGGCTTTCAGCACATTCAGCCTGTTTGTCAATTCTTGCTGTTGCAAACCCAGCAATATTATTTCCTCGTTGAGCTGGCTCACTTCGCGGTTTATTGTACCGATGAGCGACTGCCGTTCTCGGATATTGTTGTTCAGCAGATTGAGCTGGTTTGTCGAAGTTTGCCGCGACCGTTGAGTTTGAGTCAGCATTTGATTTGTTGTTTCTATTCGGCGCAAAGCCTCGCGCCGTTCTTCCTCGAGCTGCTGCACGGTTTGAGCGAAAACAACCGATGAAATCGATAAAAATGCAATCGTAATTAAAAATCGTGTCATCTTTTTATAATTGTCGTAATAATTGGTCAATGGTGCTTCGAGTAAAACGCTGTCGATTTGGCGACGAAATCTGCACATCGGAATTGAAACTTACTCGCTGTATTCTCATATCCAAGCCGAATACTGTTTGTTCTCCGTCAAGAAGTTCGATGTTGATATTTCGCGGATAATTTATTCCGCGTGTTTCGCTGTAATCGCTGTACGTTGCAACCAAAGTTTGCGGATGGCTTCTGCCTCTTAAAACCACTTGTTCAATGGTATGATTTCCGTACGTTGTTGTGGTTTGTATCATATTTCGGGATTCGAATGTGAGTTTGTTTCTATTGTCCTCCAGCGGAGTAAACTCCAACCTTCGGGCATCAACTTCTCTTTCGCCAATCGAAAACAGCTGTGCCGAAAACAGCGATTGAAAAGTTTCAAAATTAACATTCACGCCGAATGCGTAGTAAAAATACTGATAACGGTCGGTATAATACGCTCGGTGTACTTTGTTGAAAAGAATCCAATGATTTGGATGAAGTTCGAGCCTGAATACCGGCACAAATCGCATCATATTTCCGGTCAATACAATTATCGAATCGGTTTTTATTTGCATTGTGGCGGTGATGCTCATATTGTTTCCGCCCAAATTTGCGTTGATTGAAACGCTGTTTGCGTCCAGCGTGTTGAATTTCGGTTGCGCTTGTTCGATAAATTGCACTAATTGCCGAGCCGAAGTTGCCTGTTCGCCTACAACCAACGCTCTTCTGCTTCGGCACGAGGAAGCGAATGATAAAACGAGGATTATCAGAAAAAATCCAAAAAGTCTGCATTTAATTGTTTTGTGAGTCATATTTTTCAAGTTTTATAAATTAAACGAAGCCAACAATACTTGTTGATGATACATATTTCTCTCTGCGAAATGAAACGAATAAATGAATTTCAAATTTACAACATTTGTTCTGAAAAAACTGTAATACAAATCCAGTCTGTTATATCGTCTTGTGCGATAAAAACGGTCGCCCCAATAGAGAGAATTGCCGTATTCACCGTAAAAAATCTGTTGCGCACCGCCGGCATAAAAAGTATTGAAAATTCCCAAACCTCTGTACTCGATTTTCAATTCGGACAGAAAACCGTGCGGAGTGTGCCATCGGTTGTCGCCTCCGCGATTTCGTTCCAGTCCGACCGACCAGCCAACATTTGCTTCCAATTTGTTGAAATTTGTTTTCTCTGCAAAATCAATGCCAAGCGAAGTGAGCATCAATCCGTTGTCGTGCAAATTACCGCGCGGGTTACTTGCTCTGTGTGCAAAATGAAACATATATCCGAAATGCTGTGCGTAAAAAATGTTCCAATTATATCGTCCCGACCAACCCATAAAAAACGTTTCGCGCACGTCTGCCGTTTGCCGACTTGTCCAATCGAGCCAAACATTCAGATAATTGTCATTTCTGAAATATTCCCAAAAAAGTCCGTTCAAAACAGGACGAAAATATCCGATGGAATCGGCGAAAAACATTCGGATAGTTGCCCAACACCATCCTTCGCGGAAATGCGCCCATATAAAAACGAAACCGTTCGCCCGAAAAATTGTAATACGCAATCGGGGCGATATCATCAATGAATTTATTGCTTCCAAATTCGCGCATCGCATCAAATCCTGCAAAAATCCGATGATTTCCTTCCCAACTCAAACCAATTTCGGGCGAAATGCGCACGCCTGCCATTGTTTGGTCGTCCTGTACCGCCGAACCTGCAAACTCTTGATTGTCAAAAAAAGAATTTACTCCCGCCTTCCACACAAATTCTTGCGAAACAAGCATTGTCGGAAAACAGAAAATCAGTATTAATAACAAACACCCCAAACCCCTAAAGGGGCTTGCAGACTTTCTGATGTTTTTTGTTTGTTTTTTCAATTTTTTTGTTTTTGTTTGGTAGGGGCGAATTGCATTCGCCCTTTTAAATTCAAATTTCATTTATTTTCGGGCGAATTCAATTCGCCCCTACACTTTTTGCATTTCCCAAAAGTCCCCTTTAGGGGATTTAGGGGTTTTCGGGTAAACTTCCCGTTTCTATTTTCATATTCAGCCTTTCGCATTTTACGCCGAGTTCCAACGCTTTTTTCCACATTTCGAGTGCTTTTTCTTTGTCGCCTGTTCGGTAAAGAATGTCGCCGTAGTGGTTGAAAATTATGCCTCTTTCCTCGCCTTCTTGCAAATTGTCGATGGCGCGTCTGATATAAAACAATGCCAGCCTGTAATGACCTTCTTTAAACAAAATCCAAGCGTAAGTGTCGAGATACGCACTGTTATTCGGGTCGAGTTCGAGTGAGCGAAGGCTCATTCGCTCGGCTTGGCGCAGATTTTTTCCTTTTACCGCGAGCGAGAAAGCATAATTGTTCAGTGCGCGCGCATTGTTCGGATTGATTTCGATGGCGCGCTCGTATGCTTCGAAAGATTCATCGAAGCGTTCCAATCGGTTGAGAATATCGCCGAGATGCGTATAAAATTCGCTGTGAAGCGCGCGATTGCCCGTCGCTTGTCCGCTTTCAAACAAATCTATTCCGGTCTGAACGCTTGTTACTGCATCCTCGTAATTTGTGAACAACATTTGTGCTATTGATTTGTAAAAATAAAACTCGGGTGCATCGGGATTGCTTTCGATGGCTCTGGTCATGATTTCAATTACTTTTTCGTAGTCTTTTTCGACAAAATAAGGCTGTACCAACTGAAACCAAGCTGCTTCGTTTTGCGGATTAATGTAAAGGATGGTTTGCAGCACAGGCTTCATGTCTTCCTGCCTGTCTTGAAACAGGAGAAAAACGGCGTAAAAAGCATGAACTTGCTCTTCGAGCGGATAATGTTCAATCAAAAGTTTGAATAAATTTTCGATTTCATCGACCTTTTTATCATTTTCGAGCAAACTTTCGATGTGCGTACCCAAAATATCCAGTTTTGTGCTGATGTCTAATTGTTCGTTTTTCAATGCTTTTACAATCAGTTCGAGTGCTTTTTCGGGTTGATTTGTCGAAATATAATACTCTGAAAGCGAGATATAAACAAATGGATTTTGAGGGTCTTCGGCAAGCACTTGCTCGAAAATAACGCGTGCCGTTTCGGGTTGGTTGAGCTGCATATACATATCGCCCAGCAAAACTCGGTAACGCATTTCGGCAGGAAATGCTTCTATCAATCGGTGTATTTCGGCAATTCCTCTTTCGGGCATTCCTGCTCGCAGATAAAGACGAGTTTTTTCAAATGAAAGTGTTTCGCTTATTCCCACAATTCGCTCCATTTGGTTGTACGCATCGATGGCAAGTTCAAATTGTCGGGTTTGCGTATAAAGCGATGCGAGCATAAAATAAACTTCCTCTTTGTATGGAAAATGCTTCTGCAAAGCCAGCACAGTTTGGATAGCATCATCGTATTTTCTCCGTTCAGCCAACAGATTTATCAAGCGAAGGTTGAACCACCAATTTTGGGGTTGAAGCGCAACGGCTTTTTGCAAATGCTGTTCCGACTCGTCAATAAAACCGATAAGCGCGTACAACACTCCCAAATCGGAATTTAATCCTGCCTTGTTCGGTGCGATGCTGTAAGCAAGACGAAAGGTTTCGAGTGCTTGGTCAAGTTGGCGAATGTTACTCAATCGAACGGCTTCGTGATAAAAATAGTAAAATCGTTGTTCCTCTGCCGATGACAAAGGCGCAATTTCGGTTGTTGGTCTTTTTGAAGCGCAAGAAAAAAGAACAACAATAATTAGAGTGTAGAGTATAGAGTGTAGAGTGTAGTTTTTTCTACGCTTTACACCGTTATATTCTGTGTTTTTTTTTATCATTTTTTCTGTCATAAAAAACCAAATTTTAAAAGCTTCGCCAACTACACTCTATACTCTGCACTCTAAAAAACTCCGCTGTGTCCAAATCCGCCTGCACCGCGTTCGGTTTCGTTCAGTTCGGAAACTTCTATCCATTCGGCGCGCTCGTGTTTGGCAATTACCATTTGGCAAATGCGCTCGCCATCATTAATGGTAAACGCATCGTTCGACAAATTTATTACAATCACGCCGATTTCGCCGCGATAATCCGCATCGATTGTTCCGGGCGAATTGACCAATGAAATACCGTGCTTAATCGCCAAACCGCTTCGCGGGCGAATTTGTGCTTCGTAACCTTCGGGCAATTCAATGAACAATCCTGTTGGTATCAATTTTCGTTCCAGCGAATTCAAAACTATCGGCTCATCAAGATTGGCGCGCAAATCCAATCCTGCCGAAAGCGACGTTGCATATTGCGGTAAAGCATGTTTCGAGCGGTTTACAATTTTTACCCCTAAATCCCCTGAAGGGGACTTTTCTGATTTTATGTTTTTTTTGCAGTCCATTATGCATTTACACTTCCTCAAAGCCCCTTCAGGGGTTTGGGGTGTTTTAACCTGCAAAAATACAATTTTTCTTTGTATGATTTTATGATGAATAAATTTTTTTGTGTTTTTTCAAAATCCTAACCGATTTTAAAACAAACTGCTTTGCCGAAAAACACATAGTAAGACATTCGTAAAACGCAATGTTTTTGTCAACAAACCTTAAACTTCCAACAGATAAAAAGTGTTGATTAACATGTTTTTTTACTGCATTCATATGCTTTTTATATGAAAAAGTTATTTTGTATAAAACAAAAAACTTTTTGTGTAATTTTCTTATATACAATTGACTCTACCTTTGTGCGCAGGTTTAATTTGTAGAAAATCTGTTAGAATAATTTCTTATTTAATTGTTTTTTGTTAAACCAAAATCATATGACACTATGTACACAGAAGAACACTTGAGTTGTCGCATGTATGACACTCAAAAAGACTCCATTATTCGGTATTTAGAAAAAGAAAAAGGAGAAAAAATTTCTTTTAAAAGTACTCACAATCAGTTATTTTTCTTGCTAAAAGGAGAAATTAAGTATAATTTTGAGTATAAGATAAACAAAATTTTTAACGCAGGAACATTTCTGCTGCTTCCACGCGAAAGCAATTGTGTTATGGAAGTGGAAGAAGAATCACAGCTTGTTATCGTAACAATGCATCATGAAATAAATTTCTGCGCTCATTTTCCGCTTATAATGCTGTCTGAGCGTAATTTAAGCCAAGAAAAAACGACTAATGATTCTTTGCTACATTTGCTCGAAACAAACGAAATGATTGACGATTGGCTGAAAAGCGTTGTCAAATCGATTTCAACAGGTTTTAAATGCGCCTATTTTCAGGAATTAAAACAAAAGGAAATGCTTTATTATTTACGAGCGTTTTATTCAAAAGAAGATTTGTATGTTTTTTTTTCGCCAATACTCAATAACGACACTGCTTTTGCAGATTTGATTCACCAAAACTACGAATCGATAAAGAACATAAACGAGTTGGCAGAGATTACAAGATACAGTCTGTCGGGATTTAAAAGAAAATTTGGAAAAGTTTTTGGCATGCCTCCCGCAGTGTGGATAAAGCGCAAAAAAGCAAAAAAGATATTTCACGAAATTAATTGCACAGTAAAACCATTTAAAGAAATAGCGATAGAATACAATTTTTCTTCGCCCGCACATTTCGATAAGTTTTGCAAAAAAATGTATAATATGTCGCCCGGAACTTTAAGGGAAAGTACAAAAAACAGAATGCTTAATACACCATAACAAGAATGGCTAACAGGTAGTTTTAAACCACATATAAGAAAAAGCAAGAAGCGCAGAGATTTATTCTTTGTGCCTCTTTTTCAGTCTCTTATATGGTGAAAATTTTTGAATGTTTTTTTTTTTTGTATTTTTTTTAACATTGCGGTTTTGTATCTTTGCACTCCCAAAATCAGCGGTGGGGTAAAGGAAAACAGAGTGCTGTTTTTAAGGCTGAAACTAAACAACAATTATATAAAACAATTATGATGAAAAATTTTTTAAACTTTCGAGTAACATTTAAAGCAATGTTGCTATTGATGGCGTTTTGCGCAGCTCCAAACGTCTTTTCTCAAGTAACTATCGGAGCAGGAACAGCTCCTAATCCAAATGCGATTCTCGACTTAAAAGAGAATGCCGACGGTTCCTCAACAAGAGGATTATTACTACCGCGTGTTGCGTTACATGCAACAGACTTACCCAATCCTATGCAAGAACATGTAGCAGGAATGTTGGTTTTCAACACTGTAACTGCAGGTACAGGCGAAAATCGAGTTACGCCGGGTTACTATTTCAACACGGGCGAACAATGGGAACGGCTTCGTATCGGCGTTACCAACTGGTTTTACATGCCTTCCATTCCTTTAGATGTGTCACATGCCGGACCGCATACGGTTAATTTGCACGAGATGTACGCAGATATGCTTAGGTATGCTTCACATTCAAGTCTCGGAGCTCCTCCGAAGTTCAAAAGTGTACTTGCAGCCGACCAGATTTATTATTACATTGTAGGTTATGATGATACTGTTTTCGATATCATTGGCATAACAGCAGAGGGCGAATTAACTTACTATGTTAATGTCGGCAATGTTTCGGATGCTACTTTCATGAACATCATTTTTGTAGAAAGATAATAAATACTGTTTTTCACAGGTGCATGTAATTTATTATATTCAAGGTTACGCTCATAAATCAAGAGCGTAATCGTTTGGATTTTGCCATGCAAATTTAAAAATTTCCCCAAACAATTATCATTATGAATACAAAATATATAAAATTTTTAGTGAGCCTTGCAGTGATTTTTTTCTGCATCTTTTCTGCACAGGCACAATCTCCAAATCCATCTCCCGGAGGAATAGATATGACTATCCACAATCGCTCTTTGGATTTGTGGATAGACGGAAATAATTCCACAAACACTACTTGGACTAATCTTGCACCGGCAGAATTTTCGTTGCAGGGCAGTAGACACACCCCCGCTGTGCGAAATTCAAGATTTAACTTCCATAGAGAATTAAATTTCAATGACCGTAACTCTAAACTTGTTACAACGAGAAACTACCCCATTCAGTCCGGACGAGCATATCATGCCTTTGTGGTAGCGGAAAGAGGAGCCTCCGGTGAGCGAACTCTGATTGCCTTCAACCCCGGAACTTCACCTGCCAATGCAAGAAGAAAAAGTTTACAGTGGAATAGCAACGATATAAGACTGAGATGGAACGCATCGTCACACCTTCTTGCTCCTGCAAACACACGGACTTACGGAATTGTTGCGATGAATGTTATGAATGCCAATGCTGCAGGTGGAGGAACAAACGCAAGTCAGCTGTTTATGAGTGGCAGAGGAGGCAACAATTTCTCAGTCTCGTCGCAAAGTGTTAGCAACCGCTTGATTATCGGCAGTGGAAACAGCAACACGGCGAGTGCGGCAGCGGCAGGAGATAACCACAACTTTGCCGGCAGCATGCAGGAAGTTATTGTAATGAGCGGAGCTGTGCCGTTGACAGCCGACGAGATTTCAAGAATCAACTCTTATCTTGCCATCAAATACGGTTTGACGTTGGAAAACAGTCCCAACTTTGTTAATTCCGCCGGAACTGCGGTATGGAACAGCACTACCAACTTGGGTTTCAACAACCACGTTTTCGGCATAGCGCGCGACGATGCTACCCTTTTGAATCAGGTACAGAGCCGGCATTCCGGTTCAAATATGCTAACTTTGTTTTTAGGCGACAGAATAGAAGTTCTGAACAGCAACAACACCGCAACTTTTGATACCGACAAGACTTACTTGATGGTAGGTTCTAACAATCAAAGTGTCAGTGCTACTGTTTCGTACATGCACGCAGGTGCGGATTTTGTTAACACAGCTAATGATGCAGATTTCAGATTCAACTTCCGTACTCAATTGGTGTACAGAGCACAGCTTACAGGCGAACTATCACAAACAGTCAATATGCAAATAAACGCCATACAGCCGAACTACGTACTTGTTTCTCAAAACCCCAATTTTCCTCCGGGCGAGACAAGAATTTTTCCAATCACCAACAGGATAGCGATGGACGTAGTAATCTACAATGGCGATTACATTTCTTTCGGCGGATTTGAAACACGTCCGGGAGGTGTAACGGGACATGCATTGGCAATATGGATAGATGGTAATAACTCTACTAACGATTCGTGGAACAACCTTTCGGCTGCTACGCATACCTTAGACAGAACGGGAAGTATGGTTGCTCCAACTGTGCGCAATTCAAGGTTTAATTTCCACCAAGAATTACACTTTGCTACTGCTGCCAGCAAACTGCGTTCTACCGAAGGATTTTCTTTTGCATTAAATCAGTCGTATCAAGTGTTTGTGGTGTCTGAACAACCATCTTCCGGCGACCAAGTACTGCTTGCGTTTTCCACTGCAACAAATAGCACTGCACCTACTACGAGAAGTTTGCGCTGGCGCAATTCTGCCACTAATGCGATATCGGCAAGCTGGACTACCTCAGATAGAGCGTCAAATCTTCCTGCCGTTGCCGGTGCACGGTTCGGTATTGCCTCTCTGAATGTTAATAATGCGCACAACTCAGCAAACAATCAGATGTTTTTGAACGGAAGAGCAAGTACATTCAACTTGGGAGGTACTGTAAATACCACAGGTGCTACCAATACTGCTAATACACGAATAATGCTCGGAAATGGAAATAACGACACCGGTACAGGAAACCAACAAGGATTTATTGGCAGTATTCAAGAGGTAATTGTGATGCGCGGAAACGGCTTGATGTCTGCTTCCGACATTCAGCGAATTCATTCCTACCTTGCTATTAAATACGGTATAACACTGAATGCAGGCAGTAACGCAACTGCCGACAACTACCTTGCTTCCGATGGAACTGTGGTACGCGACAGAGCAGACAATGCAGGTTTCAATAATCATATATTCGGTATTGGGCGCGATGATATTTCGGGTCTTTTCCAAAGGCAGGCACGCAGTTCAAACGCCGGACAGCATTTTACCATCTTTTTGGGCAATGAGTTGGCTGTGCTTAACAGTCAGAACACAGGAACGCTCGGCGATATGCAGTTTTTAACCATAGGCTCCGATGGCGGTGTTGCTGTTCAGCAGTTGTTGGGTTTTGACCACACAGCTTACGGACTTGACCAGAGCACAATAATTAATATCCGAAGTGCTACATACAAGGCACAACTCACAGGACGTAATGAAATCGACTTGAGAGCCAATGCGATACGCGATTTCACTCACGTATTGGTTTCTTCGGATGCCGACTTTACGCCTGCTAATACCAACGTCTATGAGGTGAATGCAGATGGCATTTTTGAGTTAACCGTTAGCAACACCCACAGGTATATCAGGTTTATAGGTATGGCGCCCGGTCCGGGCGGAATTACTGCAGGCTTGGCTATGTGGCTGCGCGCCGATGATGCTATCAGCTTGAATATAGAATATGTACTTCCAACAACAACGGGTACCGGCGGTGTTGAAGGGCTTCCGGCTCAGTACATTCGCGGGCGCACTGCTATTCCTACCGTTACTCGTTGGAGCGATTTGGCACGCGGACATACTTATCAGTATATGCCTACCGGACATACTGCATCCGTAATCACTGCTATGCGCAGACCTGTATATGAAGGTTCTCATCCGGAAATGAACTTTCAACCGTCAGTTCGTTTTTGGAACCAAACATCTCCAAACAGGAATGTGTTCCTCAGTAATACAAGCGGCGTTATCAGTCATTCGAACGGTAGCCCCGAGCATACAGCTATGCTTGTTACGAGTAATAACTTTGGTGCTGAGGGTCGTTCCAATATGTTAATGTTCGCCGGTGCTACTGTGACGCTTGCTAACGGTGCTTTTAATGCGCCTGCCTTTCAAGTACAAAGGTTGCCTGCGCCACCGTTTACCGGCGGAGAAGGTTCAGCGCGTTACAGATGGAGAGGTGGCTCGAACGAGGCTGCGGGTGACGCCGGTGCAACTTTCAGACATGTAGAGATGTTTAGAGTTGGTGCAACGTCGTTGGCTTCGTTTTACATACGACCAACCGGTACTACCAACAATCAAATACGGACTCGATTTAACGCTCTGCAACAAGATGATGGATGGCCTGCCGGTACCGCCCATACTATAGATTTTAGACGGGGTTCCATCTTAGGCTCCGCAAATGTCGGTGCTCAAAATCCTGCCTCTTTGTCTATGAATGGACTAATCTCCGAGGTAATTATTTTCGACAGAGTATTAGAGAAACACGAAATAACACGCTTAGAAACTTATTTAGCAATTAAATATGGTCTGACACTTCGTCCGAATCGTTTTCATGGAGCAGAAGATGACATATTCAATGCGGGCATTGACCACCCTACCGGGAGGTTTAACTATACCCTCTCCGATGGAACTATTATTTGGGAAGGCAACACAGATGAGAATACTCTCTTTGCGCGGTTCTATAATAATATTGCAGGAGTTGTAAGGGATGACGTAGCGCGCCTTAACCTTCGTCAGTCGCATTCTACCGACGTTAATTCCATTATGTATATGGGTAAAGCCGGTACAAAATTGACCGACTGCGGAAGCTACCTCAACTTTTTGGAAAACAACTTGGAAGCCATTATTTGGGGTGCTACTAATTTCGGCAGTGATACCGAGATGCGTGCCGGCAACGACAACGGAGTTATTAGAATGAATGACGGTGATTGCGGTGATTTTGCCTATATATTCTCCAGAATATGGTATGTGCGTAAACACAGTCCCACCGGCAGACCTTTGGAAATGCTTGTGTCGCCAAGAAATAACTCAAATCTCACATTTGGACAGACCACTGTTACTGATGTACACACACAGCACTACTACAACCTGTTAAACGGAGGTAATGATTTTGTGATGCTTGTAGCTGATACATACCAAGATATGATAGCCAAAAATTTCAGTGCTGTTATTCCTATGAACTGGATAGAAGGTCAGCATCAGGCACGTTATATTTTTACCCGAGAAGGTACTTTTGTAACTTTCGGTTATCAAATGAACGGCAGAGGCTGTTTGGCTGCAAGTCCTGCAGACGAGTTTACAGGTTTAAAAAGATTTGACTGGACACAGTGGAATGCAGGAGCCAACAACTTAGGCGCACAGGAAGTTAGCGATATCGTTACTGTAACGGGAGTAACTGTTACGTACCAAGGCGGAGCAATGTCGGTAAGCGGTTTCCCGCGCATGGTTAATTCACCCGAAGCAGGAAGTCTTGAAGTGCGTCGCAGAGGCGGTCAGCTCGCCGCGAATAATGTAGTTACTACGGTTAATTTTAACGTTCCTGTTACTCCCGAGTTCGTTATTTCGGGACTTGATGCTCGCGATGGTTTCCTCGAAGAAGTAGAAATAATAGGAAGATGTATGATTAGCGGAACAGAAGCAACTTTCCGACCAGTGCTTAGCTACATGACTGCGCCAAGTGAAGCCCGTTTTACCATCAATGGAAGTGTAGCTACGGTAAACAGGCGCGGTTCTGTGAGCGCAAGCGACAGGTCGGGTATGGTGCACGTAGCATTTCAAGGAGGTGTAACACAGGTGGAGATTAGATTTAGGTCTGTCGGCATAAGAAGTACAGCGGAGCAGGGCATTTTTATCTCTCCAATGACTTTGCGCTCGGTATCTCCGCCGCCGCTTGTGAATGAAAACGGAATGTCTTTCGAAAAAGAAGTACGCGATGCTCATACAACCACTTGCGATTTGGTAGAATATTCATTTTTCATAAGAAACACAAATTGTAGAGATATACTCGTGAGCTTGAGAGATACCTTGCCCGAAGGTTTGGTGTGGCGTGCAATAGCTTTGGACAATCTCAACGCCGAAAGAATGGAAATGGACCATATTGAGATAAATGATTTCGCAGGAGAGCGTATTTTGGCAATTGACAGCTTGCTGGTACCGATTACCTCTAACATAAGGGTGCGCGCAACAGCCGAATTTCTTTCGAACGCAACAGGTGATATATATTACAGAAACCGTGCGTTTATTGCCTACTACATACGAGGTGAGGAAGACAGATTAGGACAAATGCCGAGTTTTAGCAGAGAGACACAAGATAACTATGTGTCCTTCTATGCAGAGCTTGCAGAACCGCCTGTGAGGGAGATAATAAAAGAGGTAACAGCAAATACTGCAACTTTTAGAGAAAACGGGATGATAGAGTTTACGGTGGTTATCACTAACCCGGGCGAAACAGCAGTACAGCAATCGTTTCTGGACTTCGCATTCAACGAACGTTTTACTCTTGTTGCCGGCTCGGTGCAAGTAATATTTGATGAATCGGCATTGGCACACACGGTACAGCTTGCGGCTCCCGATGGCGGTATTCCTCCTCCTTTCTTTAGTATTACAGGGTTTGGCGGAAATACCGGTTTGCCTTCGGGCGAAACTACAATTACTTTTACATTGCAAGCACCGGCTTTGGAGCATTTGGCAGTGGAGTATATCAACGGACAGCCAACAAACAGAAGACTTCCGTTAGAGCTTATACACAGCTTCTCCTCTACCTATGTAAATGACCCTTGTTTGTCGGCTGCAATAAGAGATGCGGATGGAGTTGTGGTAATTCCTTACTCAGTCATAACACACATTATAACAAATAGACATGTTACACCGGCAGTGGAGATGTAATTTGCGGAATGTTTTATGAAACTTTAAACGTCAGCCTAACATTTTGTTAGGCTGACGTTTTTTGTTTTATCAGCTTTCACTCTTGAACCTGTTTATTTAATTTTCTATTTTTTCGCGCGCATATTTCGCAATCGCAGATTTTGTTGTAATTTTGCAACAATCAAAAAACTATGAAATATAGACTGATAAACAGATATGAATAAAGACGAAATAGAAAACCCCGAAAACGAAATAGAAAAAGAGAAAACAACCGATGAAATCGGCGTTTCTGCCGTACATTCGAGTTATAAAATTCCCGAAAAAGACGATGCCGTTACGCATCATTTGTCGGGAATGTATCAAAATTGGTTTTTGGATTATGCTTCGTATGTGATTTTGGAACGCGCTGTTCCTGATATTTACGATGGTTTGAAACCTGTTCAGCGGCGAATTTTGCACTCGATGCGCGAAAAAGAGGACGGTCGCTACAACAAGGTGGCAAATCTTGTCGGACACACGATGCAGTATCATCCGCACGGCGATGCTTCTATCGGCGATGCGCTCGTGCAACTCGGACAAAAGGACTTACTCATTGATTGTCAGGGAAATTGGGGAAATATTCACACCGGCGATGGTGCGGCGGCTTCGCGTTACATCGAAGCGCGTTTGACAAAATTTGCGCTCGAAACCGTTTTCAACCCGAAAACAACCGAGTGGAAACTCTCATACGATGGACGAAATAAAGAGCCAATTACACTTCCGATAAAATTTCAGTTGCTTTTGGCGCAAGGCGTGGAAGGAATTGCGGTCGGACTGAACTCAAAAATTCTTCCGCACAATTTCAACGAACTAATCGATGCGAGTA
>Ga0123352_10002338_pt1 | contig 26274 bp, 12 predicted proteins | sample TergutLab28metaG_FD_89700 | JGI IMG/M metagenome (GOLD analysis project Ga0123352, IMG submission 89700) | Labiotermes labralis P1 segment gut microbial communities from Petit-Saut dam, French Guiana - Lab288 P1 | ecosystem: Host-associated > Arthropoda: Insects > Digestive system > Gut ...
AATACTTCATTCCCTCCTATGCTTCAAAATGAAGAGCTTATTGGTTTGAGCAATGTTGTGGTGCGTATTAATTATGCAAATGGTGTTGAAAGAATGGTTAACTTTATAGATGAAGCTGAAATCACCATGATTTTTGATAATATGCAGATTGGCACTGCAGTTGTTATAGTTATTTACTATAGAGGTGCTACTTCTATCATGACTGTGCGTATTGATAAAAATGTAGTGTTGTATATTAATACTGCTGGGCAAGAATTGGCTGCTGTTAATCCAATTAATGCAACTCGTGAGCAAAGAGACAGGGCGATTGGTGCTATTGATTTATTTATAACAGAACTTAACTCAAACATGGCAGGTATTCATGAAGCTAATTTCAATAACCTTGTTTTAATTGCCTTTGTTAATAGCTATAACCAAGCAAACGCAAACTTTGAATTAGCATCAGATAGAGTTATATTGACAGGCAATGTGCCAAGCGTGAGTATAGAAGGCACAAGAGATGATATTGATGCGTGGATAGAAGCAATGAGTTTGTTTGTTGAAGCAATGGATGATTTGGTGTTGTTGACACAGTTTAATATTTTGTGGCAAGGTACACCTATTAGTGCGAGATTGACAAATTTAGTGCAGTGGTTTAATAATGCAGGCGGGTCTGATATGATTCAGTTTGTGGATATGTTTGTATATGCAATAGAAATCTATGAAATGTTTAGAGGAATAAGATTATATAATGCAGATGATGCAATGGCTCCTGCAGCAGTTGCGGCGGCAAATCAAGCTAGAGATTTTATTGAGGATAAAACGATGGGTATGGCTAGAAATGTTTTTAGTATACTTAATCAATGGAATCCTCAGATTGCTGATGCGATGATTTATGTTTTCTATCGTATAGATGATGATGGACAGTGGTTGACAATTATGGAAAATATATTTATTCCTCAGGCGTTTACTAGAGTGCGTTCATTGGGCGATTTATTGTTTATTTATTTTAATAGGCAAAGGTTATTTTCAACTGTTCAAGAGCATGATATCACTGTTTTCTATGCGCTGCAAAGAGAATTTATTAGAGCAGCAAATGATTTATTAGAAACTACGCATTGGTTTTATATAGAAGCATTTCATGATTTTCCATTGATTAATACAGGATTGACTATAGAGCATCCGAATCAAATTGAAGGCGGGCCAGTGCTGCCTAGACCTCCTCTTCATATGGCACTAGGGCAATTAATAAACTATGTTGCATATGGTCAGTTTGTGGGATTATTTAATATAGGTCAAGGTACGCAAGCTTCAGCGTTTTCTCTTCCTTCTGATTGGCCATTGACAATTATCTTAATGCAAGGACATTATCAAAATGAGTATTTAAATAACTTCATGGATATTTATTTTGAGTGGATACTTAATTATGGAAGGGTGACAACAGAGCAAGAGGCGCAAGAAAGAGACAGAGACGGTTGGATATTTGATCCGCTAAGTACAGCTATTCCGCAATTTGCAATTGATACGGAGAATTTTTTAAGAGAACTAATCTACTTGCCGGCACAATATCAATATACTTTCTTTACTGTTTTGAATAGATGGGGAGAAGATGAGTTTTTGCACCATAATGTATCAGATGATGGGTTATCTTTAGATAGAGTAATGTGGAATGAATTAAATTATTTTTCTGAATTTTTGTTTGGACACTATAATACGATTTTTAGCGGACCTAATATTGTTGTAATGCTGTTATTGCAAAACATGCTAAGTGCAATAGAATATAATATGTTTGCAACTCAACTGGTTATAGAAAGACAAGTATTTATTGATTTTGTTGATACAAATGTTGTTGCTTTTGAAGCTGGTCTTACATCTGCGGCAAGGACATTATTCCATCAGCATTTAGGCTTTTTCTTTGATAGGATTCTTGATTTAAGAGAATTAAGTGTCAGAATTGCGGCAGATGAATTTAATCCGGTACACGACGCTTATTGGCAAAATATTTTAGAAAGGTTGACAGTATATTTGGATGCTTTAGCAGAAGCGCAGCATAGAAACAGCATGGCAGCTCAAAATGCACCAGAAGCATATAGACATAGAGGCAGAATAGCTAGAATCGCATTTTTTGCTAGTTATGCTAGAATTAGACACTTGCATCAGTATATTTTAAATAATGCGCCGGATAGTGTTTTAGAAGCATATTTTAATCATAATATTCATCAGCCTAGATGGATGTGGGCGGCTGATCATCCTTTGCAGCCTCGTGCTACTATGGTGACTTTCTGGGCATCTGCTTTAATAAACAATGTTCAAGCAGGAAGAAGCTCTATCACAGGTGTATTGTCGCCGCTGGGTTCTAGGGGACGCATGACAGAAGACTTGTGGGCAGTGTATTATGCTATGTTTGATTTAGTGTGGGCGGATTATGCGTATGAATTTAGCGGCACTGCGACTCCTGTTGATTGGGTAAACTATACTCTTGACCAAATTCCACTTGCTAGTGTGGCAAATATTATGCTAATGATAAATAATTTAAGTGTTGAAGAAACATATATTTTCTTTGCAAACAACAATTTAAGTGTGCCATGGCAGCCTGTATTTGAGCATAATTTCATACTTGAAACTTTCTTTGATGAAAATTTTGGTGAAGGGCATGCAATGACTGAGTTTGCAATTGCGCTTGTGATAATGGAGTTTTATATTTATGAGTATTATATCTTTGGATCACAAGCAGCTGTTGACAGAATTTTGGGTGATCTTGGTATTGTTAGATTAAGAGCAACAAGAGCAGCATTGACTGGTACGATTGATGCAAATTTATTGGCACTTTATAATAATTTTGTAGAATGGGTAAATGATTTAGAGGATAGATGGGAAGAAGATGCGGCATAATTCATAAACTAATTTCAAAATTTTGAAAATAGTTTAAATATAAATCAATAAAAAAGTCTTGTTGCCTCTTGGTTTTGCTAAAAGGAGGTAACAAGACTTTTTTTAGAAGAGGGCATAAAATATGAAAAGAAAATTTTTTGTTATATTATTAAGTTTGAGTATGCTGCTGCCTATATTAAACAGCTATACCCTAGTTTTTGCCGTGCCAAATCAGTATGAGAATTTGATTTTAAGACATGAAACAATAGTGCCTAGACCGATAGATTATGGAATGGAAGACAAAAATATAATTCCGCAAAAAAATCCATTTGATATTATAAGCTTGGTTGTTTATTTAGAGGGCGCAGCTAGTTTAGAAACTGACAACACTCAAAAATTGCAGCAAGCAAAAAATATAAGAGCATTTTTTAAAAGTCAAATTTTAAGATTAGGCGGCAATATAGTCTTTGAGTATTCTGTTTTATTTAATGGATTAAATATTGAAGTTGAATATCAGCATTTGGAAACTATTTATAGTCTGCCTTATGTCTTGGGTATTTCATCTGTGTATTTTGCCGAATTGCACACTGATTATAAGTATGGATATAGCAATGGATATGATGGTGGGTATGGTTATGAGCAATATAATGACGGACGCTTGCCAAATGAAAGAAACTTTGATAATACAAACATAGTTTTGACAGCAAATGGAATATATGATATGTCAAACTTAAATTATCAAGGTCAAGGCATGGTTATTGCTATAATTGACAGCGGAGTATCTCCAAATCATAGTGTTTTTCAAAATGACCCGCCTATGGCTCGCTTTAGCGACATATCGTTTATTACTCCAGAAATTTATACTCAATTGCACGCAACAAGAAATATTCCTTTCACTAATATCCACAATCTTTTTAGGTCACGAAAGATTCCTTTTGATTTTGACTATACTCACAATAGAGTGGGTGCATGGACTCCGGATGTATCTAATCACGGCACACATGTTGCAGGCATTGCTGCGGGACATTCTGCTGCCTTTAGAGGAGTGGCCCCTTATGCGCAAATTTTAGCCATGAAAGTGCAAACAGATGAAAGAAATATTCCTATGTCGGCGGTTTATGCAGCTATGGAGGATGCGGTGATTATTGGCGCTGACATAATCAATGTATCTATTGGTGCGGCGTCAGGATTTTCTACTTCAAATCAAGGTGATTTAATAATAAATAGAGCAATAGAACAAGGTGTTAATTTTTATTTTTCTGCAGGCAACAGTTATTTTTCTGGACATATAATTATGCGAGGGGGACGCTTAGTTCTAATCCTGATACGGGCATGATTGCTTCGCCTTCATCATTGTTTGGAGTCATGAGCGTAGCAAATGCATCTATTCAAGGGACAGCTTTTGCTGGGTCTAGCAGCTTTGGACCAGGTCCGAATTTAAGTTTGAAACCAGATATATCAGGTCCAGGTCTTAGTGTCAGAAGTGCGTGGGGGCAAGGTGCAACAGGGTTTAGCTGGCAAACGGGCACTAGCATGTCATCTCCTAATGTGGCAGGCGGGGCATTAACGTTATTGCAATCAATTAGAGCCAATCCAAACTATAACCATAAATCTGACCAAGAGATAGGCATATTTATTAATAGACTACTCATGAGTACGGCAAAAGCTATGATAAACATAGAAGGAATTCATTTTACGCCTCGGCGTCAAGGGTCGGGCTTTGCTGATATTGTTTCTGCTATTAATCATAGATCGATAATATATGCATACCCTGATGGTCCGTCAAAACTAGAACTAGGTCATGACCCTGATATGACGGGTATATTTGAAATGCAGTTTATCATTCAAAATTTGACTGACTCGGCTAGAAGCTATAATCTTGATATGACAGTGCAGACATCAGCTTATTCATATTCTGAGTTTGGATACATGATGGAATTGCGTCCTGTTTTATTAGATGCAAACTTTGTATTTTCTACTTCAAATCAACAAGATATTAATAGGGTGGTTGTGCCTGCTAATAGCAGTGTGACTGTTAAAGCACTTGTTAATTTGACAGACCAAGCAAAGAATTTAATTAATATATTTGAAAATGGTTTTTTTGTAGAAGGCTTTATTTTGGCAGACAGTGTCTATCAATACAATGGTGATACGCAAAATATTAGTATTCCTTATTTAGGATTTTTTGGTGATTGGACGGCTGCTCCGGCTTTTGATGCAACGGCATATGATTGGGATACAAGGCAGGCACAAAATATGTCTAGTGACGATTTAGGATTATGGGCAAGGTTTAATCAAAATACTCCGATTCAGTTTATGGGTGGGTATATGACTCATGATATGGCTCCTGATTTTTTCGAATCTCAACCAGCGTATATACAAAGAAGGCTGATGCCTAATAGAGAATATATAGCAATCGGTTATACGGATGCATTTGACCATGCGATGAGCATAAATACTTTTAGGGCAACAACATTAAGAAACATTTTAGATTATTATGTAGAGTTGGTTGATCCTATTATGGGCACACAAATTTTCTCTAATCGAATAGATGATGATTTATTAAATATAACAAAAACATACCATAGATACGGGATGCTGCCTTTTGGGTTGCCTGTTGGTGTGGCTCCTTGGCAGCTTAGAAACAATATTAACACGCTAAACAGCAACACTATTTTGCAATTAAACATAAAAGGAGCATTGGATTTTGGAGATATGCAGACTAAGGTGCTAGAGTCTTTTCCTGTGTATATAGATTTTGAAGCTCCGATAGTTTTAAATGTGCAAAGTGTGTCTGAGGGTGCAAATCTTTATCTAGATGTATGTACATTTGATAACCATTTTGCAAGAGTGATAAGATTATACAGAAGACAAGGTGGAGAGCTAGTGTCTTTAGCCGATTTTGGCACCCCCATCATTTCGTTTTATAAAGGGCAGGCTGTGACAACAAGGGTGCAGATTAGCCAAAGTATGCTAGATGATTTAAATGGCGGCAGATTATATATCTATGTAGAGGATTTTGCAAGAAACGGAACAACTTATTCTATAGAAAACATACAAAAAGCCACCATGAGTAGTATTTTTTCTCAAAATAATTTTGCAAAAACACTTGACAACGATTTTGATTTAGGATATAATGTAGCGTGTAATATTGTGCCTATGTGCCTGATGAGTGAAACAGTTTCACCATTTTCGGCGGATTTTGCATATAATGGGGGGATTTATCGCCCTATTTATAGCGGTTATATGCTTATGGGCACAGACAGCAGCAATCTTCAAGGCATTTTAAGGATAAAACAAGGCACAACAAGAATAAATCAATCTGCATTTATAAATGCACAGCATTTAACAGAGGTTATTTTTCCTGAAAGTGTTAAGCGTATTGGGTCTGATGCATTTAGAGGGACAAGAGATTTATTAAATTTCACATTTGAAGGCGATACTCCGCCTTTATTAGAGGTGCTGTATGATAGATACAGCACAGACAACAATCCATATTGGCATTTTAACAATCGTTTTGATTTTCACCGTGATAGGCTGCCTGGTTTAAGGGCAATGACACTTAGGACACAAAAAGGCATAGAGTTTAATAACTGGATATATACAACCTACTTTGACAACAGAATAGAGGATAAAGATAGGACTATTTCATTTGTGGTTAATGGACAAACAATTGCAAGTTTTAGCGGCAACAGTTTTGATAGGCTGAATCCTAGCTTAATTCCAGCCGACCCAAGCGCAGACACCCCATTTATAGGGTGGGCATTAAACGGAAACATTATTTCATTAATAGACACACCTATTTATTTTGTGGATATTAATCTTGTTGCTCAGTTTGAAGCGCCTCCGCCGTCTAGCCACGCAGTCACTTTAATTGTAGGTGGTCAAGTATTAGAGACAATTATCATTGACAGAGGCGACATGCTTAACTTGACAGATATAATAAGGCCATACATATCAGGTTATGCGTTTAAAGGCTGGTATTTAGACAGTGGGTTTGAGTTTGAGTTTTTAGGCTTTGAAGTGGACAGTGATTTTAATTTATATGCTAGACATGAATTGCTGCCAGAGTTAAATAGATTCAGAGTAAGAAAAGTGTTGTTCCCAAATGAGGGAGTGGCTAATGACGGGGCGATTATAGTTTATGTATATGAGGGTGACAGGATAGAGTTTGATACTTATCAAAGAGACGGATATAGATTTTTAGGCTGGTATCTTGATGATGGATTTAATAGGCGGTTTGATGAAAACACCATTATTGAAAGAGATATTGTTTTATATGCAAGATGGCAAAGGGAAAGCAATTGTGCTGCGTGTGGTGCAATTGGCTGGGGAGATGCTGTGATGACAGGACTGGCGGTGACGTTTATGAGTGGAGTAGTGACGGCGGTGGTTATGTTTAAGAAGAAAAGAGGCAGGCAATAAAATTCGGCTAAGGAGGCGCTTAAATTGAGAAAGAGATTAATTTGCATCATAGTTGGATTTGTTATGTTGTTTTCTGCTTTTAGTTTATTTGCTTGCAGCGGATATGAGTTTAATGAAGGGGATTTTGTGTTGACTGTGGAGGTTAATAAAACTGAAGTGAGGATTGGGGATACTGTGGAGTTTAGCGTGAGATTAGAGAATGTGAGTGGGAGGGATATAAGAGTGCAGCATGTTTTTTTCGGGCGTTTTGATAGAGAGGATATATTGTTTGGGGTATTGTGTTATGAGAAATTTGGAGAGATTAGTGGTTATGCAATAGGCGGACCTGCTTGTGTTATTATTGATTTAAACATGTTTAGAAGACGGCGAAGAATGATGATTGAAAAAAATGAGATTATAAAATCAAATAAAAGTATTAGGATTGATGAGGAAAGATTTTGTTTAAACAACGAATGCGAGTCAAAATATATTAATGCGTTTACAGTGGCGATGTTTTATATTGATGGTGAATTTATTATGTTAGCGAGTGAACCAATGAGAATTAATTTGATTAGGGAGAATGATTAAGATGAAAAAGAAATTAATCGTTATGTTGACATCAATTATTGTATTTGTTTTAATTATTCCTTCTTCTTTGGCAGCATGTGGTGGTGACGACTATATTTTTCAAGAAGGTGATTTTATTTTGACATTTGAGGCAAGCAAGACAGAAGTGAGGATTGGTGATACGGTTGAGCTTAGTGTTAGATTAGAGAATATGAGTGGACGGGATGTTTTGGCAAGAGTTGGACGAACAGGTAGTATTGCAATGGGCATGGTGCCTTATCCGCAAGATCTTTCTTTTGTTTCTGTGGGTCGAAGTTGTTCAAATATTGTTATATCATTAGATTTATGGTTTAGACCAAATAGGCATGCTTTTATTATAGAGAGAGATTCTGTTATAATTGAGTCAAGCAGCATGTACATATATGAGTGGACTATATGGCATGGGGAAAATTATTCCGTGAATAGATTTGTGGTGTTTTTTGATGTAGGGAGAAATTTTAATGAGAGGGTTGTTGTGTATAGTGAACCAATAAGAATTAATTTGATTAGGGAGAATGATTAAGATGAAAAAGAAATTAATCGTTATGTTGATATCAATTGTTGTATTTGTTTTAATTATTCCTGCAAATTTAGCATTTAGACATGCTTATGCAGAGATTATAGATTTAGAGGATGGGGTGTTGCAGTTTCATGAAAATGCTAATAGAAGTATTGAAATAGCACAAGATGTACTTAGCCAGTTTAGAAATAAAGTGATTAATGATAATTCTTTAAATAATAGTGCAATGGACAACTGTGAAGCAATAATTGAACAAGATACAGTTGAATATAATGATGATTTTGCAGGGATTTTTATTGATGAGTATGGCATGCTGAATGTTGGCATTGTAACAAATGATAGACAAGTTAGACAGTTGAATTCAAATTATGACGGGCAGGTTGTTTATAGAAATAAACAATATTCATTAAATCATTTGAAAAATATTAAAAACTTTGTTTGGGATATAGGAAACAATTATAGTATACAAAAAATATTAATTGATGAAAAATTAAACCATGTAACTATCGAATTGATAAATGAAAACGATATTGATTTAATAATTGATTATTTGATAGATAAAGGACTATATAGCAGTACTGCGTTGAATTTTGAAGTTGATGCTGAAAGAAGAATAGTACCAACTTCAAGAACAATTTATGGCGGATCAAATATAAGTACAGCTGGACTCAATATGATGACCACCACTGCAAATGCAAGGTGCAATGAAACAAGACAACTTGGGATTCTTACTACGGCTCATGGAGTGAGAAGTAGAGTTTTATATAGAGGGTCTATTGGTGCAGTAGGAACTAGAATCGGTAGAGCAAGTAATTATTTTCTTAGTCCTTTGAGAAATCTGACAAATACAGTTGATGCGGCTTTTGTGCCTTTTGAACATCAAGGCAATTGGACTGCTACCGCAAATGCAATAAATGATTATACCAATATACGACGGGGCGGAGAGCATTTAATAATACAAGGTGCTCCAGTTAGAAGATTTGGGCGTGCAACAGGGGATACGGCAGGTGTCATAAGATCTAGATTTACAGGTGCATCGTTTGAAGAGGGTGGTCAAGATTATTTTATCCATAATGCATTCAGTTTTTCAAATGGAGGCAGAGGTGGTGATAGCGGCGGTCCTGTATATTTTGATGGCGGCGGAGGCAGATTGTTTTTGATAGGGATGAATTTTGCTTCAAATACTGGGAATTCTGGGCACGGTTATGCAAGCCGTATTACGCTTGTTGAAAGTCTATTAAATGTTACAGTTATTGCCAGCGACAGCAACATGATGGAACTTAGGGCTGGAACATACACAATACAGCCGCAAACATCGTTGTCTATGAATCATGAGTTGCATTTGCGTGGCAATAATAATATACTTGATATTCAAATTAATTTTACTAATGGGACGACAAGGACGATTTCAATCACAGGCAATGGGACACAAACAGTGTTTAGGACAAATGCGTCAGAGTGGCAGCAGTTTAACAGGACAATATGGGCAAGTTTTGTGCATATAAGGTTTACTGGGATGGCTTTTGAAATAAGGGCATCGGATACGGGTCACAACTTAGTATGGCATCAATTCTTTAGTGTGTGGCAAGGCAATATATTTGCTCCGCACTTGCCGATTAGGTCCTTACACATAACAGTAAATCAGTCCAATTTAAGCAATTTAATATTTGGCAGAGTGGATAGTTTTATTAGGCATTAACAAACAAAACATAGTTTAATTTGATAGTTAAATGAGCAAAATTACTAAAATTTGCTTATACTATATATAAAAACAAAAAAATCAAAAAATTCATCAAACTAATTTCTGGAGGGAGATTAAAATGAAGTTTAAAAGCTTTAAAAAGCGCATGGCGGCATACCTTGTGATAGCATTTGTTGCTATTATGGGTATCACGGCGGTTGCAAGCGGGTTTATTGGCCTGCCTGGACTTGACCGTGATGGCGGTGTTGCCGACGCAAATGAAAGACCATGGGTATTGAATCGTTCTGAGGGCGGTGTTGATCCTGACCTAATGTCAAACTTAAGTGATGACGTTTTAGAGCTGCAGCAAGAAATACATACATTTAATGACAGTGACAGAGTGCAGTTTATGGTAAGCGTGCATGATGAGTGCTTGGTTGACATATATCTTGCTACTGATGGGTCATTGACCTTTCAGCAGTTTTTGGGTACACGTACAGCAAGGACTGCTAGAGAAAACATGCAGCGCCGTCAAAGAGAAATATTTAATCGTGCGGCAGTTTCAGTTGATTCTGAAATGACTTTCTCTTTTACTTCACTTATCAATGCGTTTGCTATGACTATATATTATAGAGACAGGCATATTGCCGATAATGCTGTTATGCGTGCTGGGGCAACAGGTACTATGGTGCATTCATATGTAGAGCTTTTAGAAGCGCAAAGGACAAATGCGGCAAGACCTCCTGTTGTTGATAATGTAGACGCACTTGACGGATTATTAGATCCGACAGGTATTTTTAGGATTCCTGAAATTGACGGTGAAGTAATGCAGGGCGAGGGCATGATTGTTTCTGTAATTGACTCTGGACTAGATTATGACCATCACATGTTTTCTACTTCAAACTTGCCGCACATTTGGTGCAATACTGCAAACGATTATATTATTGATGTAGACAGACTTGCAATGACAATCAATCCTAATACGGGCCGCTTAAATATAAGAGGTGCTGATATTGATTTTAACAACTTGTTTGCAAGTGCTGTTCAATTGTCAAATCTTACTCCTTTACATACTTACAGAAATCATAAAGTACCGTTTGTTTTTGACTATGTAGATATGTCACATCATGTAAACACTGCAATTGACAATGCGCATGGTACTCATGTATCAGGTATCATAGTAGGCAACACTCCTAACAGTTACAGAGTAGATGAAAATGGTGTGAGTTATGATCCGAATTTTGAAAGCAATACAACATATAATACTGATAATCCTGCTCTTAACAGAGAACTAAGGTTTAGATATGTTTTAGATGAAGAAAGACCAGGGCGTATAATGCTTGACCAGTTTGGCAGAAACATTTTAGCAGTAAGAGGCGTTACTCCAAAAGCACAAATTGTCAACATGAAAGTTTTCTCTGACTTTGGTCGTACTCCTGATGTATCTATTTTAGCGGCTGTTCATGATTCGGCTATTTTAGGTGTAGATGCAATCAACTTATCACTTGGTGCAGTTTTTGGTTCTACTGATTTTGATGATGATGATTTTGCGCAACATGTTTATCGTCAAGCAGACAGACTAGGTATTTCTTTAATTGTGGCAAATGGAAACTCAGCTACGGCAATGACAGGCGGACACTTTGGTACAAACCTAGCATCAAGTCCTGATTCAGGAGCATCAGGTACTCCTGCATCTTTAATTGAATCATTTGCTGTTGCATCAATGGAGGGTATTAAAGCTCCTTATATGATGCTTTCATCTCCTGCTCAAGAAGTAGGTGTTGCATATTTTACTGAAGTTGGCCGTCCTAATGGTGATCAGCTTGATTTTACTGCAGATTTAAGAGCAAGATGGGAGTCTACGCTATTTAATTTGGATGAAGCGGGATTCCGTATCCCTAACCCTAATGCAGGTACGCCGGGTGTTTTCTTTGGCGGCACTAATCCAAATGGTTTAGATATAAACGGTATGGCATGGGGTGCAGATGATCAAGGTGTGCCGCAAACTGACGGCTGGGGTGCTTTAACTGTATCAGATGCAAATTCATGGTGGAGAGCATATGCGCCTAATACTGCATTGGGTGCTGTGCTTAGGACAAATATTGCAAGATATTTAGATTTAGATACTGGTGAGTTAAGGATTCCTTTTATTAGAGCAGGATTAGGATTTGGTGCTGACTTTATGGGAAGAAACTTTGCAGGAAGCATAGCATTGATTGAAAGGGGTATGAATACATTTACTGAAAAGCTTGAAAATGCTCAGGCAGCTGGTGCGATGGGTGCGATTATTCACAATCATTTAGCTGGTACTATCAGAATGAGCGTTGAAGAACATGTGACTATTCCAGCGTCTTCTATTTCACTTGATGCGCATGCTCCGTTAAGGGCATATAATGAAGGGTATATTATTGTACATCCTGATTTTCAAGGCGGACCGTTTATGTCAGGCTTTACTAGCTGGGGTGTTACTCCTGATTTAAGATTAAGCCCGGATATAACTGGTCATGGCGGACAAATTTTATCGGCGCACCCAGGTCAAAGATATGACAGAAATTCAGGCACATCAATGGCTGCGCCAAATGTAGCTGGCTTAGCGCTTGTTTATAGGCAGTTTTTGACAAATCCTGGAGATCTTCCTTATCCAAATAATTATCCGAATGCAAGACGATTTGGACTTATGAATGAGTCAAATACTCGTCCATGTCCTAATTTAGTGCAAGTGCATATTTATCGTATGATGCAATCGACTGCAATCATGCCATTAAATGAGCACGGTGATCCATACAGCCCAAGACGAGTTGGTGCAGGGCTTGCTAATATCAGAAACATGTTAAGAAGCGATGCGTGGATTGAGGTTCCTGAATTTGAAGAAATTGAATGGAGAAGAGATAGTCAAGGCAATAGATTAAGCTGGTCACATAATGATGCTGCAACAGCATCTTATAGACCAAGAATGACTGAAAACGGCAATCAAGTTTTTGGGGCAAGAGCAGCTATCAACTTGTTTGATGACCCGCAAAGGACGGGTGTTTATAACTTAGAGTTTGATATAGTCAACAGGGGAGATACTCCATTGACATTTAGACCTACTGCACAAGTTTTCACTGAGACATTGGCATTGCATCCTCAATTTGATATTATTGCAGAACGTGCTACGATGCTTTATAATACTATGGCAAACGGTGTAGTGTTTAGATTGGGCGGACAAAATGGCGCTATTTTAGCAAACGGCGGCAATATTGAAGTTGCTGCAGGCGATAGAATAACTATTGCAGTTAGAATAGAATTAGATGATAATATAGTTAATCCTGAAACAGGTATGACAGAAAGAGAGTGGATAAATGACACTTTCCCTAATGGTATTTATATTGAAGGATTTATCAGATTGTATGCTGTTGATGATAACGGAGACCTTTATGAAGACGGTGTTGATTTATCTGTGCCTTATTTGGCTTTCTTTGGAGATTGGACGGATGCTCCTATTTTTGAGCATAGCATTTATGAGATTGATAGATATGAAAGAATGGAAATTCCTCCACATGACAGACTAAGAAATCAAATGACAATGCCAACTCAAGCTTTTGGCAGATATGTTGAAGATGATAATATTTTTAGTATTCCGCTAGGTTCTTTCTTATTCAATAACCCTAGACAATTTGATAGTGAAATACCATTAGCAACAGAGTCTAGGACATCTTTATCACTAGGGCATAATGGTATGCATCAAATTGCTTTCGTTGGCGGATTTATTAGAAATGCAAGAAGAGTAGATTTTAGAGTATTAAATCAAGATACGGGCGTGCAAGTATATAGCGGAACAGTTATAAATGCAAGGCGTAGATTAGGTCCTATTATAGATTTAGATATGCAGCAAATGGGGGCAAGAAATGGCGGTGCATATAGATTTGAATTAAGAGCATTCTTGCAATATGCTGGTGAGTATAATCATGTTGATGGACCAGAAGGTTGGGAGTTTACTAATGCTAATAATGAGTTTGGCTTTGATTTTACTATAAATTCAACAGCCCCGACTTTGGTAGATGCTACTGTTAGGTATGCTAGGACTGCTACGCACACTTTCAATAGATTCTTAGATCTTTATATACAGTCTGATCATTATTTAATGGGTAAAACAATGCAAATCTTTAATAAAGGAGCTAATAGATTTGACAGCATTTGGAATGAAGTTGGAATGAGACCATTGACTACCGGAAGAAATGCTGTCACAAGAATAACATATAGCTTGTCAGAGGCAATGTGGGAAGAACTTAGTCAAAATGATTTTAGAATGTCGACAAGGATTTATGATTTTTCATTTAATTCATCTTTCTATGAATTAGATTTATTCTCATTAATGACTGCTGCGGGTGATATTGGGTTAGCAGATATAGGACAATATACTACATTAAACCATAGAGACAGCAATGAAACTTTAAGACTTTTCACTAGCCATTCTACTGTGCGCCCTAGAGAAGAAATATACGTGCTTGATAACAATGGTGATCATATTTTTGATCAAACAGGTGCTTATATGACACAAAGTCAGTATAGATTGTTCTCTGATGAGGGCATAACGGTTAGGCGTCATCAAAATATTCCTCTTAGATATGCTTTGGTTGCAAATGAAAACTTCTGGAGAGAAGATGTTTTTTGGGAATCATCAAATAGAAATATCGTTGATGTAAACTGGGACGGACAAATTTTCTCAAGAGCGCCAGGTGTTGCAACAATTACTGTGGGGTCGGTTGCGTTAAGAGAACAAGCTTTATTAAATCCTGCGCTTAATATAAATTATAGATTTGATTTGCCGGTTAGAGTTTTATCTGCTCAAGAAGAGTATAATTTTGGATTGATTTCTTCACCTAGCGGTAATTTTGGGTTGTCGCTTGCATCAACAAATAATTTAGAGTTTACTGAGCAGCGTTTTAACAATAATAGAATAACAACACTTAATGCAGGTCAAGAGGTTGAGGTTGAAATTAGTGCACTTCCTTGGTTTACCAGCCTTCCTAATATGTTTGATGCTGATGGAGAATTAAGAGAATATAATGGTGTGCCTATTATCACATGGGAATCATCAGTACCAGGTGTTGTAGAAGTATTTATGAATGAAGATAATCCTTTAAGTGCAACAGTTATTGGCGCTAGAGGTACTTTCACACCATTTGGCAGATACGGCATTGCTGAAACTGAGCATTATACCAGAGGCACAATAAGAGAATTAATGGCATTAGGTTTTAGCAATGATGATATTGACCCAGGTACTTATATTCCAAACCAAATTAACCGTACTGCAACAAGTATTCAAGTGACTATTAGATTCCCTGGTACAGTTTTAATGGGCTTTATGCAAGTTATTGTTAGACCAGAGTTTGTTGTCGAAAACGGAGTACTGATAGAATATAATGGATGCAATGTTCATAGGTTTACTGATGAGCATAGAAACGCTGACGGTGTCATCTATGACATACATGAATTTGGTACGCTTATAATCCCTTCAAACATAGGCATAAGACATATCGGCTTTGGTACTTTTAACAGCCACCCTTATATCACTAGAGTTATTTTCCCTGAAAGGTTTGCAGGTACATCAGCAAGAAACTATGTTGATGCTGACTATATTGGTATCATAACAATAAGAGGTGCTGCATTTGCTTATATGCCTAATTTAAGAGAAGTAATTCTTCCTTCTACATTGCAGGAAATCGGCAATTTTGCTTTTGCTGCAGAAAATACAAGATTGTATGGCACAACAACATCTTTGGTTAATATTGATTTTTCTAGAATCAGAGCGCCTATATCTGTTGGTCAGGCGTCATTCCAAAATCAAGTACTGCTTGGAGTAAGAGGCAGCCACTGGATTTATAGTTTTGAAAATAATCCTCTAGGTGAAAGAGTAGAATTTAGACCAGGGATTATTGTTAGGGACAGCATCTTTTATGTCGATGATGGCAGAGTCACGCCTCGTCGTGCAGTTGATGCAACCTGGACACAAGCAGGTGCAATTAATCATGGAGATTGGAGATGGCATAGTGTTGATGGTCCTGCACATGATGAGCATGGAAACATCACGGATCCATCAGATACTTTCTATTTTAGATGGGAAGGAAACCCTGTCAATGGCGGTCAATTAGTGCCAGGTGCATTTGACATGAACAAAATAATCACTTTTGCTAATCACGCATTTGCGTCAGCAGACAACTTAAAATTTGTTGATTTGACTAATGCTAGAGCTATGAATCATTTTGTTTTTGTTAACATGGGCAGAAGCGCAGGCAGAGGTATGGGTACATTCACTCTAAGAGAGGGCAGACACGCAGGTTCTGTAGCTGCATGGCAACCATTGTTAAATGAAGTATCGGTGGTCATTGGACCAAACACATATTTAGGCAGAGGTATTTTTGCTCAATCGGGTATTAATACGCCTGTAGTTATTCCTACTCCTAGAATTCCAGAACTTGCGTTTGCTGCAGTGTTCCGCATCCCAAGCTTTGAGTTTACTGCTAGGGATATAGTTATTCAAACTGACGCATTTGACAGGACCTGGGCAGCAGAAAGCATCAGATTTACAGGAAGATATCAAGATGCTAATGGAAATATTTTAAGTGATGGTGATGCTGGATATGGTGTGCAATCTAACTGGATGCCTGCAAGTGTTGAAGCAATTCAAAGAGAGGCGTTTATCACTCACTTTGGTTCATGGTGGGGTGGTCCGCAAAATACATTGCAAATTTATGTTAACTCAGTTGAAGAATTGTATTTTGCTGAAGATGTAATGGTTAGAAGGATTGAATCAAATGCATTTGTAGGATTTTGGTTGTTAGAAGAATTTTATCTTCCAAACGGACTAGAATATTTAGGTGCAAATGCGTTTGTTGACTTTGATGTTACTGCAATTAAGCTTAGAGAGGATTTTGGCTTAGATAGAAATGGTAATCCAATAGAAAACTTAAATATTCATAGCGCATTTGAGACTAGAAATAGACCAGGACGTATCACTAGTATTGATGTGCATAATCAAAATGTATCATTTATAGAAGAAAACGGAGTATTATTAAGACGCATTGTGCTTGATGCTGAATATGAGTTTGTTATGGTTGCGCCTAATAGACCATTCACTAACTTTGTTTTCCCTAATAATGTTGTATCTATTAGTCCGTTTGCTTTTGCAAATGCAAATATCACTCAAATTACTATTCCGGCAACAGTAGATTTGTCTAGAGGAATGTTTGCAAGCAATCAAACTATCACAAGTATAACAATTGAAGGCAACAGATCTTATATACCTGCTAACATGTTTGACGGGGCATCAAATTTAGCTAATATTACATTTGAGCACCCTGGTGCAGTCTTGCATATCCATTCGGCAGCGTTTAGAGGCACTGCTATCCAAAATATTTCTTTCCCTAATCTTGTAAGAATGGATAGTTCAGCGTTTATGAATTCTGCTTTAAGAGAGTTCACTTTTGGTGCGGCGTTTGGTTCAAATGATAATCCTAATTCAATTGCATTAAGTGCATTTGAAGGCACAGCAAATTTAAGTGCAGTTCATGGTTTGAATGCAAATATTACCCACATTGGCAACAGAGCATTTGCAAACAGCGGAATAGCGGGTACATTTGAAAATAGTCATATCTTAAGCGTGGGCAATAATGCTTTCTTAAATGCTAGATCGTTAACAAGCGTAGTATTGCCTAATGCAATAGATATAGACAACAATGCATTTAGATTAAACGCTAGAGCAACGACTACTACATCAGGCGGCTTGACTAGTCTTGAGATTCCTAATATAGAGATAATCGGCAACGGTGCATTCTTTAATCAAGATAGAGCAATGAATGTAGGTTCATTAAATTATCTAGAAATGCTAGGTGCTGAAAGCTTTATGAATACTAGGGCAGCGCATCAAGGCACAGGTACACTTAGTATGCCTGCTATCCGTGCAATGGGCAACAGAGCACTTATGAATAATGAGGCACTATCAGGTATATTTGGAATCGGCAGCAATTTAGGTGTTGCGCCTATTATTGATGAAAATGATATTCCTGATAATTGGCACATGGGTTATTCTCCGACAACTAGACACGCAAGGGATGTGGTTTTCATTAATGGTATATTGTATTTAAGAACAGGTATTTATTCAGATCCTACATTTACAGGACTAGGTACTGCGGTATTTGCAAACACAAATATAACTGGCTTTATGATGACTGGTCCTAATGATATTTATCATGTTAGAGAAAGCGTACTGTTTAGACATCTGCCAAACCACAGTTTAAATAATGCTATAGAGCTAGTTGCATATCCAACTGCAAATACAAGAACAAGTTGGGCTATTCCTGAAAATGTAGTTAGAATTGATGATCAAGCGTTTATCAATAATCAAGCACTAAGGCTTATTGTGTTGCCTTCAACATTATTAGCAATCGGTGATAGGGCTTTCTTTGGCACACAAATCCATACTTATAGATTTATGTCGTTTAATGCGCCGAGATTAGAATCATCGTTTATTCAATATGATTCAATCAATCTTGTTATCAATATAGGCAGCGATGATACTCCTCCTCCAGCGACAAGACAAACTGATATAAATCCACATATTTGGGCGGTATATGCAAACTTCTTTGGATATTTTACTCCTGGTGAGAGTTCGTTAATCAGAAGCACTACAGCACCTAACGTAGGTGATGTTATTAGGCTTGATTATACTAGATTTATCTATAATCCTATTTCACCACGCACATCTAGGGATTTCTTTGTCGGGGCAGTAAGTGACCCTAGAGTATCAAGATTAACAGGTACTTGCTTTGGTTTGACTATAGAGCGTCCAAGGAATGCACAAGGTTTTAGCAGCTTTATTTATACTCATTATTTTGCAAATGAAACATTGTTAGCTTATGTAAGAGAAACCAGCACTTTAAATCTTATTAATCAAGTTAATGCATTGGATTTAGACAACCTGGTATTGGATAATGAAGGGCATAATGATGAGGTGCTTGTTGAATCATTAAGAGGAACATTGCATAGTATTCGTACTCAGCCGGCAAGAATGCATCAGTTGGCATTTGTTCCGACAGCAGTGCAAAATAGATTGGACCAAGCGGTAGCAATTGTTGGACCAATGTTTGTTGCAAATATAGTGGTAGGCAACCAAGCTCCGCAAGACCTTAATGCACTTGTTAATGCATTGCCATCTGCAGCAGATTTTAATCCATCAAATGCAAGTCACTTAGCGGCTATAAATGCAGTAGTTCCAGTGTTAAATCAGCTTATGTCAACTAGGCCGCATTATGCAGAGTTTGTAACTGGTTTTGATAATGCAATGCAGATTGAGGTAAATCGCCATGCGACTAATTTCTTAGCAATGTTTGCAGCGCTGCCTTCTTTAGATGAAATGACAATTGCAGATAGAACTAGGTTTGCAGATGCAAGAACAGCATTCAACAATTTAGTTGCAGGAAGAGCACATTTAGCTGGATACTTATTTGAATACTTTAGGCATGTTGATAATGCAGTTGCAATAATTGACGGAGCGCCTACTGTTAGGTTTATGATTGAATCTGGTGTGCAAGCATTTGCGCCAATGCGTATATTTGCAGGAAATGTGATTACTAACATAGCGCCAGTGACTAAAGAAGGCTATAATTTTGTTAGATGGACATTTATGGGCCAAGATTTTGACTTTAATACTCCTATTGTACAGGATATGACTTTCTTTGCTGAGTGGACACCAGTGGCGGTGGAAGTAGAAGAATTTGTAGTTACTTTCAATTCAGCTGGCGGAAGTTCGGTGACTAATCAAACTATTGAGAGTGGTCAAACAGCAACAAGACCAACTAATCCAACTAGAGACGGATATACATTTGACGGCTGGTTTGTTGGAAACACTGAGTTTAACTTTAGTACTGCTATTACTGGCAATATTACTTTAACTGCAAGATGGACGGCTGTTGATACTGGTCCAACTTGTCCTGCATGCGGTACTATTGGATTTAGTGATATTTGGCCGGCAGGCTTGATTATACTTGTTGTATTGGCTGGAGTGTTGACAGTGGTTATGATGAGAAAGAAAAAGAAAGAATAATAATGGCGGGTGATAGATTATAGAGCTGTAAAATAAAAATTGAGAAAAGTACACTGAATTATAGAAGTTTAGTGTACTTTTTTTAATGGTTGGTTTTTATATGTACGCAAAAAACTGGATTTATGTATAGAGAAGGGTTGATTTAAAATGAGATTCTTAAGGCGGCATATATTTGGCTAACACTTTGAAAAGATGGGGTTTGCTGTGATAGGGTTTGAGAAAAGGTTCAAAGACATGAGTCTGCCGAACCAAGGAACTAATGAAACTCACACTGGAAGGCAAGATTGTCCATGGCGGACAGTGTTTTCGTGCGAACCGACCCAGCTGGCAACATCAAGTTGGCGAAGCCTAGAGTCGAGGCGGTGCTTACCGCTGGTGCGACTTAGTGAGTGACGATTATATTTGATATACTTTGAAAAAAGCTTGAAAACCACCATGCCAGAAGTAGCGTTTGGGGTGAATTTATGGTAGAATGGAGGCATGTTTGGGTTGTTCAAAAAGAAGAAAATAGAACCAAAGGTTGTGATGACAGGCAAAGAGACTTCAGAGAAAACAAAAAACATGATAACTGAAGTCCAAAAAGCGATAGGCGATGCAGTTTTGAAAGAAGCTGGCTTTTTACGCAAGGGAAATACCTACAACCGCAAGACCGAAGACGGACTGACCCAAGTAGTTGATTTCCGTCGTTATAAGAAATACCAAGGCGAACCAACAATGCTGATAGTTGACTTAGCGATAAGAGTACCAGAGGCGACAAGAAGAAATTTGGATTCATCGGAGAGTGGTGCAAGTTTTTACAAAAGCCACGACTGCAGCGAGGCACTAAGAGTAGTGAGTGAAACAAAAGAATTGTTCGGTCACGACTTGATGTTTTGCATAGACATAGGCGACGCAAGCGACCAACTTTATTGGTTTCCGCACGATAAGAGATACCAAAAGGAAAAGACGGCGGAAGAAGTCATAGCAGAAATAACAAGTGCATTCAACAACGGAGCAATGAAGTTTTTTGACGACATGAAGTCTCGTGAGAAGGTGTTAGAGAATCATCACAAATACAGCAAAGTGATGCTGCACAGCGGACTTTGGAAACTAGAATCCAGTTTCATTTATGGTGCACTAGGGCAGATGGACAAAGCGAAAGTGACATTCAACGAATACCGAAAAAAGGCAGGCAAAGGTCATAAAGGACACAACGAACTGCTTGATGGGTATGTCAAGGAATGTGGTTTTTAGAAGGGGACAGAATATGTTTGGATTATTCAGAAAGAAGAAGAAAAAGCAAGCAAAGCAACCAGCGGTTGATTGTAGTTGGAATAGGTTTGTAGATTGGTGTTGTAACAACGACAAGTGGAACGGAGCCAACAATTACGGTGCAGCTAACACCGATTTACCGAATTACGAAAAGGCAGTCTATTATTTGTTTTGGATTCAATCCGAAGTGAACAATGGCGGATACCAGCAATTTTTCATGAATAAGAAAGATTGGAAGCACGATAAGATGCACGCAATCATCAAGGAATACTTGCCGACCGACCTATACAAAAACCACATGAAAGCCTATGCTGATTTCAAAAAAGATGAATTTGAAACAGCAGAGATGGTTGGAGAACCCGGCTACGAGTTATACGCACCTGACAAGTTTTGGTATGATAATGAAGAAGCTTTCATGAAGATATTAGAAGAGATGGCGGACAAATTATTCGCATTGGTAATCGTCAACGACAAGTTTTTGCAATTCGAGAACGACATCATGGAAAAGATGGTCGCAAGCGAAGATCCAGCATTGGTTGAAATTCTCACAAGACAATACAAGAGTGCAACCGTAACCAGCCGAGATTTCACAGGAGTAGGACTTTACACAAACTTTGAAATTGCCGATAAGGAATTGCGAATACCAAAGACAGCGAAACGGCCAATGGGAAAATTTATGGCAAAGGTAAACGGCATGCTAGCGGACATACTGTTATGGGAAGAAGACGGACTAATCAACAGTTTAGAATTAGTAACCATGTGCGACGACCAATTCCCAAGAAAAATCGAAACTTACGAATTTGAGTAAATATAAGAATTAACAACCCACAAAGCGGACTTCGGTTCGCTTTTTAATGCACTAGGAAATATCGATGTGAAGGAAGGCTGCTAGCATCAACAAAAAGTGCGCAAATGCAAGATGCCGAAGTGCCGCAAGGCGCAAGCCCGCGAAGACCTCATAGCACGGGCTTATGTGCCCTAAGGGCACTTTTGTTCTAGTATAGGAAAAAACGTCTGCGTGAAAAGGATAGCTAACTCAAAAAAGCCGAACCTCTAAGTGAGGGAAGTGGGCTTTAGTCCACCGGTTTTATTCCAGAAACAAAAAAGTAAAATGAGAACCGATGAGATTATTAGATTTTTTTGCCAAGCCAAGCCTCGTTAGAGTGAAGGAATAGCAAGCACGATGACTTTATAGTTTCTGTTTTTAATAGTATATTATTAATTTTGTCATCCTGTCGGGAACTCTTCTTTCTTAAGACGGCAAACATGGTGCATCGCCTAACATAGACTACTACATATTGGGATTTTTCGTTGCGCTTAAGATGACATAAACACTTTGCTTAGAATGATGCAGTAAGTTAGAATAATAAAATCTGATTGAGATAATGTCATTCTGAGCTTAGGGTGAAAAATCTCATATAATATTAGTTTTATTTATCTGCAATAAAAAAATCTTAAAAGCAGGGTTTGGGGCTTTTGTTCTTTTCACATCTATAATCCATAGGTCATAAAAAAAGGGGCTAGTCGCCCCGCCCCTGCATAGGACGGGTTTTTTTGAGCTCGCATATATTCTCAAACATCACAATTTTTCTTATGCTATAAAAAACCCCGCCAAATGTGACGGGGTTATAATATTTAAATTTTTATTATTTAGATTCAGGTTTCTTTTTTGCAGGAGCTTTTTTTTCTGTAGTTTTTGCTTTCGGAGTTGTTTCTTCTTTTGCTTTAGGGGCTGCTTTTTTCTCTGCAGTTTTCTTAGCTACTTTAGCTTCTTTTTCAGCTTTTTCTGTTTCTTTATCTTTTGCAATTGCTGCTGCTTTTTTAGTTTCTTTAGCGGTCAATTTTTTCTTGCTGTCTTTTGCGCCAGTTGCTTCTTTAGCTAAAGCACGCTCTTCGGCTTTTTTAGTATTTTCAGCTTTTATAGCTTCTCTAGCTTCTCTAGCTGCTTTTGCTTTTTCTGCTGCAACAGTTTTATTGTCTTTTTTAATAACGATAGTTATTTTACCAGATTTTACATCAGATAAACGTTTAGATAAATTAGATTTTTTATTAGCAGCATTATTTTTATGCAATACACCTTTTGATACTGCAGAGTCAATGACAGACATCGCCATTGGCAACAGTTTTTCAGCTTCAGCAATATTATTTGTATCAATAGCATTATTGAATTTTTTTATAGCAGTTTTAACCTCGCTAATAGTAGCACGGTTAAGTTGGTTTTTAGTTTGATTAACAAGCACTCTTTTTTTTGCTGATTTTATGTTAGGCACGATTTAGGGTTCTCCTTAAAGTTTATCTGTTTTTTGTCTTTAACCTAACAATATTATCACATACAAATTAAAAACGCAAATGATTTTAAGCAATAAATTAAAATACTTAAAATTATCTATTGTATATATTTATGTCAAATTAAACTGTGAGTCTAAAATATTTTCTTCTTGATTTGATGTCAGTAGTTTTCCGCAATAAAGAAGCGTCCTCAAATATGAAATTGTTTTTAGTGATGATTGTTCATTATAAACATATAGCTTGGCGGCAAAGTAATCTGCAATTTCAAAAAGATGTTCAATATGCATATTTTCTAACCCTATGTCATCTAGTGTCCTTGTATTAATTTTCTTTTCCATGACAGCATTACACTGTAGATATTTTGTAGTGCCAAGTTATTTTAATTGACTATGATATAATTTCTACATGAAACTATTAAAAGAAAGACTTAAAGAATTGCGTTTAGAGAAAGGATTAAGACAAGAGAAGCTTTATATGCGGAGGTGGCAGCGTAATGAAAATTAAAGGACTTACAGTAAAAGAGTTTATAGAGTTTTTATAAAAAGAAGACCAAGATGCCATAGTGGCGATTGAAAACAACGGCTACCCTTACACCACTGCCAAAATGAGTACGATGGGTTGGCTGGGCGGAATAAACTACATGACCAAAGCCCACCGCATAAAGGACGAGTATTTTGAGAAAAACGAATTAGCTCCCGAAGAGCTAGACAATTATGACAAGATACTTATTATCAACGCATTAGTTTCGGTTGACGAGGCACGGGCAGCGGGGGTAAAAAAAATAAGCAAGGGGGCACTGGCGCCCTTTTGCTTATGGGAGGCGTGTATGGATAGCAACGCCTAAAATTTTTGTTTTAGACTTTCAAAAAAACCGCAGAAATGCTTGCGAAAAGCCCAAAAAACTGCTACAATATAGTTGGTTATGAAAAATAACAATGACAATATGATAAAATTAGGAGTGGCGTGCGTGCTGCACACACACACACACACACACACACACACACACACACACACACACACATTGTAGAGTGTAACCTTTTTGAATGTTCGTCAAAATTTGCGGCTGTTTTCGCATAAGAGCGGAGGCGGCTTTTTTGTTGCAATTTTTTGCAAAAAAGGAGTTTTTATGAAGAAAAAATTATTAACAATCGCTTTGGCAATCGCATTAGTAATGACAGTTTTTGTGTTTGTTGCTTGCGATAATAACGGCGGAGGTACAACGCCCACGCCGCTAGCCGCACCGGCTAATTTACAAGTTGCGGACGGCAATTTGACATGGAGCGCCGTGCCAAACGCACAGTCCTATAATGTCCGCATAGGTACTACTGGAACTGCAACTCCCGTTTTAGAGGGGACGACTTTCGCTTTGCCTACCACACTGACAGCAGGAACAACTTATCGTCTTTATGTTAAAGCAATGGGCGATGGCTCAAATTCTAGTGATTCGTCGTGGTCGGCACATTTTAACCACAAAGTTTCTAGTGGCGAACCTCCGCATGCAATACTGGGGGCGTTTGTTGGAGCATTAAGTCAAGAGAGAATTAATGATATGCTTGATTTAAGCGATACTGTTGATTTGTCGACAAGTCAAACAGCCCATCAAAGTTTTTTGAATGTTGGGGGGCTTTCTGCCGAAGTTGACTGGGCGGGAGAAAAGGTAACAGTTAAAATGGACAACGAGGCAAGAATTTTCCAAGTCTTTGAAAATCATCAAAATATGCTTGTTGATAATGAATGGTGGTATTACAAAGATGGAAATTTAATGACATCTCAAGAGTTTTATGCTGGTGCATCAGGAGCAAGGTCGTCTTATTGGCCTGTGATGGTAGCATTGGGTTGGGAAATTAATATATTGTTAAATTTTTGGGCAGAAGAAGAGGGTGTTGAAGTAGCCTTTGTCGGGCGAGAATATGCTAACGGCTATACTCTAATTTTTGATGGTGATGTGGATAGTGTGGCGATGTATTTTAACATGATTTTTGACAAGCAGGGAAGAGTAATATCCCTTAAAATGGATATAGAGGGACTGATTGTTACTGCAAGCACGACTTATGTAGAGCCTACAATCAATTGGCCGCAAGGATTAAATATTAACTAAAAAAATTGAGATATAACTAAACGCATTTCATAACCGAAAAGCGATGGCTGATAGGGCTGTCGCTTTTATCAATCAATTAAGGCATACAAAGGGTGTGTGGCACGGCAAGCCTTTTAAATTGCAGGAAGCTGCTAAGGAGTTGGGTGTTTCAAGAACCTGTTATGCAAGTTGGGAGCAGGGACGCAACAAGCCTAATATAGATGGAGTTACTAAGCCTTGTAAATTTTTTGACGTATCATCGGACTATCTTATTGGTCTTGAGGATAAAGACAAAATGAAATTCTTGCAGCATGATAAAATTTAGATTTTAAGCAGAGCAGTTTTTGTGTTTGGTGAACAGTTTTAATTTTTTGTCATTCTGTAAAGATCGTACCAAGAGGGATACATATTGCGATACAACAATAATGCTAAGATTCTTCGGCTTCGTGCTTTGCACTCTGCTCAAGTCATGACATAACTTAAATTTTGTCATCTTGAGCAAAGCCGAAAGA
>Ga0123352_10002340_pt1 | contig 26273 bp, 26 predicted proteins | sample TergutLab28metaG_FD_89700 | JGI IMG/M metagenome (GOLD analysis project Ga0123352, IMG submission 89700) | Labiotermes labralis P1 segment gut microbial communities from Petit-Saut dam, French Guiana - Lab288 P1 | ecosystem: Host-associated > Arthropoda: Insects > Digestive system > Gut ...
TAATTGTTTGTTTAGAGAATAACGACCATGCCTCGCCCTAAAAACCAATATTTTCTTTTTCCTATAAGAAGAGAAGGGGGGGAGGGGGCTGATACGTTTTCCTACCACTTAAATAGAAAATGAAGGGGAAAAGATATTTTAATGAAATAAAAAAAAATATGCCTACATCAATTATTTTTAAAGCTGCATAATTATTTTTCTATAAAATCACCACCCACTTCAATACACTTCCGCCAACGATGCACTAGTATTCGAAATTCATCCTTAAAAAAATTGGCGTTTTGTTTTTGAAACCATTTCCTCACTGCAGACTTCACCTTACCCATCGTCTTACTGTACTCACATCAACACACTGATCACCATAAACGGCTTGCATTCGTCTGTGAATTTCATTTGGAGGAACGTTTTCCACGGTTAAGAATTCAATAACAGCACGCTGTTTGAACCAAACGTCTGAAAACTCTTCCATTTCGATGCGCACTGGGTGAGGACTGTAAGCATCTGTGTGTTCAAGGTGAAGTGTGATGGAAGAGAGATGCCATGCGACTACACAGAACCGGTTTTATCCAGATATGTCTAATGTAAATAAAAATATTACAGTGGAGGCAAAACTTATCAGCCCACCTACGTAGTTTAACAAATACGACTTAATTTAAAAAAAACAGTAATTTTTTTTCAAGGCGCAACAGCTCCCCCCCCAGTGGGCCAGGGCCTTCTCATTGTCAAGGCTTCACCATCACACTCAATAGGACTCCCCTGGACGAGTGATCAGTCCGACGCAGAGACCTGTACCTGACAATACACAACACTCACAAGAGACAGATATACATGCACCTGGGTGGGGTTCGAACCCGCAATCCCAGCCAGCCAGCCAGCGGCCACAGACCCACGACTTAGACCGCGCGGCCAACGGGACCGGCTAATTACTAATTACAGTTACCAAACCAATCTCACGGACGCTGACGAATTTCGGAACTTCGCACGCACAAGATACAACTGTACTTCAGAGTAATGTATTTTTAAATGGAAAGCACAAGTGACCGGTCATAAACATCTAATGGTCTGAAGAAACCACTGGAAAAGTCAAAGTCGTTTTCCTGAATGGACCACATTATGTGTTTTGGGGGAATCTGGACACCGCTATGATTGCAAATGTAGAGAGGGGTTGCCTTGTCCAGAGTACCAGCACCACAGCACCGGTACACACCGACAGTCTGCCGATATGAACGTTGCGTTCGCAGTCGTAATTCACTTTCAACGCACTGTGTGGCAGAACGCGCCTGACGTAACATAACGTAGAGTAGATATGAATGTTGCAGCAAACATGGCTACTATTTTAGACATTGTCCATAGTCTGTAGTTCTTTATAAGGTGGCCCAACAGAAAAACAATCTTTTTACCTAATGATGGAAATATAAAAAGTCATCGAAACTTTTGCTTGTTGAAAAAAAAAAAGACAGGGCTATTGACAATATCCAAAATAACAGTCATGCTGAGCGCACGTGGTGTATCAGAATTACCGGGGTAGAACATGAGACTACTTATAGTTACAGAACTACACTAAAAATGTGACGTCAAACCTCGATATAGCGCCACTTTGTCAACGGCAACCTGCGGACGTACATCGAGAGGAGCGGCCAATCGTAATGCTGCATAAGAGAACATTTCTGTCCATAGACTTTCATTGGCACTGACAGTGGCACTATACCGGGGTTTGACAGAATTGAAACAACATGCACAGTGTCTGAACAATTATAACTTTTATTAAATGTAGCCACATCTGAAACGTAAATGCTGACAGTTTTCGAAAAAAAATAAAAATTTTGAGTAGCGAGAGAGATGACAAATTTTATTAAATTGAACCGTCTTTACACAACATACAAATAACAGTTGCAAATCTATAACTGGTTAATTAAGCGACATGTTTCGCCCTTGTTCGGCCAACATCAGGCTTACAGAAATATGGTGTTAATTAAGGTACATTCTTTCGCTACACCGATGGGATCCCATGGTTTACCATTCGTTCGCTATACCGATGAGATCCCATGGTTTACATTGGTAAACCATGGGATCCCATTGGTATAGCGAACGAATGTACCTTAATTAACACCATCTTTCTGTAAGCCTGATGATGGCCGAACAAGGCCGAAACATGTCGCTTAATTAACCAATTGTAGATTTGCAACTGTTATTTGTATGTTGTGTAAAGATGGTTCAATTCAATAAATTTTTTGCATGTACACAACGGGATGGAAACAATCCAATTCAAATTCGAGAGAGATGACAGCACATTCCAGAATGACGAAACAATAAATAATCAGTAGGGCTGCAATTTAAACAGCTCGTTTAAAGGCGATCTTGTGGTATACAACGCCGTGCTTGTGTTTATTGAACGACGCTCTCAACAGCTCATATCATGTAATGTCAAAATATGGTTAGTGAAAGGAAAGGGTGTGAAAGCAAGCAGGCCCCGAGCAAGTTCCGAACCGAAGACATCCAGAACAAGGAGCAGGAGTGCCAACAATTCGACCTTGACATTCAGTAACGCCGTGTAATTTGGATCATACGCAAGTCTGCCAACCTGTTCACGCTTTCACAGTCACCGCTTCACGTTCTGCAATCCCGCAATTCCTTCTTTCTACGCGGTAAAGGTAAGCCACTTCTGTCCATTGCACGCAGGCGTATTTGGGGAGCAGAGTTACAACGCCACACATTATTCACGTCGGCACTAAATGGAGGTAAATAATCAGCTTCACGCCTCGACCTCCTTAATCCCCGCTAAAACAAACCACGGTTCACGTCGAATAGGAGGCTCGGTAGGCCCCACAGCCGACCTGGAAGTTTCGAAAAACAAAAGACAAAAAAATCTTTTGCCATCACTTGAATCCCAGTTGGTCAAGCCCACAGTCTAGTCACTACACTGACTGAGCTATCCCTATCCTTTCTACGTACATTTTTTTTTTTAGTTTTATTTACACTTTTTTATTTCGTTTGTAATAATTTATTTTAATTTTTCTTCTCTTACCTATCTTCGTTTGTCCTATCCTTCAACACCCCGCCTCCTCCAGCATTCCTTCTCTGTTCCACTCATTCTAATCCCGATGCTGGTCCTACCTTCCCTGTACGCCTAACCACACGATTCTTCCCCGTAATGCTAATTTTCATCCTGTTAAGAAGAGCTCAACAGGTCCCCACGAAACGCATACACCCATAAAACTACACGGCGTCACAAAGGGCGTACCTGCAGCCCGTAATCCTTAACCAAGTTCGCGTTTCCAAACTGGAGCCAAATACGTGACATGAGTGCAACTTCTAAGACGCTAATTTATTTTCGTGTCTCAGACCCACGGAGAGGACACGAGGTACAATTCTTCTACCTGCTGCACGAGGTTCATACAAATACGGGGCCAGTTCGACCGATATCAACACAAATTAATTTGGACCGACAGGATTAAGGTACCCCATATAAACTGAAATTCGTTTACAGTTCTCAAAAAACACAGACGCAAAATTTTTATTAATATTAATGGACGAGAATATAAGTAAAAACAAGGAAAATGAGTAAAAGTATACAAAGTGTGATAATGAAGTGAAACAATAGGCTACATTAAAAACGGAACTATAAAAGTAGATGTAGAATACGTGGATTACAGAACTTGGGGGGATGACTTTAGTATCGTTATATGCGGCTGGTAGGTTGGGAGACTGGTTAATAAATAATGTTGTTCATAAAATTAGATATAAAGGCTCCTTACTTTCTATTTTTTTTTGGGGGGGGGGCAGCCTGTACAATATGCAATTAACACTTAATTTTAATTGAAATGCCCGACATTCAAAAAAACGAAACAAAAACACACGGACGAAGAAGCACGAAATCTCTTTCAGTTTTTTTTTCTCTTTGCTAGTTTTTTTTTTGTTTCGCAATTGCTGTCATTTCTCTCAGCTGTTTTAAAAAACTGTTTTTATTTTCAAATTCCAAACAATAACAGACCTTGTCTTCCATAAAGTACGTACCGTCATCTGACCTTCGCTTACAACACGACACACCAAATTCTCTACGTCACTTCTCTTGGCAAGTCAAAGCGTTTTCCTTGGCCTAAACGTAATGTTAACACACTATTATGTCAGCATGTTTTGAACCTGTCCCATTCTTTCCATGCACATCCTATTATAAAAATTATCCTTGCACATAATAATATAAACAATGGAAGGGGCACATGACTCACCATGGCAGCGTGTCTGAATGATACAGCTCCAATGTGGTCAACCTTGCTCCCAATATGAAGTAACCTTTCTCATACGACTTCTCAAAAACGATCATCCGGGCTGTCAGTTGGTTTCGGCGTAGATATACGAGCAGGCAAATGATTCGGTGTAATGCAAGAACTAGAAATACTATAACATTAAATACTTCATGACCTTCACCTGGAAATCAATCAAACAATCTTCCCTCTTTCAAGGTCCGATAAAACTGTTTACTTTCAAACTCGCTATTTTTTTGCACCAGTCTACGAAATACGAAGCAATAATGACACATTCACGTATCGTTCTTCTTCACCTTCATTTTCGAACTGCTGATACACGCAAGAATAGGTTGGAAAAGTGCACTGTTTTGAAGAACACAGCACCGTTGTGGTTGTCACTGCAGATGGCACCGTTAACTTGTCTAGCCACGGACCAATCTGCTGGCTGGCTCTTTCGACTAGACCGACACAGCAGGCCGTCGAGCACTTCCGAGAATGACGTTCTCTTTGGCATGAACCCACATCATACTCACGCAGAGGTTAGTGCAAGCCATAGGTCTCGGAGCATGAGCGTATGGTTGATACTAGATTCAATATATATATAAAAGCCCTATGACTTTCGACTTCACCCCTTAACGTGGCTGACAGCGAACAGCTGGCTAACGTGAAACACGGGATTCGAACTCGCAATGCCAGTAAGACAGCGGCCGCACACCCACTACTTAGGCAGCTTGGCAACCAGGATCTGCGTTGGCCGGCATATACCTTACGAATTGCCTCTGTTTAATTAAGCTTACAAAATCAGTGTATAAAATTGTAGTTCTTAACTCACAAAGACGCTGCATCTCTATTAAAGAGACCATTAAGGTAATAATTGCTCTATAAACAAAACACTTCACTACCAAGCTTGGCAGTCCGCTGCACCACACAATATTATCATCCTTCCAACAGCTGCCACACCGCTAACTCGTAACATGCGAACGGAAGCGCGTAGGAATTCAAGTATTGTCTTCCGTATGGGCTGCTACTGCAGAAAGTTTCGTATTACCAATTAAGTAAATAAAAGTGAGAGACAGAGGAAGAACGAACGGATGAACAGATGGGACAGTAAAAAGAAAGGATGATAAATGCTCTTACATCACCTCCGAAACAGATTGAATAAAAAAAATATGTTGGAAGTTCTGACAAGTAGTTCGCAGCATTATTCATACAACCTACTTCCGTCAAGTTTCTAGTCCTGCAAATCCGTTAGTATTATCCTCGATCAGGAGATTTATTGTTGTGAATAACACATTAATAGTACATTCTTTGTACGTGATGTTTGTCGGATATAACGTTGGAGTTTAAAATCCTTATCATGTTTATAACTGTTAACTCAGAACATTTCACACCAATAGGTATGTATTCTAGGTTAGGGCTACGATATGTCCATACAAATTTTCCCATGTTTACCTGCAATAGTCCACTAATTATAGACAAGCGGAAACCTAAGTAACTATACTTTCGCACGGTCACCACGTTAATTTTACATTCGTGTTTCCAAGGTCTATTACCACAAAATATTTCAGCGCCAGAACTTTTATGAACACTTGTCTGCTGTTCAAAAATTTGAGACTCAGCCACAGACATCAGGGTGATCTTATAAGCCATCATTTTGTTTCTGGGAATGAAGGTGGGGTGAAACGGAACACTGTAACTACATATTTGTAGCGTACCTTCCAAGTTTTGGCCAGACTATTCTTAAAACCTGCCCACATCTGTAATAAAGGATCATTCCCTGAGCTATTAACACCCTTCAGAGACATTCGCTTTCCATCAATGACACAATGCTTGGCAGAGGGAGTCTGAAGCATATGGTAGCCAAACTAGGGGGGGGGGAAAGCAAGATATATATTTGAAACTCTCAAGCATACAAATCTTCAAGATATGTAACGTTTCTCATAACAGAAATATGGAGGCAGCTGGCTTTCTCTGAACCCTTGATTTCATATACATCACATGGCATAATATCCAAGGAAGCTCTCATTTTCAACAGAATTTTTGACATAGTAACACTATTACAATTTTATGTGACTGATAATATTTATTAAAACAATTTTTTGCATAAATATTACAGACATCCAGAAGGGCAAATTCTTCTTTCCTTTCAAATTACTGACACTTTCTACATTAAAACATGTAATCTTTACATAAGTGTTACCAGCATCAGAATCAGCAAACTCTTCATCATGTTGCAGTTTCTAACACTCCTCGAGGTGTGGCTGACAACATAAAAATGACAAATTGGCTGGTTTTGTTTTTTGCTCCAATAGCTGGTCGTATATTCAAAACTTGTCCTGCCATTTGTGCTGAAGACACCGGAATGCTAAAGAAGCAAGTACGCTATAATCAATGGCAGGGCAGCATGCGAAGATCTACATTTTTGCGTGTTCAATATAATTCTTATCCACATGCCCTTTGCATTGTTTATATATTCATTCGTAACCTTTCCGGGTACTTGGTTATGAAGTGGACTTTAATTGAATTTATCACATGTGGTAGAGATCACTGCATGCACACAGTATGAGTGTGGCAGTTTGCCAGACTCATTGCACACTATACTGTGAATTCAGAACAGGGCAATGAACGCTCCACGAATGTTACATGTTCTGGCTGTACATATACCATCAACAGGCAACCCATCTTCTTTGATGATGCTGACATCAATAAGTAGGCCCTTTCACCATGAAGTGCCAACTGTCCTATGATAACTGTGGAACTCCGCCTTTTAAAATTTGATATATATAGATTTCAACAAGACAGGAAATGTGCGTATAACTTAACACTGAGACAAATTTGTGCAGCCACTGTTGCTGCAGAAAAGCAATTAGTATTACGTATTCTGAGTGTGTGTGTGTGTCTGTAACCTCAGGTATCCAGCATGCAGGGGCTCATGTGCCAAACTGTCATCTATGGCCCATCCAGCTGTACAGTATTTGTCCACATCATCTCGTGAAAGACACAATTTTTGAAAAAGATAAAATGTGTGTTTTGTTTGAAACATTTTTCATTCTAAGCAGAAATTAGCAAGATATGATCATAAATATACATTGGTCTTCATGTAAAGTACCTGTTATTTTTGTCAGATTTGCATGCATCATGAATTTTCTCAACAGATTTTTTAAAAAAAACTCATATCAAATTTCATGAAAATCCGTCCAATGGGAGCCAAGCTGTTCCACGCATATGGACAGATGGACAGGCAAACATGATGAAGGTAACAGTTGTTGTTTGAAATTTTGCAAACACACCTAATATGAAAAAGATTATAAAAGTTACAAGATGTAATCATAAAATCATAGAAAAACCCCCTATCATTGTTCATTTCATAACATCCCATAATTTTTATAACATTTCATCAACGAATATTATAATTTTTATAATATGAAATGACAATACAGGGATTATATAATATCATATCATAGTTAAATGTTATATTTTAATAAAGTTTATATTCTTAACCTCTTTTAAGTACTTTATATATGTATAAATATGTAAAGCAGTTGATATATTACAAATGACACTGCAAACTGAATACTGATGAACTGCCTGGCAATGGCTCATATATAACCAAACAATGTAACAACACACCAATAATACAATAAGCTAGCATTACCGAATATATTAAAATTTGACTGTGGATTTTATATTCCTATAAATATAATCCACACAAAGGGATGTATCAAATATAACACTAGCCTTCTTTCCTAGCTTTTATTTTTTAACATAAATACTTCATGACTTGAACATGCAGTTTTATGAATTAACCCTTCAATGCCAGCCTTGAACAAGTGTACAGACACTTAATTCCTCACACACTGCCAGCCTCAATGCACTGTATGTTTGTGAATGCATTTATGGGTGTGGAAAAATTTAAGCCCCGCCAACCTGGGCAGCAGTTGGACTTTAAACCTGGGCATCACTGAAGAGGTAATATGTTCAGCCACATTTTAGTTTTAAGTGGACATTTTCCTGTCTCATCTAACATTTACAGACATGGGAAAACAATACTTGGAGTTTGCTGACACACCTCCTTACAATGGCAACTGCTGCCCACACTTTCTTCTCCCTCTGTGCTGTACCACCCATATCGTACGTCTGGCAGTTCCACTTGTTTATGAGCTGCTTCTTGCAATACAAGTTTTAATGGTATCTTTCCCTCTAAAGGCTGCCACCTCTAGCAGAGAACAGACTGCATCAGGACTGCAAATGGCTACCAGTTCCATCTCTTTGTTTAATGAATTATCTTCACATCCATTTGCTACGAAACAAGTACATGATAATCTTTCTCAGTCTCCAGGGTTTTGTTTCTACAGAATTTGATCAAGGCTGGCTAACACAACTGCCGGTGTTAAGAGTTCTTGTAATTTGTTAATACATTTTATGTCATCATGAATGTCAATGTCGATACCCAGAAGGCCAGTACTGCTTACTATTGCCACCTGGTGGTTTTCCCATAAGTAAATGTGATTTTCATTTGATTTCTAATGGAAGCAGACTGAAAAAACAATAAATATCCCAACAAACTGTACACTAATTACAGATGACAAAATACCAACAACAAATTTTTTTGAAGTCAAAATGTTTGTAATTCTTCTATGTTGAAGAGAAAATTCTCTACATATCGTGACTGTCATGGTAGTGTTCCTACTACAGTCTTCTGAAATGCAATGCTATGTACCATGGCAGAGAAGTGCCAATGTTTCACATGAACATACTGCCACTTTCTTCAGGGTAGAAGAGGACACTGTGCATGGAATAGAGTCATCCTGTTGTATGGAAGGCAGAACTGTCACCACAGTTTGGGGCTGATGTATAATAAACAGAAGCACTAATGAAGGGCAAGTGTCAGGGGGAAAAAATACCCAAGGCAGATGGGTAAAGAGGAATGGCTGCAAAGGAATATGGGCATATATTTATTTAAGGACCTAGTATGGTAGGATTCTAGATCAGTGGAGAAATATAATACTTTATCTGTCATTTATCTTTCCTTAAATACAAGCACTGGCAGGTTTTAACTTTTAATTTCGGTCCCAACTATACAGAGCATCATGAGCCACCACTGTCTCCAACACACAAGGACATGACATGATAACACATCATAAAAGCAGTGACCCAGTGATTGGGTGGGCACTAAAATTATGTACTTAAGAACAGCTAAACAGACAGATGATGAGCTAGGGAAAAAAGAGCTTCTAATTATGTGGAAGACAGTCAGTGGTATTACATACCCACAGGTAGAAGATCAAGTCTTCTGAGATGTGATGATGTGTCATTGCGTGAGTGGTTCCTGATTTTCTGAAGGCACTACAATCCTCTGAAACGTCAGGAACTACTTGTCCCACATTACAAGCAACACTGCTGTAAAAAACTTAAATCTTAAATCTCGCATATCCACAGGCGGTTAAACTACAAATTAATTTACACATTTTTCATGACTTAATACCTAAATACTACAAAGACATGTACACTAAAGTGTGGACAGTTTCTTCATAACCATCCTCTATAAAAAATAATGTATCCCAGTAACAGAGAGACACCAACTTGTCAGACACAAAAGTCATGTAAATGAATATCCTCATAGCCATGGGACAAAACTGTATGTGGCAATACAATCTTCCAGTACACGCACTCACTTTGCAGTATATTACTGTGTATGTGTTTGAATTCATGTAATACGACAGTTGATGAATAAACTCTATATACAAATTTAAATCAATGATATGGTAAATACATTGACTGGGACACCAACTTCGTTAATACTTGATACATTTAATTACAAAATTCACTCTTAGTATTAATACCAACAATAACTTTCGCATTAAACGTCTTTATACAGAGACAACAGGTGACTAGTAACCAGCATGAACATGCAGTAAATCATGTTCCACATTCTAGGCAACACACTAAGAACAAAGTGATATTAATGCAGTATGTACACCATCTGCCTCTCTGCCCAACTTGTGTCTACCATACAATAACAACACCAGCAAAGGAGAAACAAATGCACAGGTTCATAATTTACCACAATACAGGCAAGAATTTTCAAAAAGCATGTAAAATTGTGTAAAAATTTACTACTATGAAAAAATAATGAATCTTTAGAAATTGAGCCAATTCTAAAATAATTCCTAAATAATTAAAACATAAATATGAGAGTGCACAAACACATACTGCCACATTTGTCATTCCTCCCTATTCTTATTTTTAAAACCAGACGGTTCATGCCTGAAGAAATTCATGTTCAGTTTTGGCATTCAAAGAACAGTTCTCAAAACTCTCTTGTTACCTGACATATTCTGCTATTATCTGCACCAACAGTTCATGTGGTACAAACTGCACTACACCAACTGTTGCTTCCTGTCAATGGAGCTGTAAGGAAGCCTCAAAACCACAGCATTTTCAGACCTGCAGCTCATCTACACATGTGCTGTGTCAATTCCGAACACCTGGCTATTCAATTCAACTAACAGACGTCTGCACCTCTCCAATTGTGATGTGTCTCAGTTGAACATGACAGAATTTGGATCCTCATTGTCCATCTGCTTCACATGTCGAAGAACATCCTTCTTTGTGATTATACCAAGCAGTCGCCTAAACAGACATTTAACCCAGGGCTTGTAGTTGTTATGATGATGACAAAGATTATGATACCGTATGTACTCGAATGCAAGACAAGGTATTTTCCTTACAATTTACATTTAAATATGTGAGGTCATCTTCAATTCGTGTATGAAGCGCCAAACCAGACTGTGCCGAACTAGACTGCTTTGAACCAGACCACGTGGAACCAAACCAACGTCTGCATTGCCAAATCATCATGTGAGATATTCACTTTTCTGAGATATTATGCAATGTAGAACAGCAATTCCTTACCAGCCTTTTAGGACAAATTATCAGTACCATCTTCGATTAACAATAGATCCAAAAGAGAGTACATGTAATTTTTTTAAATTAGCACATTGTTTTGGAAGCTGGTTCTGTTTCAGATTTCTGGCAAAAAAGCACCTAACCTGGTGGACCCCTTAGATTCAGTTACTCTCAGTCAATGGGCGCCACAAACACAGGAACTTGTTACGATATGCAGCTGAGAACAGATCTAGTCCAAGTAGAATGGCTACTGAAAATTTAAAAATTACGTACACGTCTCAAAAATAAAACCTGGACCAATCCACAAATTGAAAACCATAAAAAGGGCTACGAACTCAGACTGATCAGAACACAGACATGACACAAAAATCCGAACACATGTATTTCAATTCTTAACACCCCTAACACCATCTGTGGAGATTTTCGTGACTGCATGGGTTCAGTTAAGTTTCTAAACCAAGAAATATAAATATAGTATTTAGTCAGTCTGCATTATAATGGCATGGCAGCGCATCTCATCAGAAGTGACTGTGAAGGGTCCAATGCATTGGATGGAACTGATGATATGTTGTGGAATGACTGCAAAGAGGATGCGGATGTTAAGAGTGAGTGAGTGAGTGGAAGATGAAGGCAATGACTGTGAAGACAGAGACAGTGACATTGTTTGGTAAAAGTAGATAGAAACTTGTATGTTTTGTGTATTAAGTGCATGAAATTAATAGTAAAATAAGTTTTCTTAGCAATTATTTTATTTTTGTGGGGTCATCTTAGATTTGGGTAAATAATCTTCGCTTGGCAGACAGGCAGGGGTTGCCTTAACATTACAGTCATCTTGCATTTGGGTAAATACGGTAATACTGTCATGCAACCAGCCATGTCAAATCTGAGACAGGTTCAGCACCTTGGTGATCTGTGTGTCTACCATCATGAAATGACCACAGGACATGGCTGATCTCCTGACAGGATTTAATGTACGCAAACTGTGTTAACACGAAATTTGCGTTAAGTCAAAATGACTGTACTGTTAAGATGTAAAATGTATTCAGGTACCTGAGGATATGACCCAGCAATGAATACTGACATCCCAAACAGCCATAAAATATCCAAAGCAATTGGATGTCACTATGTGTTCTTACCCGTTGTGTGTGACAAGCGTTTGTCGCAGCCCCAGCTTGCGGAACATGTCCACTACTGTCTCCATCGGCGTCTGGTCGGTCATGGTGATGGGTGCCATGTCTAATATCTTCTTTAGTTTTAGTGGTGGAGGACCTGTTGTTTGGGGCGGAGCCGAATTCACAAACAGGACAAGCGACTGTCCACAGATTCCCTCAAGTGTTCGCTTTGCATTCGCTGTAGTACATTCACAAGCACATCAAACATAAACACAGATATCACATGGAAACTTAACCCCTTCTGAAAGATACACAGATGCTTCCTAACAAGCAGAAGATTTCAAATCAAATTTACCAACACATCTTTGTGCTAAGTTCATTAAACATGTACCAGATGTCACTAGCACATTCTCTACCACCAACAGTAAACTTCAGATGCACCAGATGAGAGCTTAATGAGATTCTAAGAGATGATGACCTTTGATTTTAAAAATATCCTGATCACAAACAGCTAATTAGGTTTGTTAATAAATGTGGCATTAGTTCAAACATGGGAAATGTGCATGGAATTCATGTTGTCTACTGCCACTGGGTGTCAACCCAATTGCAGTTAACAAATATATCTATCTATACATCAAGAGTCCAGTAAACCATATACCTGCCAGTTCAAAGCCACAGCACAAATTAGACTGAAGGACTGCACTGCAGGAAGTTGCCAGAAATGTCTGAACAACTTTACAAAAACTGGAAGAATTGTGGAGTTGAGAGACCTACACCTGAAACGCTTCTTCGTTCCACCAAATCAGACATAGGCTGTACTAATATGTCATACACCACCTCAAGCTTCAATATTACTTATTAATGACACAAACACCAAATGTTATCCACCAAAGTTTGGTGCAAGAGATTTCACATCAGTGACAGAACCTCAGTGTATATTGGCAACAATGCTTTCAATAACCGCCTATACATTCAACCCATATTTACTACAGTTACCATGTCACCTAAAATGAAAATACACTACACACATGAAAATAATGCATCAGGGTTGTCCATGAGGGCTGGAAGGCTGCAGCACTCCCAAGAAATTTTGAGAAAAATTAAACTGAATATCCGAATGTAAAAGATTTCATTAGGACTTCTAAAAATAATACTTTCATTCAGATATTTGGTTTAATTTTTCTCAACATTTCTGGGAAAGCTGCAGGCAGCCCCGCAGCCCACCTGGATGAGCCACCCCCAGTACACATTATGATAATGGTACCATGTTCATTCACAAACACTTCTGCGAAGTAAGAAGGAATAATGTGGATGGTTAAACGTAAACCCTACACTATTACAAGAGTTGTTTCTATGTTACTGGCTCCTGTTCCAGAATTTTTCAAAGCCATGTTCAAATACATTCCATACAATACTTAAGGTTCACTGCCTCATAAACCTTAAGTACACTACATCATCAGAAACTAACTCTAATACTTGTTTCAACAGTGTTGATGCTAAGTATGCCTGCTTGTCCCTTGAAGATATAGGCACTACGATCCTTCCAAATGTCCAGTTACCACTCACTCAGCATCTTGCACCCACAGTAAAAGAGAAGCTTAGTAAATTAAGTGCTGTGATCAAGGTGGGCCAAGTGAAAGCCAAGATTCTTTGATTCTTACTAAATGCACAGTGAAAATTTTCACACAGTGAGACCCATGTTCACAACACTTGTGAAATTCCTGACGACCAACCACTTTTCACCTCAACTACAAATTAAAACTCTCCCAGGATGTAACATTATGTATCTGGTTGTGGGACATACAATATTACAATTCCCAACATCAATTTGTTAAATAAATGATTATCACTTTCAATCGAGACTACTAACTATGCAGCATTAAACAATACATGATTTCTGACAGCACTGTAAGAAAATGTGTCAAAAAATCATGATTTCTGAATAAAATTTCATTCCAAAACTTGTCCTGAACCCCACAATTACGAAGTGCCCAAAATGTACAAAAAGTGTCATATCTGACAGCATGAGAAATCCATTAACACTGATTTTCTTCCTTCAAATGTCCCTTTTCACGGAAAATGCTCATTACCTTCTGGTCTTACCTATTGCAAGATTGAGATCACGACGAAGGACAAAGCCCACCAGGTACTGTGACTCTCTGGATACCACCACTGGGAAGCCATTGTGTTCTGTATCTTTGAGCAGTGTTTCGACATCATCCACCGTCATTGAGTCCTGAGTCAGCACATTCAGTGGCTCATTATGTCTAGAACAGTATGTGATATATTACAGCAAACTTTGCTGACACAGTGGAGGGTGTACAAACAACTCTTGCACCACAGCCATTTACAGGTCTAACATGCTGCTCCTTTCTAAGATTCATCACTAGCAGGTGTGCACCTCCAATGCAATACAGAATTTGTGAATAACTTGAGACTTCTGACAGACATTTTGTTTCATGAACAGAAAGACCAGGAACAAAAGCCTCCAGACATAGTAAATTACACAGTCTAAACAACAATTCTGTATTTTGATCTATGTCCCACTGTGACATGTTTTGGCCATTACACATGGCCAAATTCAGGCAGTTGTATAAAATTACACATAGAATACACAAGCATAGAATGCCACATACTTCAATTAACCTTTAAAGAACCTAATGACACATATGTGAATGCACATAAAAAAATACCCCTAGAAATTCATTTTTATTTTTAGCTAACAAGGAAATTTACTGCAATTGGCCGTTTTTACCCCCAGGAAATACTTCTGGTACTCATTTCTGTTAGAGGCTGAGTCAACCATAGGGCCATAGTGCCATCAGAAGGATTATGTCAATAAAAATTCCAATGACACCATCTGGAATCGAACCAGCGACCTTCCGATTTGTAGCACGGCATCTTAACCACTGTGCTACCGCGGTCCCCTTTCACAAAGAATGTACTAAAATTTAAATACAAACCCAGTCATTTAAATTTAAATACACAGTGGGATCCCAGAGTTTTACCATGGAGCATCATATAACTGTGAAGTTTTGACATCTGATTGTACATAAATCATGTAAGTTTTGAGGTGAATTTGTAGATATTCCCTCCTTTATTTGAGGAAAAACACACTTCAGCATAAACCTTAGTAACACAGAACATGTTAGGCCAGTGGCTGAACCTAAAATGACTGATGTTACAATGAGGCATGAATCAGCAGCATAGGCACATCTGCCCTATGTCCCTTTAATGCCCTCATATCTCGCAAATATAGATTGCTAGTCCCCTTGCTCTGCAGTGTTCACTGCATCTTTTAACACACATCATGACCAAGATGCCATAACTCAGTATACCGAGGTTACATAGCACACAGATCAGAATGTGAGTTTAACATCCTTAACTGCTGTCACAAAAAGTTTCTTAATCCACAATGAACTGTTAACTCTGAAAATTATAAGCTAGGTAAACCTTTTATGCCAGAAAATGGGCTTACTTGGGTTGCATAACATCTGCTGCAAGAGATGTATGAGCAAATTCTTCCTTGCTGTCGAGGAACGGGTACCCGTTCAGTTCAATGTGGGCGTCATATATACCCTGCCGACCCAGGGCATCTCCTACCCACTTGCTAGCCATGGCAGCTGCCATCAGTGGCACTATGTAACGTACACCCCCAGTAAGCTCAAACATTATCACCACCAAGGACACTGTAATGACATTAAAATATATCTTCATATACAAAGAAACTTGACTGTTTCAGTGTCTTTTATACATTAAAATAAGAAATTAACAAAATAACATCACATTAGCATCCCACCTTCATACTGACTGTCAAAAAAATCATGTTTAAATTCTTGCATGCACGCACACACATGTGCACACACACACACACACATGACAAAGTACACTACTATTTAAGGCTATCAAAAGGAAGTATTAACATTTGATTATTATTATTGCAGCAATAGAATATTTTCCCAGCTCTGAATAGAGGGACGTAACAAAAGTATGAAACATACTACCACATGTAAATCAGAATTTGAATTAATCATATTAAAAATTTCTCACATCAGTTCTTCAACAATTATGTTCGGAGCCAGACCCAGGCACAGGCCAGCCTGGCATCTGCCCAGGGCACTGCTAAGACATCACTGGAATAACAGGACATATGGTGCTAGTAAACTCAGGTTCCCACAAGCAAAAGAATTTCTCTGAAAATTATCTGCAATAGGCATGCATCCTCCAAAAAGTTCACCAGCCCTATCCTAGGCCAAAAGGTTGAAAGTATCTTGGTTTTAAAGCACACCAAATTGTTAACCTTCCTGTCTCAGGCCGGCCCCGGTTATGTCATTATAGAATGTTCCACTGCACATGTGGTTAGCTGCCAGCTTGTCACTGCAGGAGGACTGGGTTCAATCCCAGGGCAGTAAAGGAGGACTTATGGTAGACAAAGTAGCATTCGGACATGCTTATATATGAGTACTTCCAGTTTTCCCTTTCCAATTATCTTTCCACCAATACTCAAACTAATCTATCATCAGCAGCTAGAACAATGGGCCCATTTGCTGCAACAATGTCAACATTCCCTTTCACCAACTTCAAAGAAGGTGGTGAAAGGGAATGTTCAGCACAAGGTTCATTACTACTACAACAAAAGCATGGTGGATCCTAGCCTAAACAAATTAAATTCAGCTGAAGTGGACAGATTGTCCAGTCTCAGTTCGAACTGCAGCCAAATACCATCTGAAACAAGACACTTTGACACGTGTCCTGCTAAAGAGTCAAACAAACTAAACATCGTGATTAAGCAGCTGGTACTTCTGCTTCAAATCTGGGAGGCAATAGGTTCAAAACTAGGCCATTAGGATGATTATCTTGACAAAGTTTTGTTACAGTTTTCTTCATTCTCCCAAGACAAGTGCCAGTACAGTACCTCAAACAAGATCACGAACACTTCCTTTCTTAACACAATCTTCTCTTTTTTTGGACTTCGTCCATTGTCTCATTTTTTAATAAAGCACATTTTGGAAACCAGCTCTATTCCATTCATGCAAGGACAGCACCTAATCTCATAGATCCCTTCGATAGAACAATTCTCAATCAATGGGCCTTTTTCTTATCTTAGGTGCTTTGCTTGCCTGAAGACGGAAGCAGGGCCATCTTCTGAAACACTCTGCTTCATTAAAAAATTATGTGACGGACACAGTCAAAAAAAAAAAGATTACGTCAGTCATATACCACCATCACATCCCCACTCAGCTGACTTCCTTTCTTGTCCTTTTCAAATTCTTGATCAGTAATTAGAGACTACAAAATATGAGCTACTGACAACATAATTAGACAAACCTGTCATCCTAGTGACACCTCCCAGCACGGCTGCAGCTCCTACCATGGCATACAAGCCTGGGGTGATACAGTCAACCCCAGTGGAACATTCACCACTGAACAGCCAGACATGTGGATAGTTGTAAGCTAGTTGCTCCATACCAATTCCCACAATCCGACCCATTATGGCGCCCAGACACAAACTGGGGATAAACAGACCGCACGGTGCTTTGAAGCCAAACGTGAAGATGGTTGCCACCAACTTGAATATGAGCGCCAGCACAAGTAGCCAAACGGCCGTGTACACACCTGGACCCGCTGCTGCTATTTCAATTGCCGAATTTACGTCTGTGAAGTTGCGGTTGTAATCGCTGTAAATTAATATAACATTCACCTCACAACAAGGAATAACAAGATGCATTACACACAGTGGGCAACAATATTCAAGGATGCAGTGTATCACTGGCCAATATACAAAGAATGTCTGGAAATTGGTGTTTACGCATTCCAACTTGCAGCTCTTTGATAAACACTGACAAAAAAATTTCCCTTGAGCAAATTTCAACCTACATAAAATTTCCATGGAAAATACAATTAAAACTTAATGTGATATCACAATACGGTGCATGAGGATTCACATCTCCTGGGACATGGCACACTGTGTGACTGCATTAGTGGTTCCCAACATTTTGCAGAAGCATGGTGCCATCACCTTTAAGGGTCAAGTCCATGAAGAATGCCAAATGTGGAAGTCAGGTGGAGATATATATATATATATGTCTGTTGTCTGGTGGAAGAATGGCGAGCAAATGGAGGAGGTGTGGATGAGGCCTGGTGTGGTTATGTGGTTCCTGAAGAGTGTCATTATGTAGATTTGTGGTGAAAATGGTCAGACGCTGACCAGTAACAACCCTGGGAAGCAGATGGATGTTCAATGTAAGGGCCTTGAAAAGGATTTGAGCTTCACAGTTGGCAGTGACAGGACTGAGGTGATAGAGAGGTCTGGTGGCACGGGCACCATATGGTCCCCACTGGAGGATCAGGGGGGGTATGGGATGTGGTCTGTGTCAGTAAGAAAGGTAAACATCATAAACTACTCACTAAACACCACTGTAACACACACAACACCACCACTATGAATATCTCAACTACACAATGTTCCCCAAAATTACAAGAGTCAAAATTTCATCAATGGAGAGATTTTGTCTCAGTGTTCATCAAGTTGTGGTGCTTGTAGGCACATATTTCCAAACACGATGTACAGTATGGGATAAGTGTGCCAATAAACAGGCACAAATACCCATTACCTACCACAGATTGTCCGAGTTTGAAACACCACACTGGCTGAAGAGCAGAAAAATGAGCTGACTTGTGTTCATTCGAGTGTATGGATTTGGATAAGCTATGACTGCCGTTATCACAGCAACAACTAGGACTTCGGTCACTGGGTACTGCCCCAGCTTGGAAAACTTGCGGTAGCGACACCAATATAGATTAGCCTTAATGAACACGGTAGCTATCACGCCCTGTAAAAAAATGTTACAGCCTTTATTTCTTTATATGCATTTTCACTTCTTCATGATACTGAATGTATAAATGTGGTTTACTGGGTTGTATGACATTTATATTTCATCACTTCATCCCTGTAACATGATTTTCAAGTCAAACAGCAGTTTCTTGTAGCTCTGTTTCATCAATGCAACTGGCCCTGACAGCACCCCTCCCCTCACCTTTCCCCAGTTCTCACTCGCCACATTCCACATCACCCTGCCCATATGTACCAAGAATGTACAGTATGTAGCATTATCCAGGTCATACAAAACAACCAAGAAATAATTACAACACTACAAGTAGCTCATTCATTTCAGTGAGATATCATTCTTTACCATAATAATCGCCCAGAACAATGACACATTTGTTCCATCTTGGAACATGTTTAAAGATTCCATCACAGCTGACACTGGGCTCTTGCATTCACACTCATTCACCAACAGCCATTTCCAACCCTCCACTGCACTTTCTCCAACTCCAACCCCAAGAACAGTACACTGTAACTGAAAGAATTATGGAAAATGGCCCCCACTACAGACAAGCAAATAAACATTTACTTTCATGTCCCCCTGCTTGTCACGTGCAGATCTCTCGGAGCTGACAAACTTTCATGAGCACGAACAGCACAAACATGTGACCAGACCCCAGTCCCCTCCAGCTAGCACTGACCCTCCTACGGATGTTGTTTACAACTAATTTGCAGCATGAAAGCATACAGAAAATCTGCAGAGCAGCAGTCAAATTCTAGCACTACAGCTGCTACTGGCTGGCTCAAATCACATGACTTTTAATACCAAAATTACATTCTTCTGGGATGTGACGAAGTGTCACCATGTGGTTCAAGAGATACCTATCACTTTGAAAGAACCTGCCATCACCAATCACAGTGCAGAACCAGAACCTATTTACCAAACTAGATGGTGTCATTTCCCAGAAGACTCCCCAGTAAGAACTCATATTTTGAGTATATGTGAGTGTTCAAAAATTGCAGTATTTGGCCAGCCACATCATGTATACACCACTGCAATTAATGCAATGGTGAACTGGCGAAGCTTAATGTAACTGAACATCTGGATGTCTCATACTGTAACGTACTATCATATAAAGTTATGTACACTCACCCCCATAATTCCCAAGCCAACGAATGGAACAAGCTCAAAGAATATCCATGGTTTATTGTACTCTACAAAGAAGAGAACAGAATGCTCATTTCCAAATGGATTTATGGAGCGGAGTATAAAAGCTGCCACCAGAGCACAGAAGAACGAACGCCATAAAGTTTTAAGGGGGAAGTAATAGCTGACCTGTCAAAAAAGAGAATACAGACATGAACAAATATTTAACAGGACATGTCAGTAATGACACAGGTAAAGGTAACATCGACTCTGTACATGTCATTAAGGCATTTGATGGAAGCGAGTAATCAACTTCATGCCCTGACTGCCTTATGCCAGGGCAAAGAACACCCCAGTTCCCATTTCATAAGAGGCTGGGTGGGCCACAAAGTTGGTTTGAACATTTTGGAGCTGAGAAACATTTCTCACCTCCACTGGGAATTGAAATCCGGACCATCCAGCCAGGAGCCTTTTAGGAACAGACATCATTTATTATAACATTTAATTCATGAGAATCACCACTGCATCAGGCTCGGCCGTAGAAAAAGTGATCAAACATTGGTGACGGTATACACCACTTACAGTGGAAGACTGCCTAAATAATTTCCACAAAATCTATGAAACAGTTTTTGAAATTCACTGCAGTCTTAACCCTTGAAAGATGAAGTGCAGACTGCTTTATGTAAAGACCCAATTCATACCTCGCAGTAAACACTTTTCATCTCGGTTATAAAAACCAATCAGTTTATGTTGTATGGGGTAAAAGTCTATTTGTTCTGAGATAAATACAAAACACACACATACAGTGCAGCAGAATGTAAAATTCTTGAATGTTAACCCTGTTGGTGCATCAAGCAAGCAGTAAGCTTGAAAAGGTTAATGTTCTTAATCTTTGACATTTCATGATCACCCATTTTATGTTTAGAACTTTTGTGACCTGATGAATCAGGATGACATCATGTGGCTGGAGTATTTGCTTCTCTCTCTCTCTCTCCTGTTACTGCAAAGACCACTCACAGCTAAATCACACACTAACGTTCATTACACAAAGATGACTGCTTTCATGCCATGCAGATCAAGGAAGTTGCCTGACCAATCAATGTATTTTATGCTTGCAAAATTATCTGTATTCTATCTTAATGCATGACATCACACTGTGTTTATTGACAAAGGAGAGTAGTCAAACACAACACAACAATAGAACAGCTGTGTTTGACTGTTTTCCATTATATATTTGAACTTTATGAAACAAATGTCAATGATTTTTATGCTTTTTGAGGTTACTTTATACTTCTATTACCAGAATTTCACACATTCCTGCAACTAACTAGGCACTTTGAAAGAGAATGAATTTTCATATTTGTAACAGTTTTATCAGTCCTCCTCAATCAGGACCACCAAGAGTACTGCACATAAGTAACACCATTTGAAATGTCTTCTATACTTTTCCAACTAATACACCATAAATATACTAGCATTCATTTATATCCCACACGTGACATATTCAGTCTGACAACTTCGGCTATCATCAGGCAATATCACAACAATATACAAGGTCAAACTGAAGAAGAAGTCCCTCCTTTACATTATTATTCATACCTGATACAATTATATTTATACCAAGGAATAATAAAATATTAAAATGTCACAGTGTATCAATAGGTAAAATGTGCATATAAAAGGAGAAGCAGTGGGAGAATCCTATGTAACTATCGAAGGATATTTTAAATAATATTTTACTGTTCCTAGGTATAAATATAATCATTTCAGGTTTGAATAATATTGTAAAGGAGGGTCCTCTTCCTCAGTATTACTTTTTACATTTTTGTAATCTTGCCTGAAGATGACCAAAACTGTTGGCCAAAACATGCCGTGCACTCTTATCATAAACCCAACTAGATGCACTAATTTCTCAAATTTATTTTTGGAATAAAAATTCTACATGTTTCAGACAGTTCCTCTGTCCATCATCAGGAGTTTTTCACTGTTCACACACACGCACGCACACACACACACACGCACCAATGGTATGTGTCATACAGGTTTGCTCACAAGCTGTCAGCAAACCTGTATGACTTATACCACTGCTGTGCATACAGTGAAAAAGTCCTGATGATGGACAGAGGAAATGTCCAAAACATGTAGAGTTTTTATTCCAAAAATAAATTTGAGAAAGAAGTGCATCTAGTTGGTTTTATTACAAGAATTTATCAAGATGCACGGTCACCTGTATGTCAAATGCCATGTATGTCAGAAATAAAAGAATATCAGAACATTTATGGTGTATTAGATAACTATAGTAATATGTTAATTGAATAAAATACAACAAGGGGATTTTACTTCAGTTTAAGTCCATCTGTCATTTTAGGCAAAGTAGGTTTTATAATGGACCGATATGACTAAAAACTGGAAATGTGCAACATCTCTTCGTGAAAGTCTCCAATGTGTAATTTTACTGTCCAACAATTCAAGAGCTGATACTGTGTTACAGACACAGAGACATCACCTCCACAAATGTCCTACCTTACCTCCATCAACAGTTCACGTTCCTCTCTCTTTTAACCAAATAATAAAAAGAAAACCAAGAGGAAAAAAACAGGTATTAAGAGGCTGCCATTGATGGCAGAGGGGGAAGGTGTGCTAAGACATGGTAGCTGCTAGGCAGGCAGGTGGAGCAAAATTTGTGTTCATTCTTTCATTCACTCACTTCATTTCACTTCACTGACACACGTACAGCCAAGTGACTAACTTCTTGAGAATGTGCCCCATGTAGTGCATGATTAAGTTAGGGAATGCGTACTGGACAGGTGGCAAACATGATTTCCAAGACAGACTATAACTCTAGATCACATGACACTGCCCTTAGACAATACTCACTTCCTCTAAGCTAAAGAGCACTCCTCCAATAGGAGCACCAAAAGCTACAGATACACCAGCTGCAGCTGCTGCAGACAGAATCTCCCTCTTCTTGGCCTCATTTCGACCATACTTGGGGAACAAATATGACAATATGTTTCCTATTGACAAAAAATTAAATCTTGCATTAGAAGATACAGAAATGAGAAAAAAATCAGGAGAATGCTAAAGAGTAAAACTGACATTAAATATGTCCATTTCCTTGGTAAAACAGCCTGAAATAACAGTGATCTATGATATACTTTAGGGCTGCACAAAAGTAAGGTGAAATGCCTATTCAACACATGTGGAGGAATATGATATTTTTGTGTCATGTTGTACTTTTGATTAATAATTTACATTTCAGTTTAAGACACTATTTTATTAATTACCACAACCGTATTACATATACACTACATGTCTTGACCCAACACTGACATCTACTGGTGTGCTGAAATAAACTGTCAGTACTGCGCACTTATGGTATTCATAAAAATGGTTATCGAACAACTACAAATGGCTTGTTAGTATGAAAATTATTAACCTATAACCTTATAAACTTTACTAAAATATGCACCAAAGGGTGTACAAAAACAATTCTCTTTTAAAACCTTAAAATAAGATGTAAATTTCTCAACAAATTTGTGTGTAGCAATGCAGTAATTATCTGGTACTCCTGATACAACTGTTCTAATATCAATGTCTACAGGCATATATATGAACTATACAGTGTGGTCAAATTACAGGGCTGTCTCAATTATGCAGACAAAACTGAATCCACTTGCTGCATATATTAGAGGTGTTTTAACTATTATCTTCTTAAATCTTAAATTTGGTAGTTTTTATTATTCTCTTGCATGTTATATTTTGTACCTGTTTTGATGCATGGGAGTGGTAGTGTTTCATTCCTGTGGACAATCTTTTAACTACAGCTGGGTATGCTACAACAAATGATCCTACAATGAATGAATGCTACTACGAACAGTTTTTATTAATAAAAAATCAGGAAGCTACAACAAACGAGGAGGAATACTATTGGCTGAAATAGCAGGTGCATACGCATGATGTACTGGGCCTTTCTGCTTCGATTAGAGCATCAGTCATCATTTGTAAGGTTCACTTATCAGTTTAGTTCAGTTATTTGCACCTTTAGCAGTAAAAATATATTTTTTCACTTAATCTGCAAAATATTTTTAGCCATGAGCCAGCAAAATAGAGTGAGAAAGCTGGATGGTAACTTTGCTCTAGACTGTGGGCCTGGAATGGATTACCCCTGAATACATATATTTCATTGTGTGCTAGAACAAACAGATGCTATAAAGAACGAGGGCTAGAACCAATTACATTCGTTCTGGCATACCCCACTGTATATGAATTTCTTTACAAATGTTTTAAGTCCTACCTATACAGCATGCTATGTGGACCATTGGTCCCTCTTTTCCGAGACTAAGACCCGCTGACACAGACAACATGATGCCCACAGATTTGATGATCAGGGTCCACTTGCCGAGGTATCCCCTGATGATGAACCCACTCAGGATTGTTTTAATCTATAACAAAAGAAGGCACAACCTGAGGTCCCCTCAGTGGTGAGTAAATTTTTTGCGATGTGATGATGTGTAATTTGGTAGGTACGGATGAACGTGATGAAGCAATGTCTTCACTCAATTTTCATGGTCAAGGTGAATTCTATTCCCTGTAACAGAAGTCCATGTCCTGTGATATCAGCCATTGTGTCACAACTGTTTCCACTTTGCGATCATTGTTAAAATTCATGGCTTCCAAGATTTAGCTTCAAAGCTGGAAACAGACAATCACTCCACAACAAATACTCCTGAAATAATCACAATTCATCTTAAGTTCCTTAGTTATGGAATTATACCCCACATACACATGTTCTGAACAACCCTCAAACATTAAATGCAGGATGCCAAGATGTGAAATTCTTGAAGTGGTGTTGCTGAAGTTCCATGTTTTTTAGGATGTGACAGCATTGTTGGGTGATTAGTTCCCAACATTTTTAACTTGATTCCGAACATAAACGCACCATGTTCCTTCCAAACATTGTGAACTATTTTCTCAAAAACATGTCACATTCCAAAAGACATACATCTCATTGTTAGAAGTACTTGCTTTCTGGTCTTCATCCATGATTTTGGAAATAACGCAATCATGTTGGCATACTAGACAATAAACACAGTCCAGAACCCAGTAATCCTAAGACCACTGTTGACATGTTTACAAGATAACACTCACTTCAGGAATACCAGAACCGCATGCATATGGTGCAAACATTCGCACCAAAGCAGCTGCCAGAGCAGCAAACAGCAGCGCCCATATAATGTAGAACAGATACGAGATTATGTATGGCCCGACACCTTCTCTCGACTGGCTGAACACCTCGGGCCACGTCAACCACTGTAACAATACAAGTCACAGGACTTAAGGCTCATCAGTATCTGTTTGCTCCACATTAATTACAAACTAGTGACAAAATGTAAAACATGTTTCAAACGGAACTTGTTAATGATTACTCAAGGAAGCGGTTGACACAACTGAGTTTTTTAAGTGTTTCATAAAGCGACATGTTTTGACCTAACAGGTCATCATCAGATTAACACATTCAATATAAGACATAAAGGAGAAATACAAAAATGTCTTGCTACCTGGAAATAGAGATCTCAAAACTTGCAAACTAATATCCACATTTTAAATTGTTGGAACTTGTTAAGTTTATTCATTTACCTCAAGACACAGTATTAGACACCATATCTTTTAAATAAGATAGGAAAGAGTGAGTAATATGAAACTGCTGTATTTCTCTTACTTTCCTGTATTTTAAACAAATAACAAACACAATATATACACATGCTACAGGACACATTTAGCTACACCAAAAAAATATATTACATTCTTAACACTAGAAGCGCCAGTGGTGCTTCACTACCTGAAAGCGCCAAAGGCTGTCAAATTGACCGCCGTGTGGTTTATTGCCTTTTAATTTATATCATGCTAATTGGGGAAGGTAAGTATTTAAAAATCATTATTTATCATCATTTAGTTATTTATTTTGTCATGTTTTATACATATGATGTGTCAAATAGGCCTATACCAGGAAACATCGCTGACAATGAATGAAA
>Ga0123352_10002342_pt1 | contig 26268 bp, 11 predicted proteins | sample TergutLab28metaG_FD_89700 | JGI IMG/M metagenome (GOLD analysis project Ga0123352, IMG submission 89700) | Labiotermes labralis P1 segment gut microbial communities from Petit-Saut dam, French Guiana - Lab288 P1 | ecosystem: Host-associated > Arthropoda: Insects > Digestive system > Gut ...
CAGAGTCCTTCTTGAGAAGCTAACTGGTTTGCAGCTAGTCAAGAAATTCCCCGCATTTCACGGAACCCGAAGGTTCATTACCGCACTCACAAGCGTCCGCCACCCGTCCCTATCCTGTGCCAGACCAATCCAGTCCACATACCCACATCCCAACTCCTGGAGATCCATCCTAATATTATCCACACATCTACGCCTAGGTCTTCCCACTGGTGTCTTTTCCTCCAGTTTCCCCACCAATACCCTCTGCACCCCCCTCTCCTCTCCCATACGCGCCACATGCCCAGCCCATGTCATTCTTCTCGATTTTATCACCCGCACAATATTGGGTGAGGAGTACAAATCATTTAGCTCCTCGTTATGCTATCTCCTCCATTCCCCCGTTACCTCATCCCTTCTAGGTCCAAATATTCTCCTCAACACCATGTTCTCAAACACCCTCAGCTTCCTTTCCTCTCGCAATGTCAGCGACCAAGTTTCACACCCATACAAAACAACAGGCAAAATTAGAGTTCTAATCTTTAAATTTTTTTATAGCAAACTGGAAGACAAAAGATTCTGCACCGAATGATAGCAAACATTTCCTGACCTCAATCTGCTCTGAATTTCTTCCGCAATAGAATTTTGCCGGGTTGTTTTGGCTCCAGAGCAAGCATCCCGCATGTGCGTGTTTCTTAACGTAAGTGTTTTACAGGGATGGGTTGTTAGCACCTCGCCCAACCCCCAAGATAGAGGGCCACCCATCGTCGGCTGTCCGCTACTACTTATTCAATTTATTCGCAGCTACCTCCTTATCGGAGGCCGTTCCTCTATCCACAACCTGTCGACGCGCCATGCCGACCACCACCTACCCAAAAACTCGGTGCAGAAAACCATATGCTGCAACTCAACATCCAATGCTCGTGATGATGGGCGTATGTACCTGAAACATGTCGAGCTAAGAATACATCAATAAAATTACCTAGTTGCATCAAGTTGGCATTTCAAGTTACTTCATGAAGAAGATGCACGGTCAAACAACCCTCAATAAGCGAATTTATAATATGTGTATGTTGTCTCCTCTGAAACGCAGAGACGTTGAATAATATATGTATTGGAAATTCAAACTAATGCTGTGAGTTTAGAAGTTTTCACGGGTAAGACTACGAAGGGTGCAATGCCATTCAAATTGCTGTCTCGCTTTTCAGGGTAGAACAGAATACTAAAGATGCCCACTGCTGGTTCGTCTGAAGCGTTTGCACGTTCCTACCAAATGGAAGTTGGACATCCCAGTTGGAAAGTAATTTTCGCATCAGGTAGGCATAATATGCAATCAAAGAACCCACATTTATCATTATCATAGATGTCTGATGTACTCTCAAGAGGATACTCTGAAGTATAAAGCTCTGTAATATGGTAGACCATGGTTTCTCAAACCGTGGTAGGCATACCTCTACTGGCACGCCAACCACTGATTACTGGTAACTGGCCTTAATAAAAAAATCATATTACAAACAAGTATAAACATTTTAAAAGGTCAATATATCACATATATTTAGTGTATTTGTTTACAGGCAGCCTTAATGGCAACACCATGCATTTCATCCTCTCTGTTAGCCACTCTTCCAATTTCAGTTCTTTTTCAATTTAAATACAAAAACAAATATTTGTGGTGTCTTGAAATTGTTAGATTTGTTTAGCGACACTCCTGAGGAAGAAGGAGGTAACCGTTGCATCCGGTTAGACGATCGGTGACGTAAGGCTATACTTTTGCTCAACACTGCAAATTTACGTGTGATGCAGCTTGACACATAAATCGCGCGAATCAGACAAGTTTGAATGTTAGTTTCTCTTCGCACTCTCTCACAGCATGGTTCTAAAATACACTTAGGTTTTCTGGAGCGATGAAAGTGTGTCCATCTGTGACACTTTTTGTATGAACCCTTTTGTAGATTTACGACAGGATGGACGAAGACGCACTTGACTTACGTTCTGTTGTGTCAAGATCGCTTCGGCCCAGCCACAACCGACTGCTACGAACCGTATTATCTTGCACAAGAAGTACACCATATTATCCGCCTGTAATGTTAGATCATCCTACATCATTCTTGTATATAGACTTCCAAACGTGGGAGATTTTTCCTCATGTGAGAAGTTTAACTTAGCGGTAGATGTTCCCGTTTGCACGAAAGTGAGATGAGATTCTTTTGCGGTGCGGTTGGTATTTAAGCATTACCGCCTTGAATAAACAGACTGCCGTCTATTAAAACTTGATGTTAAAATTAATAAAACTCCTAACAAACCAATGAAATATTATATCGGTGTCTAACAGCTATAACGTTTAAGTCACAATACTGAGCCTACATGAACGGTTCAGCAAAACGAAGCCAGCTTGTTGGTTCCTTCGGAACGAAAAACACAAATCGAATGCCAGGTTTTTCAGGGAAGATAAGACAACTGTGCAGTATCATACTGCGCAGGAACTTGCAGTGCCCGCCTTCAGTGCAACCCAGAAGGCCGTTACTTTGATACCAGTGTGAGAACCTCTAATTTCACTTCCGTGCGTCCTCAGCGCAAAATGCATGAAATAAATTAATATTCTGAAAATGTTATCACTTCCGAAACAGGTTCAATTTTTTGTTAAATTATGATATTTAGGACACATAATAGCATTTATTCATAAAATTAGTTAAGTATACATGCAAAATTAACTATATTTTACACAGAAATTTTCATAAACGTGTATGTGTCAAAAAGCGGCTCACCACACAATACTTTCCAAACAAGGAATTAAAAGTACGTAATAAATTTACAAATACACGGGATGAAATTAGCCCCCAAAAATTATGCCCTTGTGCTTTCCCTCCTTTCTCTGATTTCCCCATGTAAAGTCTTATCAAGTTTGAGGTCACAGGTCTTATCATTCTTAACGTTTGATAATGCAAGGCTCTGTATAATAAGCGGATAAGCACCGCACATGGTACTTTACTGTACTGGAACCGTTAAAGTCATCTTAAACTATGATTAACAACTGTTCGTATAAGGTCAATCTATCCCATTATAGACCTGTACAGTCCTTAAAGGTTCCAGGCAAATGAGGCTCCCAGGATTTACAGGTAATTAGCACAGGAAATTGGCAACGTTATCAGCCCTATGTACAGGCCCCTTTTACCCCCAGGACATAACCCTGTTATCTATTTCTGTTAGAGAATGAGTCGACCAGAGGACCATTGTGCGGCCGGAGGGTTCAAGTCAATGAAAAATCCCAATAACCTATCGGGAAAAGAACTCGTGACCTTCCAGCTTGTAGGGCAGTGCCTCAACTAAACGCACCACCGCGTATCTCTATTTTTATAAGTAGGCCCCATAATTAAATAAGAAAATGCATTACAAATTCATAAATGATAACCTCAGGTCTCTTAATTATTTATGTATTTATTTACTTAACTTATGTGTCTTATTTAATGACGATAGGTGGGGTTACGATTAGGCCCATAGAGCATCGAACGCTACTATTGCTCTCGCTTAGGATAATAAAGTGCAGAGAATAAAGGAGGCATTTGTGTTCTAATTGAGGTACCAGCTCACACTTTGATTAAAAAGACCAAGAAGAACCAGGAAAACCCTATTACCAACTGTCTCCGGTTGGGAAAGTATAGTAAGGAGTGCTAACCACCCGGCCGCGTCTTTCGATTTTAAAACTAGCTTCTCGCCTTTCAGGACACTTTAAGAAGCATCTGTGAAAAATGACTATAGCCCCTTCATATCCGTCCGCTGGCATCTCTCTGACTCTCTGTCTGCAAAGAGCAATGAGACATAGCAGCCACAAAGATTTTCGTGAAATTTAATATCCGTAATTTATTTAATTAATACACCAACAAATCCACATATATTGATTTAATCTTCTAAAATTCGCATTAAAACACTTAAAACGATCCTACAGGTTTCGGTCATACGATCATCCTCAGGGAGCATACATTGTTCCTTGCTAAAGTTATAGTTTAAAAACATTCAGTGATTTACATCGTTACGTTGAGTTGGTGCTGTGGAAGCATGGTGCCACAGCACCAACTCAACGTAACGATATAAATCACTGAATGTTTTTAAACTATAAGTTTAGCAAGGAACAATGTATGCTCCCTGAGGATGATCGTATGACCGAAACATGTAGGGGCGTTTTAAGTGTTTTAATGCGAATTTTAGAAGATTAAACCAATATATGTGGATTTGTTGGTGTATTAATCAAATAAACTCCAGAATGCACGGTGCAATGATAAAGATAATTAATATCTGTAAGTTTTACTACAATTTGTCAAACATTCCACTTCCTTAAAAAAAATTAGACAAACCTAAAAAACGTAAAAGGTGGTACAAATAAAGCCCTACGCAGCTATACATCTGATTAGTAGACGCTATATTCTCTGTGATGAGCAAGCTAAGCAAGGCAAAAAATTAACAATACAAACTTAACGGTTGAGCATCACCGACTGTAAATATCGCCGTTGAGGAGATACGTACAGGAAATTCCGCCATCTCTCTTATTCATCCATTGCAGTCAACTGCAAACCTGTTGCTAAGGGATGCAGAAGACTACAGACCACGACTTAAAGAGTGTGAGCTGTGCAAAATGTATAAAGTGACATTTCGAACATAAGCAGGTGGGGGCTTTCTTGCTAACTGTCAGGTACTGAGAACTTACGGACAGTAACAGACCGCAGACGTCAGAACTATCAATGTTACGTTTGTTAATCCCTCTACTTTTGCTTTGTTCAATGTCAATAATTAATGATTTCTTATTTAATAAAAACACAGCGACAGCATAATAATAAAACAATATGTTTCTTTATTTTTCCTTTCCTTACTTGCATTCTGTATCTTCTTAAGGGCTTGTGTGGCCGAAATTAAACCAGAGACATTCACTTAAATTCACACGGTTTCAGAGATCAATTAACGTTCCAGCTCAAGAAATTTTGCACTCAGCAACTCAGAGCGTTAAATGTGCGCATTTTGAACACGATATAATACATTTCATAAGCCAATTCTAATTATCATGCAAACTTTCAGTTTGTAAAAATATGTTATAATGAAGTTTACAAACAGATTGCAGTAAACTTAGCGTTCGTTCCTCAGTAAGGGAAACATTCCTTCGAAAAAAAAAACCCCGAAGGAACTGTAAAATATCACAGACTTTTTTGACGTTTTGTGACCGTACATCTCAGTATTTAACCAACTTGATGCACAAAATTTGTTTCACAATAAGTTTTATTTCATGCCTCTACATGTTTCGATCACATGTGCTCATCATCAGGAGGTCAAAATTGCATTACACAGCCTGTGGTATCATCACACCTATAGGTGATGATGAGCACATGTGCTCGAAACATGTAGAGGCATGAAATAAAACTCATTGTGAAACAAATTTTGTGCATCAAGTTGGTTAAATACTGAGATAAATACCACACACTTTTCAATAAAAGCGAAAATAATGTTGCTTATACTTTTAATTTTCGTTTCCATGTCGAAAACAATTTTATGACTGAAAAAGTATCAAAAAAATGCATTCAACCGTAATGAGAATTACCTAGCTAGATGCCTACTTAACTGCTTTCCAATCCCGAAAACCACCGCTTTGATCGCTTACGGTTTTTACTCAACTGCCACACAATAATCGACCAACAAACGATATGTTTGCTGCGCAGTTCATCTCCAATACCAAAGAGTAACAGAAAGTTTCAATTTGTTCTATGCAATATGTATCATATGTGTAGCGTGCTGTAACAGTGTCTCAATCAATTTCATGCAAACCATCAATCATGATTATTAAATAATCTAATGTGCAATACAGTAGCATCTGCATTACTTTGCCATATAAAGTTATGCAAATATGGTCTTTAGAGTGGTGGTAATTATGTGGAGGGTGAAGTCGTTTATCATTGCCAGAACACGTCGCAGCTGCTGCACAGTGTGTCACGAGGCGAGTACACACAAGCGTTTGTAATCTTCGAAACAAGCTTACATCTGCTACTCCCACTACCAACATTTATATTTCCTCCACTGACATCACTTAGTAGAACACTGCCTTAACGCACATTGGCTAGTGCACGTGTCACGTGTTTTAACATTAAAATTCTCTGCATTTTGTTCACATTCGCGTAAAAGAATTTGTACCCCACACACGGCGTTGATTTCCGATTTGCGTCAAATTCGGTGTATTTTAAAACACTTTATTATCCAACAGATAAACAAATATATAATTCGTAGATACAATTAGAATTATGATAAAATATTTAAAAACATTTAAAATTGCTCCAACATGTTTCGGATCACAAGGGATCCATAATCAGGGAGCTCTATACAGTGCTTGGTTAAAATTAAAATAATGGTTCTATCTCTTCCGTTGATATGGACCATTACCATAATTTTAGCCAAGCACTGTATAAAGCTCCCTGATGATGGATCCCTTGTGATCCGAAACATGTTGGAGCAATTTCAAATATTTTAAAATATTTTATAATAATTCTAATTGTATCTACGAATTATATATTTGTGCATCTGTTGGATAATAAAGTGTTTTAATCGTCATTGATGCTCGGTACAAACATGAAGATCGGTGTATTTTGTTTACATAAAATGTTTAGTTATTTTCGTGCAAATCAGCGCAGAAAAAACCTACTATTCTTACAGGCGTAAGTGAAAATTTATATAGGGGTGTACAGTGAAACTGTACGATATTTTGGAAGTACAGAACGCCTTCGTGAAACCTGAGTGAAACGTGGAGTATCATATATCATTTACCCGTTACTTTAACAGAGTTTACGTTAATTATGCACCACGTGCTAAATCTTTAATCTCAATGCAATGCCGGTTCGCTTGCTCCTTGAAAGGGATAACGACACGGCGGTTCATTCCAAACAGCATACAATGCAACATGAATCGGAAGGAATGCAAAAGGAAGCGATCGAAATACAATGACTTCTATTTGGAGCCCAGGGAGTAAATCATGAAAAATATTAGCCCTTGACTTCTTGAAGATGAAACAGTTTATACAGAAACATTATTTTATAATAATAATAATAATTATTATTATTATTGTATTTTTATTTGTTTGTATGTTATGCTGTTTCTCTTATGGGTCACTTGGCTGTTGACTCAGCACGTTAATGAACAAAAACGGTATTATTATTATTACTACTACTACTATGTATCGAGCTAGTGGACGTGTTGTGACAGTGTTCTGGCAAGTGATGCACTTTTGTTTCCTTTTTTCCTCCCTGCCCTTTTACTGCTGTCTCGCGGCGGCAAGCCGGTAGTGTGTTCGGTAGGCGACAATCACTTCTACAGGAAGCAGAAAACCATGAAATTAGGTGCTAGTAATGTACGCGTTTACAGTGATGGTCTATAAATCAGCGATAACGAGCAGGTGTTTTAAACATCATCTGGGAAATCATCCTATAAACGTGGGGATTTTACCAAGCTCCCTAGATCTACAAGAAGTGAAAACACGCCTGTCAGTTCTCGCGGGTATTTATCAGCTGCCTACATAAACAGAACACTTGATCAGTCCAAAGTAGGAACTTCATTTGCCAGCACTTTGTACTAATCAGAGTTGCAACCGACAGCGTGACACTCAGTGCGCAGGTCACTGTTCATCTGACAGAGAATTTCTGCACATCACTTTAACCAAAGAGCTCACCCAAATTAAGAGCAACAGTGCTGTGCTTGAAGTTTACATCAACCACTTGCAAGGCTTTCTTTTATGGAAATTTTGGAGCCGTTTCACACTTAAGAAACAGGGGCGCTGTCGCAGGGTGTTTTTGTACACAATCAGAGGACATGTTTTCGAAAACGCCATGGCAAGTAATCAGCATTCTCAACAAGGGAGGTCTACCTGCACTGTCAAGTATGCCAGGAATGTTGTCATCTTTACGCAGGTCTATGTCCGTCGGTACAGCTGTTTGACGTCTAAAACTAACACCAAAGGGCCCTTTGTTTCAGGTTTCTCCCCTGATTTTATACACCGTAACATTCAAAATTCTTTGGATGGTCAGCTGAAACTCTTCAGCGTCTCTGTACTAGGCTTAAAACAAAATTCTGGTCATAATGTTATTTCATTCACATCATTCGTTGTTCAACTGAGCGCCGACTAAAAATTTTCTATGGATTTGGGATTTAAGAAAATTAGAGTAAAATTTTCTTTATCGAAACATGTTAAAGCTAAAGTCAATTGTGAACGACTACCTGAAAGCAGATTAGAAATGATTATTCAAAATCACAACCTACCAAATATTGGAATTATACCCATATCTTTATTTTTTAAAAATCCACTTCTATATAATTAACGTTTGTTTTACTTATTTAGTTTAAATGGGAACGGTTGCCGTATCATTTGCTAAACACATGATTCTGTACGTAACAATTTTATTCCAAGCGTTCTCCACTTCATTTTCTGCCGAGTGATATCAAAAAGGCCGGTCCCAGTGACCGCACGGTCTAAGGCGTAGGTCTGCGGCCACTCGACGGCTGAGATCGTAGGTTCGAATCCCACCGGGGGCATGGATGTTTGTCTGTTGTGAGTGTTGTGTGTTGTCAGGTAGAGGTCTCTGCGCGAGCTGATCACTCGTCCAGAGGAGCCCTACCGACTGTGATGCGTCGTTGTTTGTGATCAAGAATCCTCAGGAATGAGGAGGCCCTTGCCCTCGTTGGGCCGCAGCGTCACAGGGGAGCGGGGATATCATGACTGCACCACCTTGTATTTAGAATATGCAAATTTCGAAAATTATTAAATGTCTCAGACCAACAAAATATATGGTTCTTTATGACATTCCAGGCCTTATGCCAAACTGTTGTTCTAACATTCTAACACTTCGGTTTGGGCACATTTTTCTTCTTAGCCAATCACGGAAGAACTTTACAACATAAGGAAAGCAAGCAGAAATTGTGCCTATTTAAAAATATAACAGCGCCTCTACTAATAAATACAGACCAAATCTCTCCATTAAAAATTCTAGGGGATTATTTGAATTTGAAATGCATAACAACGTGTAATATGGGCATGAACTGAATTCTTGTCAGTACTCTTTTATGAAATTAAAATCCACAACGAAACGTGGCGAAACGTCTACACTTTGCTAGACTGTCAGTTAGCACTCATCGTCATTTTGATGTTATTTTTTATAGTAAATCTGACCTTGCCCCACAACCTGTTCTTCAAAATATTACTGTATTTAGGCTTTCCGAAAGTTATGTCAATTTTTATGTTTGGTTAACCGTGCATCTCGATATATTCATTTAAAGGAAAACCAACCTGACGCACAATTTATCTTCAGTATATTTCATCAAAAGTCTCTAAATGTTGCGGATGTATCTATAGCCCATCATCGGGAAGTACACCGTATGGATACAACAATTGGTACTTATTGTCTTTTTAGACGACTGTTGTCCTGGCTGGGTTAAAACACAACCAGGACAACAGACACTCATCTACGAAGAACAATAAGTACCAACTGTTGTATACATACGGTGTACCTCCTGATTATGGGCTACAGATACTCCCGAAACATGTAGAGGTGTTTGACGAAATATACTGAAGATAAATTGTGCATCAAGTTGGTTTTCCTTTAGATGAATTATGTCAGTGTGTTTCGCAGCTACTATACTTGCAGTCTGGGAACAAATTTTCTGGAATTATTCTTTATGTTCTGGAAATATTTCTGACGTCCCAAAAGAACCTGTCATGGCGTTCCCACTTTTAACGTAATTGCACATTTTATTTTTACTGTAGTATTGCAGGTATCGTCCTTTCATTGGCGGCACCAACAAATTTCGTGCTGTAAACTCAAATAAAGATTGAACTGTCTTTCAACTTGATACAGTTTCATTAAAGGCTACAGCACCGCAAAATCCCACGGGCCGAGTGGAACCGAACATGTAAACTCCAGTCTCCATACCGTAACCTGGTTATTAGACTAAGCTCTCGCGGTAAAAATCTTAGTCTTTTTTAATATTATGCTACTCAAAAAGAATATGAAAAGCGGTTATTATTCTCATGGCCACAAAAGAATCAAATACGGTGACTAGCAGTAGATTCTCTTTACTCTTGTCCTACAAAGGCACTTCCTTGCTTCGAAACCCTACTTCTACTTCCTGGGATTAGACAGTATAAAATGACATTAAAATAGCGATGTCATCTCTAAACCCTTATAACGGCCACGTGTTCTATTTTCAGTGTTACGCTGATTTCAATCTGGACGTGTCAGAACCTCATCTCTTTCAGATGAATCTGTTCATAAAGGCCTGATTCGTGTAAACCGTCCGTCATCTGAATGATGAATGAAGCCCCTGATGAGTGTGCTATCTACTGGCCTGGCATGAAAGTCTGCTGTGCCAGAGACTGCGCTGTCATTTGGCTCTACTCTATTAAACTAATCAAAAACTTCTATTTTCAAATTATCAAAAGCTCTTTCCTGCATACGGATATTATTAAATTCTTTGAAATAATTTATTGCCAGATTAGTGATCGAGAACTACCTTTAATGCTTTCCATATGTTGCGTAAAAGGAATGTAATTGTTCGACGAATTTTTCAGAAATACTTAAATTTCAACATGAAGTCAAAAGAGCGATTTATTGTAGAAGACACCCAGATTTCACCAATCTGCATACAACACTTCTTACTAATATTAACGAATTTTTCTGAGGGATTCTGTGCAAGCTACCTGCACTCCATCAAGCAAGAACATGTTATAAATAACCCTGGTATAGACTTGTACAAAATTTAGTACATCAATGGTATAGAGTTCTGAAATTTTCTAAATATTTGCCGTAAATTATATTGTTAGTAAACGATGTCAACAATTAAATGTATGTGTAATTACAAGACTCTGCTTATCCATGCCATGAAGTTTCTACTTGCCGACATTTTTCCAGGAGGCAACCGCCCTTTTGGAAATAACTGTGGACAGCCTACTTACCATCACACAGCAAAAAGCACAAACAAAATATTGTACCTTGCATTGTATATAAAGGTATATGTACCCAAGACATAATATACTGTTCGACAAATCTACAGACAGAAGGAGGCGAATGAGCAAATATTAATGAATAAAAAGGCCAAGGTAAAGCAGTCCCGTTACAGGCCTGGAGTGGCCCAGAGCGTTCCAGGAAGTTAAAGTTCCCAGATTTCATGACAATGGCAGAGGATGGTGGTAAGGTTGTCAGCCTTACGTACCGGCCGCCTTTACCCCCAGGAAATGATCCTGGTACTCATTTCTGTTAGAGTCTGGATCGACCCCAGGGCCATAGTGCGATCGGAAGGATTTTATGTTAATGAAAAATTCCAATGACACAAGCTGGGATCGAACCAGCAACCTTCCGATTTGTAGCACAGCACCTTAACAACTGTGCTGCCGCGTTAATGAATAAAATAAAAGTTTTATCAACCCGTCGGCATTGTTATGTCAAACGTCAAGAGACAGTAAACGATGTTGTAGCCAATTACCTTTCATCAGTACGATACAAAACGCCTTCCTCAGAAAAAAAAAATATACAGAGTAAATAGGAAATATTTTGATGCCTTTAAAACTTATTCACAAGAACTAAATGAAACACATAAATTAAATTTCGTAGCTTGGTGAAGAAATGTAAAATGTCTCCCGACAAACTAATTGGGGAACAAAGTGTTCCCCGTTTGCGACTTTGGCACATCAAAGAGGTAACTCTATTTCTTGCCAGAAGCTTTCACTATTTAACGGTCGACATTCCCAGCAGCGAAATTTATCCTTTCGGTTTTCCGAAGTAGAGGGAAGTGACGGGATTTTCTGAACATAAACTTCATCCTTCAAATAAACCCAAAAAATCAAATCGAGGGCTTGTATCTGAAAGAGGCGGCAACCAGGACGTGGGCCCCCGTCGACTCGGTACCGCCTTGTAACCAGATTCAATCCCGTTTGAACTACGTACGCTACCAAATTTTTTTTTCTTTCCAAAGCTGTTAATTTCTACTTATTTATTAAAACAATACTATAGATATTGTCCACCGTCTAAGCGACGAGTGATACACGCGACGTTTCGGAACCTGACAGAAGGATTCCGAGTATTATAAACTAAAGGGACGTTACCGGGATCATATGGGTGCAACAGAATACTTTAGTACGACCAATTCATAAATGTTACCTTTTAAAACCGCTTTACAGATGGCACGAAGCTATGCATGCGGGGACAGTACAGTAAAATAGGTCTACTCGCTACTTAAATGTATGTTTCCATAAGTTACACAACAAATATATCACAGATGAATTAAGGTGATATAACAATAAATAATTACGGCAAAGCTTAAAGTTTATATTATTTTATTTACTTACGCATGCAAGAAAGACATAAAGCATAATATAATAGTTTACTTTTTGCGTCACCAGTACATATTTCTAAGAAAATGCGTAATAACTCCAGGACTTCTTCAGCACACATACCTTACATTACTCTTATATTTTATTCTATTTATCATACATCACCATTTACGTGCCATTTCTTATCATGAGTTTTATTTTTTAATCCTATAATATGACAAATTACAGTAACGCCATCCTGCACAGTCCAGTTTTCCTTCCAAGCACATTGCTGTTTTCCTCATTTGGTGTTCCTGCTCATATTTTCGTTATGACTCTTAAAGTAAACGAAAACTGAAATCGCTAGCCAATTATTCAATACCAGTAGATACTTACTAAAAAAGGCAAAATATCACAACCAAACTACATAGCTTAATAAATTCGAGGAATAAATAAAAAGTAAATATGAAATCCTTAGCCTTCAGCTATTACAGACATTAAAAATGCCTTATGTAGCTCATTTAATAAAGCCTCCAGTCACCGTTCAAAAACTGAAAGAAAAAAGCAACTCTTTTTTCCAAGAAGTTTAAAGGCAGTCAAGTACGTCTTGTGTTTGTCCTACGGACGGATGGGAGACTTATGCTCGAAACTGTTCCGAATTGTTACGCGGGGGGGCGGGGGACATACAGCGCCCCCGTATTTAATTGTCTCTAAGGCAATAAAACGTAGACGAAAATTTACTGAGCATAAAATTTTATTTCTTTTTCTTCTACAACTTTTTCCTACATACTTTTTGCTGCGATACGTACTTGGAGATTTACAAATTAGATGCGCACAGAAACAAAAAGCTATCGGTTTCCACGGAAATTGACTTTCATGATTCAAAGTGAACATTACTGGGCATATTCTGACTAAATATGACACAATTATTCCAACACCGGATATCAAGGAATATAGATATTTTTAACTCACTACATAAGATACACAGTACAAAACAGGAAAAAAAAATGCGGTGTGGGATTGATTGTAGCGGAAGTACGAAATTCGGTACCCGAAACAACACCTATAAACGGAAAACATGACAGCCACAGACGGCACAGAACCCGCAGTCGCCAAATAAGCACTAGTGCCCATGGTAACTCTTTGTAAGCAGTAACCCAAATAACCACACCAGCGGATTTCGGACTTTCAGATCTACATCACCCCCCTCGATTTTTCTAACAAGCTCGTAGTCTGTGCGTCAGGAGCACAGATGCAAAGACTGAAACCGCCTGGGTCATCGGGTGCCGAGGTAGTTGCGGGTTTTGTCTATATTAAAATCTGGAGTCGCATAAGTTGTTCACAAAGTCATAAGTCGATATCCTAAGAGATTTTTTTCGCATAAATGTTTTAATGTGGAAAACAATAAGAGACCCGTTGTCAGTCTTAGGAGTAAATGATAGGATAATATTAAAATGTCGAGAGTGATGGGCTGGAGGCTTTATTAAATGTTATGGGCGGCCCGGCGTCCGAATAATGGCTAAGGAAGATATTTTCTCTTCTCCAAGACTACCCAGACCGGCCGCGAGGCTCACCCAGCTTTCTATTCAATGGATACCCGGTTTTTCCCCGGAGGTAAAGCGGCCGGGGTGTGAAGTTGACCACCCACAGATACCTTGTTCCGAATTTAAAAATGAGTGGCGCCATACCCCTTCTCCCAATACATGCTCTAATGGCGGGTACAGACACAACTTTACTTTAAAAAAAGTACGGTGGGACAGCACGAACTGAATTTCTCTGGCTCGAAATGCGATAATTAACAAAATTTTTAACACTGTAAAGAACACCTGGGTTTCTAAAATTATGAGGATTTGTTCATTAGAGGAAAAAATGTATGCTTTTAAGTGGGACTGTGTTCGACATAGTTAGTTGATTTTGGTTATGAACGTAGACAAGGTACACTTTTTTCTTGCCTCCACGAAAACCCTAGAAAATAATTTTATTAATACATATTTCAGTCAACACAACTATGTAATAAAAACATAAGTTAAAGCGACATGTTTCGACTGAAAAAAGTCATCTTCAGGCTAAGCTAAGAACCATGAAATTCTTTACAATGTGGCTGCTCGCATTTGGGATCCCAGATGGCTCACAATGTGTGCCGTGGTTCGTACCGTGTACATAACGTGACTTATATCTATTACAATAGTGTAATAGATATGTCACGTTATGTACACGGTACGAATCACAGCAAAAATTTTAAGCCATATGGGATCCCAAATGTGCGCAATTGTAAAGAATTTCATGGTTCTTAGCTTAGCCTGAAGATGACTTTTTTCAGTCGAAACATGTCGCTTTAACTTATGTTTTTATTATATAGTTGTGTTGACTGAAATGTATGTTAATAAAGTGAATATATAAATACATAAGGAGATGACTTCATTCAAATCCCTAGAAAATAAGTTACATGAAATCAAACATATGAAGGATCACAAATGAAATGAAAGCCGTTTTTGTCGCTCTCAAAACCACAATCACGATAGAACTGAATTACTTCTAACCGCGTCAAAGTAGGTAGGAACCTCACTGCCTCTATCAAGTGATGACTACTGGCGACACTTTCTACTGGCACCTTCTAACGTAAATATGAACACTACGTAGAAAGAAATTTCGCAAAATCCAATATTCTTTCAATTACTATTACAATAAATTATTATTAAGTTTTCGTACGAATAACAATTCTGCGGATGGAAGAAGACAATAGAACAATGATGAAAAATTAAATACATTAAAATAGCTTCAGATATGCAATATCTGAGGTGAGGAATTTAATTAAATTTATTAAAGTGTTCATTAAATTTGTTTAGAAAGTCCAAGAACACTATGGATGCCAATGTATGAAGAATAAATGTCGGAAGTGTTTATACTTTGTTATGGATTGCAGCTTTCCATTGTTTTCTTACTGATCTGTTAAACTGCTCTGTTTTTTTAAACGTTACCTGTGTCCAGGCTACATTCATCAACACCTTTAGGCCAGCTGATAAGCATATCTGAGTAACAATAATATAGTCATGAATAATCCACAACCAGTCAATAATTCTCCCCGTCCTCCGTAAACACTCGGACACAATACAGTGTTCTCAGCAACTCGGTACTGAGCAATATGAACCCAAACAGTACCTGCCTGTTCAACATGCACTGCAGTACTACGAGTATTCTCCATTCCACTCAGAATCATCTGTGAAACCTTCCGTCCATTATGGAAACACAAGATCAATTACAGTGTGCCAGACCCCACTACTGAACTCTACCTTAAGTTACATTAGTTCAATCAACATCCTCACACACCCTCTGAACATTAATTTTATAACTGTCCTCCCATCTGGCTACACAGAACTTCATGAAGAGTAAGATTAATACAAACCACATTCGAATATGTTTTAAATAAGACGGTGGTGTTTATGTGAAATTGCAATACTAAATTTAGTCTAAATTCCTTGAGCAGCACAGTAAATTAAACACGCAGATTGACAGATTCCCTTTTGTACATTCAACTACATCCCTAGTGCCAAAAACGCACCAAGAATGAGTTCGTGAAACAATTATACGGAGTAATTTCAGTGGCACGTTATGCTTGTTTGTTCACGGTCGCATGAATACGTTATGAGATGAATTAGCCGATGCAAAATTATTATAGTAATCAATAAAAAAGTAACTAATACAGTATAATAACACTCGTACAGTTCGCTTCATCGTGATGGGCGACAGGCAAAAGGAATAGCTTTATGTAAATTTCCGAGCGTTACATAAAGTTGTGACGCTTTCAGCTATCCGTTACTGCTTAGTTATTTTGTATTATTTAATTACACACGGCAATAATAAAAACCCTTTCCAGTATCATGCCTATTAAAACCTATTAGGATCATGTACAAGAAAATACTTTCATAATTTTAGTGATCTTTCCAACAGTTTTCGCACTCTGGGTGACAAATCCCTTTCTTACAGGAATCCTGCCAGAGTTTTTTTTATCAGTATGTTCTTTCAAGTTTCTTGTGTGTTGTACTGAAAATAGGAGAGTGACACTTAGTATGTAAGGGGAATATTTTAAAGTTTATAGAGATAGCAATAGTTAACAAGGGTTTGGAAATATGTATGGAAAAGCTGTTTCTTTTGTGTTATTACACGGCTATTTCAAATTTTACTAAAAAAACATCCTTCCTTTCACATTTTTTGAAAAGTTAATTTTAATAAATTGTACGTTAAAATGCCAAAATTGACCCATTTCCTTTTTATTCGACTTGCGGCCTCTCACTTTTAGTACGAGTGGCGAGTGCTTCTGGTAAATTTATAAAGCATATCCCGACGTGAATTACCACACATCATGGGTCTCCAACCTTTTCATGGCAAAGGGGCAAACCCTTTATTGTGGGGTGTTTCGCGGACCGCACATGAGAAAGTAACAGTAAGACGTATGCCTAAGCGCCATAATTATTGTGTAATTTTTATAGTATGCACACAAATATGGCTGCTGGCAGCACAAATGCTGGTGGGCTGCATGAGGACCGCGGGCCACGAGTTGAAGATCCATGCACTACACAGAGCGTTTCCACCCTGGACGTGGCTCTGAGCGGGAGGTCCGTTTGCGCGGTATTTCCCGCTTTCTCAAGGCGCATGCACGGAGGTTTGCATTGCTGCGACTTTCGGTACGCCACCCTGACTGTCGGAAATGCGGTTACGTGATTGTACAAGCAACAACCTCAGCGTTAGTTCCACTGCGTCCTTTTGACGTAGGTGTAGGTCGTCTTGTTTTTAACATGTTTCTTCCTCTTCGTTAAATCTTGGATCAGTGGTTGTGTGCTAGCGAGATGGAGCAGAAGAAATGTCGGGTACGTGAAATTGGCCGCACAATTTTTTATATATTTGTGGACATTTCACACTTACACTACAGCCTGGGTCGCTAATGCTTACAGTGAAGTAAGCCTATTATCCATATTCTGGGTGTCGGACGCAGATAAATGTCGGGACTTATGAACAACTTTGTAAAAGCCTTGGACAAACGCTGTGTAGGTCTCCGGGACTGGAGCAGTATGCTTCGAAACTCAGTTATGCCAGAGCTAAAGAAGGGATACTGTCAGTTCACAAATTATGAAGGTCAGGTTCCATGACTTATTCAAAACGACATTAAATTGCACTAAATTGGCTACGTGTAAATTCTTCAGATCGTCGGTTCGTGGTTTTCTTGGTAACAAAAAGGAGGGAAATTATTATTGTAGTAACTTGTTATCAGTTCACGGCAGATCCCTTTTTCATGATTTCAGGACGCTCTAAGTTGACCAATGGAATATTGGTCCACTATTATACGTCACAATAAGTTCTGCTAAAATTTTAACGCGGATCTTTTACAATTCAGACTCAAGTTACAGCATTTGCAGACAGACATCCTGTTGAGCCAGAACTACACGTTACGGCTTTTGAGAAACATTATGAACATACAGTGTGAGCGAATGTGCGTTTCAAGAAATTAAAGGATTAATGAAATCAGTTTCAGAAAATACGTCGTGTGGCAATTTACATTTACTTTTCATCGGCAATCGTCCATACTGCAATACCGACCGAAGCGAAGGTATGTTCCACCGGCTTCATAGGACGAATTTTCTTCGATAACTCCACTGATGTGTGCTTTTCCAACTATAAGACTAACTTGCTAGAACGGGACAGAATAACTATATAATTCCAAATCTTTAAGCTTCTGCAAGTATGTGTGTATAAATATAAGCATAAATATACATATAATTATATATATATATATATATAGAGAGAGAGAGAGAGAGAGAGAGAGAGGGGGGGGGGATTAAATGCTCATTTCACTGAATTTTCACGCAACATAATTTTCCTTGGAAACGCCAGAACTTTCATGCCATTGACGGGTCCTATACTTCATAACTATTCGCACTAAGTACAATGTGATCCATATTCCCGAATAAGACATATTCGCAATCCACAACAAACATCATTTTATGATCGACATATGTACACATACGATGCAGTGCAGTGCTTTTTACTTGCGCGACTTGTACCTGTCCAAATTTCTTCACTTGTTTCATGTCCGAAAGATCAGAACACACGTCCTTCCCATAACGTACATTTCCCCTGATATAAAGCGGCTCTCCTCATTTCTTATTTACACAGAACGTAATGGCGTTACTACAGGATTTGTTTCCATCTCCGCAAATACGCTGCGACGTACGCGCAGACAGTGGGCTATCATAAATAGCTGACTTTCTCCATGTTTCCTTAGGATGAGCACTGTTGTAAATCTACTTAATACTGTGCCCTTCCTTAGTGGTTCAGCCAACGTAACTAGCTCTTACCTACAAGCCCCTAATACAGTATTATAGCCGCGAAGTACCTATATTATCAGCTGAAGAGAAGTTCTAACTAGAATGGAGCGTATGTACTTGTCTAACACAACTTTATTTATTGCTACAGGTATGTAAATAATCTATTACGTAAGGTACAACTACATGTTTCGCCGCTTGACAATGGCCAGCTTCAGGTTGTACATGAAATATTTAGTCAGCAGTTATACTATATTTATTATGTGCTGTATATAGTGGGGGGTGGGAGGTGCGGTGGGCACGAGATCTCGTATGTGTTATGGAGGTTGGGAGGTGTGGGTACATGGAGATGCTGCTATTCTATATTATGTCTATGCTAATACAGTTATCATATTATGTGTGTAGAAATAATATGTACACATATGCCTACCCAAATATATACACAGTGTGCAATATTGTACAAATTGTGGTTTCTGTAGTATAGTTGGTTCATTAATTTAATCAATGTGTTATTATACTGACTGTTATAATAAATCAGGTCAAACCTAATGGAGAAAAGTTCTGTTTCTATTAAGATCTTGATGGAAGGCATCACAATGTGCTAGGAATATACTAAAACATTAATTAATATACGTCAGCACAACTATTTTTATTATACGAGGCTACATGTTTCGACCTTTTAAAGGCCATCTTCATGCCTTCTAACAGAATGAGTCAACAGATGCTGTGTACATGTTGGGATCCCGAAATGTTTACATACTCACTTCGACGTCTCTAATAAAAAAAACTCCACATCTTCCTACGAATACCTAGCTAGTAACGGGACCTGGTGTTACAGCTGATAAACGCCAAACTAACATTTTAAATGTTTTAAATACATGGTGATCCAAAACGATGGACTCAACTGAACAGTAAAAACAGTATGAAATTGAGTCCATCATTACGAATCACCCTGTATTTTAACCACATATATTTATGCAATATATATATATATATATATCACTCCTTTCTAGTTAACTGACCTGCCTGATTTTATGTATTTTATCGACGTAAATAAGTACACAGCATCTGTTGACTCAATCTGTTCGAAGGCTGAAGATGACTGTTTAAAAGGTCGAAACATGTAGCCTTGTATAATACAAATAGTTGTGTTGACGTATATTAATTAATGTTTTAGTATTTTCTATTAAGAATCCTATGGCAATGTATACAGTTCAACTTACTACTCGTAAAATTAAGTTAATATAAGAGAAATCAATGTGTTCTTCGGACAATATGAAAGAAATCCTGCATTTCTGGTTCACTTCGAAAACAGGGTTTAATAAATTTCACACAACGAAGAATATTAAATATTTCGCATAATAATCACCAACAAATACGTATGTTACAACCTCCTCAACTAAAAATTCATTTTATTATTAGTCTAAGAAAGGTTTAACGAAGTTCCCAATACCTCCCATCATATAGCTCCTACAGACAGGATGGCTAGTCAAAATAAATCATATGAGACTGGAATTTATCACGGCCTAAACCAGTGTTGTCCTTGAGTTACTGAGAAAAAAAGCGAAAAACTGCGCTGTGTTTAACGAGTCTTCGGACCGAGATTTGAACCCGGGAGTTCCACTCCATAAAGAATGACTGCTATGCAATTGACCTTGAAGTTGGCAGATGTGGTAAATATGGCTCAGATGACTCTAAGACCACGCGAAACAACTTCGCGAAATTGGACCCCCTTTCATCACTTACATCAAGGGCACTCTTTCCAACTCCTTTGACGATATTATCACTGTGAGTGTGTGAGTGAGTGATTGTGTGTGTCAGTAGAAAGTAGAAAAAGCAATCATGGTTACAAGTAACGTAGAATACAATTTCATCTTTGAACTGACACCAAGTATAAACACACCAAATCTCACAGAAAGGTGTTATCTCCATCTTCAGGTTGTAAAAGGAAAATCTTCCTTCCCACAAAGGGGGCAGGTAGATTTTCCCTGAACGTCCGCAAATTAAACCAGACTACACGGCCTCAAATCCAAGACGTCAGCATCATTCGCAGTCACCTTCATAAGAATCTCAAAATCTCACATTTCATAGAACCGCAGTCTACCCAGCTATACAAGTAACAGTGTGAAGCAGGAAACTTCCTGATAAGCTAAAAGGCATTCGGTTTATCAGAATAGTCCCCTTTGGTAACGGAAGTTTCAGTACAGTGCTCACAAGACCCTATCCTAAGGCCCACAACTTCGCATAATATATTTCCAGAATTTACCTTATACTTACCAGGTTCCCGATGTCTCATGTAACATTCACGAATACCGCACAATTCATATGCAGACTCATACCACGCCAATATTCCTGCACACTGTTAGGTCCCTTATAATACCTGTAAGTAGCAATACTATGAAGAACCACAGAAAGCATTTAATTACTCACTTTCCACCCATTTTTCCTCTTCATCTAATTTTCGTACACCTTCTTGGCAGCAGAGCCACTGATGGCTCAAAACAACAGGTACCAATACGGTTCTGCATACGTATTTCTAAACAGAAGGCACAAGGATGAAATATTCTGAACTGAACTGAACTGAACGGTAGCACGATATCTACGAATCTTATAACGTTGCATTGACTGCAAACGCGATTCCTTTCTAGATTTTCTTCATATTCTTCAATTCTTCATTTTATGGCCTTATTAGCTACAATTGTTGGAATATGCTTCTTCCACGCACTGAGGTGAGTTGATAACAGTACGTAATGAGAGATCTCCGCGTTAATTCCTACAGGGCTAACGAACTATTAAACATTCTCTTTATTTGCGACTTATTTCACGACGCTGTCAGTAGCTTCGCCTGTAGTGTCGGGAAAAAAAACCTTCTTATTAGCTCAAAATGTTAGCAACACTACTGTTCTGGTCATCATGTCTAAGACTTTTCTTCGTTGTCGAATCCCTCTCACGGTGCAGGCGTACGCTTGTGTTTCTTCTGTGTCTTGTGTTATGCTGTGCAACAGACTCCTTACGTTGGTCCAGTTTTTCATCCGAGGAGAGCTAATAGATTCAGGAAGCCGTAAAGAGGGACGTTCTCAATTACGTCCCATGTAGCGCGAGATGAATATTGGCATATGGATATTGTCTTATGGATATTGGCATATGGGTATTGTCATATGGAACCTGGCATATGGACATTGTCATATGGATATTGGCATATGGTTATTGGCATATGGATATAGTCGTATGGATATTGGCATATGGATACTGGCATATGGATATTGGCATATGGATATAGTCGTATGGATATTGGCATATGGATATTGGCATATGGATACTGGCATATGGATATTGGCATATGGATATAGTCGTATGGACATTGTCATATGGATATTGGAATATGGATATTGGCATATGGATATATTCGTATGGACATTGTCATATGGATATTGGAATATGGATATTGGCATATGGTTATTGGCATATGGATACAGTCGTATGGATATTGGCATATGGATACTGGCATATGGATATTGGCATATGGATATAGTCGTATGGATATTGGCATATGAATACTGGCATATGGATATTGGCATATGGATATAGTCTTATGGATACTGGCATATGGATATTGTCATATGGATATAGTCGTATGAACATTGTCATATGGATATTGGCATATGGATATGCCTGTACACTTTACATTTTGCATTTTCTGTAGCCAAGACTCACTTATGAGAAAATGTAATTAGAACTCCGTGCTATGATCAGTTATTTATTATGATATGCCCAACACGCTCATGTTCTATTTGGTAATATTTTACTTGCTATCTCAGTTGCAAAACGAACGCTAACTTACTTCCCTAAGACAGTTTGCCTTCCTGAAAACAAAAGCATTATTCATAACTAATACACAATATGATTTTGACAGACATAGGAGTAACAAGCAGGAGGTAGCAGTGTGACGTCACAACCTGCATGTAGTACACAGGATTAGGGAAGCCGAGCGCACTGTAATATAGGGGAACAGAACATGCGTGTAGCTTCCCTTGTGCACCGACTAACAACAGATATCACTCTGCCTTTTTGACTTTCCACTGGAATAATTATGGCTGGATTTGTAGTTATGTTGGACTCTATGTGGGTTCGTGTTGGTGCTCTACTTCACAACAACAAAAAATTGAAAGCAGCCATTAATCGTCACAAAATCTGACAGTGTGTTACATTACAATTATTATAAAGGAGTGCCGTATGTTGGTGCGATTACTGTTTTACTGAACAACCGAACATCATTAATAACGCAGTATTAACAAGCACATCAACAAATTTTAAATACTCAAAGCAATATTTTCACCAAATAATGCTGAAAACCTCCAGCTGTACCTCTACAAAAACATATGAACTGTGTCTGAAATATCAGTTTTCTACCATCTGCAATATCTTATATTCTCAGTTACATAATATCCATAAACACATCCTGTCTGTAAATTGTTAAATTTTCTGAACGATAAATGAGGTGGTGAATGTCGCGTCTTGCTAACTGCAAGATGCGACACGCTCGTCAAGTACTTCGAACAGAATATTTGGAAATTATTTAATTTATAATTTCAAACTTGTTAACATTCTAATCGAAAGCGACTGCCACTGCTGACATCACAGTACATGCTTCACTAAATTCAAGCACATTATGAGGCAGAACTTTTAAAAGGTATGAAACACGCAATTTTTTTACTGTGCAGTAACTTGAAATAAGGCACGTCACAAAATTAGGCAGGTTAGTTCTACTTCCCTCACATCATTCGACTACAATTAAAACGGAGTTAATAAATTTCATAAATCGCCTGATTTTTAAAGCAGAACAATATGCACAAAGGAGCATTGTGGAAGAGCTCGACTGCAGTAGTGTGCAGCATTTACCGGAACGGGTTTAACGTCCGGTTACACATCTCCCAGCGCAAGCAAAAATCTTCCGACTACAACACATACATTGAGGCGTAACAACAATCAGCGGCCAACGATACACATCTAAGAGGTCTAGTAGCAAGAAACAGTTGATCTTTTATTCCTTACTCCTTCGGAATCATGAATTTACGTGGTACTTTTATTGCTTATTTGACGTTGGAGAAAACGTTACTTTGGATTGTCGTACAATTGAGTATTTTGAAAGTTTTCCTAAATAATATAGGAACAAGTAAATAACTTGGATTTGTTCTGTTTTGAATTGCAGCAACAAACAACAAAACATGTTGTAAAAGATAACAGTTGACACTTGACAATATACCTATCCCAAATAAAATTTTTTAGCGCTTAAACCTCGTTTGTCACTTTAGTTTCAAGAGAACTTTCGGCCGGCAAATTACTGAAGTTAGAACTGTTTGGTATTTCAGCGGAGAACAGATGCTTTACTTTCCTCAAAGGTTTAATAAAATGCCAATAATGGCTATAAGCAATAAAATAAGACGTTTGATATTCTGGAAGCTACACGTCTTTCCCTGAAAGGTGAAAGGCTATTTTGTTGTTAGGAAAAGCTACGCGTCTGGTATTTATCTAATTTTACGTAATCTTCTTTTCTTGATGTCTAAGCGTCGCAGAGCTAGCTCGAAGAAGCTGTATAAATACTGCTTTAGCACAGAGGACAGCCTAATACCGTAGAGAGAAAAAATGATTTTACAGCACTTCACACTGGTTAATTTTCGAAACCAAATTACACCTTGTAATAAATTAGTAGGTTTCGTTTATTGGCAAGGCATTAAAGAACAATTACAAGGTACAGTTTTAATTAGAGTACAAACTTTAATCGGCGTACAAATAAGAAAGGCAGCTTTAGGTGTCTGTGCCCGTGCATCGTGAGCAAATTGTGGAGTGAGAGAGAAAAAACCAACAAGATGCAACAGTTAGATGTTTATTTTTAACAAGACAGCGCCCCACAACCGCTACCAACCACATCCAGCAGAAGCAGCGCAGCACAACACATGCAGTAACATACGTCTTTTTCTCCTGAAGACGGGCATAATGATGCCCGAAACATGTTGAGAAATTGTTAAAAATAAACATCTAACTGTTGCATCTTGTTGGTTTTCTCTCTCACTCCACAAGAAAGGCAGGTCTGAAGCGTACAGAAACAGCAAAATTGTCAAGCGTTTTCTAATCTATATAGACGACATAAAATTCCTAACTGGGATCTTTCTGCTGAAGGGATACCAGCATTCTCTCGGCTTCTGTTCAACAGGGCTTTACTTTGTGTCAATCTCAGTATCTCAGAAGACAGCTTAGAATTCTGGGGTGATTATGAAACGGAAATTTTGTGGAAACAATTCGTAGCATTATAATATCAGACCCTCAACTCGTATATGTCAGACGGCCCTGACGAAAACACAAATCTGCCCTCAGGGTAACAGATCTCAGGTCCCATACTTGATCCGGAAACTAATTCATTAGCGGACATAAATGTTAATCACTCGAGCGGAGCATGGCTTGTTGTGACAGCCCGACCCAAACCAATCACTCAAAGAGGAGCACAGCCTTACCTGCAAATCAGTTTTATCTTAAAGGGACTATTTAAAACATACGAATTATAAATTAACCTGTAACGCAAATAACCTTCACACAATATCTACCGTCATAACAAAGAAGTATTTACATAATATGTCTGTTTCTACATGATTTTAAGCGACACTGTCAAAAAACAGGATAGAATTAAATAATAGAATAGTTTGTAAATGCGGAAGGAAGCCCCGGTGACCTCATATGTTGTACTATTTCGGAATTTCTCTACAAGTCGTAACAAACTATAAATATTGTCGGTCAAAGTTAGCCATCATGCCTGCTCACATCTGAAATCTTAACCTCCAAAATATGAAGCGGATATAAACTCGACCGCAACTTTCGGCCATCAAATGAAATCAATTGACTTAAGTATTCACAATTTAACACAAATTAAAAGATATATTAACTAACACTGGCTTATTCTTTACCGAAACGCATCTAAGTACAGTACAAAGAGCGTGAACATGGATAGACAGCCATAAACTCCTCTCAGTTTTTAAAATCTTTGTGTACCCAAGGTAAAAGAGTTGGCGACAACACACAATTCCATTCCGCTCTAAATGGTATATGGGGATTAAACACGACTTCATTTTCTTGCTGCGTTAAAATGGAAATCCCCGGAGTCTAACGTGCAAAATGGAAGAACTCTTTAATTCACAGCAGTATGAAACTTCTACTGGCCGCAGCCTACGTCAACACACTAGAACGTCAAAGTTCACCCGATAATTAATTACGCACATGAAGACGTACGGAAGAGTGAAGGTACTCTTAATCTCTGAACTAGACTGATGGTAGTACTCGGCTGCATTCCGCGGCTGCTGTACCCGCGGCATATGGGCTCCGCTGGGCAGGAAAATGGGTGGGTTCCACAATCGTGCTGGTCAAGGCGGTGAAGAGGAAATTCCCTGCCCCTGACAGGATTTCAAACGCAACTCACTGGTCGCAACGACCATAGTTATTACACCGAAAGACGTGACAGCGCGATGGGCCAAGAGAAACAAACGGTCATCTTGAGCCACATATATCCCATCTTGAGCCACATATATCCCATCTTGAGCCACATATATCCCATCTTGAGCCACATATATCCCATCTTGAGCCACATATATCCCATCTTGAGCCACA
>Ga0123352_10002343_pt1 | contig 26268 bp, 9 predicted proteins | sample TergutLab28metaG_FD_89700 | JGI IMG/M metagenome (GOLD analysis project Ga0123352, IMG submission 89700) | Labiotermes labralis P1 segment gut microbial communities from Petit-Saut dam, French Guiana - Lab288 P1 | ecosystem: Host-associated > Arthropoda: Insects > Digestive system > Gut ...
TGTGGGTATATGGACTGGATTGGGCTGGCCCAGGATAGAGACAGGTGGCGGACGCTTGTGAGTGCGGTAATGAACCTTGGGGTTCCGTGAAATGCGGGGAATTTCTTGACTAGCTGCAAACCAATTAACTTCTCAAGAAGGACTCTGCACCATGGAGTAAGTAAGTAAGTAAGTAAGTAAGTACTAAGTAAATAAGTAAATAAATGTCGAGAAAATTCAAGTTTCATTAAAATCTGACAACAATAACCGGTACTTTACATGAACACCAATATACGATTTGGATCATACCTCGCTCAGGTCTTCTTAGAACGAGAAATTTTGCAGACAAAAGTTGTAGAGAAAATCAAAACACACAATTTAATTTCAGTAATTTTGTTTTTCTTCAGAAAATCTTGCAGTTTGTGGGATAACGTGGAAAAATATCAGAGAACCGGACAGGCTACAGATGCACCATAATACGGAAGAGACGCCATGCATAACTATGGCTACAAACACACATCCAGACTAGGCAATAATAATTATATTATTGTTTTCCCCCACAAAAATGGTTAGCCGAACGCGCCTGAATACTGTTATACGTATCTACTGTGTCTATCTTCTTTAGTGTGTAGCAATTTATCACATCTCTTGAGCTAACCTAACCTAACCTAACCTAACTTAAACTAACCAAATCTAACCTAACCTAACCTAATCTAACCTAACCTAACCTAAACTAGTCTAACCTAATCTAAGTTAACCTAACCTAACCTAACCTAACCCTGTTATTATTCAGTTACGTGAAGAGATAATATCTTTTTCAAAGGGCGGTATGAATGAATTTAACTGCCTAGTTTAAAGTACAAACTCCAATTGTTGGTAGATTTAATGGCGGCGATGCATATTGTGGGTTTATACAACCGTGTTTCAAAATACGCGCGGTATAAACAGTATAAGAAATATTTTTGGTATGTTCGCCTTGAGGTTTTTACTGAGGTGTAATCGGCCATTTCGGTTTTGTGGGACGTTAATGCGGAGTCGCTGGGTAAGTAGTTCCCTGTTGTACGAAGGAAAGTCCAAGAAGATTGGACATTCGTACTTTGAAGATGGAGGCGAAACCTGCCGTAGAAACGTCGGGAAACATCCATTGATGCACGTCACTTTTCAGAAGACTGGAACCGTAGGATGTGTTAATTGGGTGCCTCATAGGCCCGCTGGTTACGACTAACCTTAGGGAAAGTGATTCCGTTACAGTTCCGGTGTGGCCCAAGGGGTGGGTAGAGGTATATCCCTACTCTTTGATGACCGCAGCACTAGAAGGGGGTGAGTGGTCAGTAGCACACCCCGGCCGCAATTAACCTCCGGGAAAGAACCGGTACCCATTTTACAAGAGGCTGGGTGTGCCCCAGGGCCGGTCTGGACGGGCGGAAAAACTCGTCCCCACCGGGATTCGATCCTGGACCGTCCAGCCCATGACTCAGTCGCTATACCGACTGAGCTACCCGGCCCACCCGCTAAAATTAGACGATACACTTATGGCCTGTGTGTAATTGTAACTTTGTCTGGCACTGGCTACTGCGTCTGCCACTTTGCAATGCGCGATTGTAAAGTGGTGACAGTTTTACAGCGAGCGTCGTACGAGTGAGTCGACGAGAATCGTCGTCATGTTGGTGATACAGAAAAGAGTTGACGGTAGTTTCATAGCCGAGAAATTTCATTGGTAGGTAGAAGTTCGGTGACGATGGATCACTAGAGTAATTGTGAGCAAAAGACAAGGAAGCCAAATGCACATGCCGTCGGTTGCTACTATTTCTGTAGCTGTTGGTAGCATTTCGTTATTTCATTTTAACTTTAATGAAGAAGTTATGATTAAAATGTTCTGCTTGTTTCTTATATGAAGCTTGTCAAAAATAACATCGGTGCCTCTCACCATCAAAATACGTTCATATGTCTCGCACAAGGAGATAATTATTCACGCAATTTGTGTCAATATCCAATTTCACTTTTTTTTATGTGTGTTGGACCGTGCGTCATTGTGATAACTGAAGAATAAGAACAAAATAGATGCTACTTATTATTTTATTGTACTTCTTATAGGCTCAGCATGTTTCGGGCATTACTATGCCCATCATCAGGATCTCGCTACTATGATGTTGATTACCACATTGGTCGTTTCTTTCTTGGTTTGCTGTAGGTTGGAGGTTAGGTGCGGGTAGGATGGACTAGTGTCCGGGCTGCAAGCTGTAGCCTGCAGTCCGGACACTAGTCCAGGTAATATTACATAGAGATAATATTACACGCAGGTAATATTACACACAGGTAATATTAAATTCAGGTAATATTATATACTGTTAATGTTACACATAGGTAATATTGCATACAGGTAATATTGCACATAGGTAATATTACATATAGGTAATATTGCATACAGTAATATTACACACAGGTAATATAACGTAAAAGTAATATTACACATAGGTAATATTACATACAGGCAATATTACACACAGGTAATATCACATAAAGGTAATATTACACACAGGTCTTGTTACACACATGTAATATTACATGTGTCCGGGCTAACCGCACCTAACCTCCAACCTACAGCAAAACAAAGAACGAAACCACCAATATGGTAATCAACATCATAGTCGCGAGCTCCTGATGATGGGCACAGTAATGCCCGAAACATGTTGAGCCTATAAGAAGTACAATAAAATAATAAGTAGCATCTAGTTGGTTCTTATTCTTCAGTTACCGAATTTCACGTTTCCCTCTCCTGTAAGCCATTCGAAATCTTAATCAAGCTGCAGACGGAAAGTAAAGTAACATTCGCACCATACACATGTTGTTTTGTTTGTGCCCCACAAAAAATGCCTGGAAAAAAGTTCAAAGCCATCTCACAAGATGTCAGTAGCAGTCAGTGTCATTTCCAGCTGACGTAACAATTTTCGAACGTTTTCGTGTCGTGGTGCGGCTTTTTCATGTGAAGTTCGTAGCGCGTTTCGTGAAAACACTTCAGTATCTGCAAAGCAGGAATGGGAGAGATACGAGGGGAAGCGTAAGATATGAAGTTGCTATTTCGTTTGGGGCAAGCGGTCAGCTGCAACCCGGAAGGTCGCGGGTTCGATTCCCGATGGTGCATTTACATTTTTCGTTTACATAATCCTTCCGGCCGCACTATGGCCCTGGCGTTGCACTCAGCCTCTAACAGAAATGAGTACCAGGAATATTTCCTGGAGGGTAAAGGTGGCCGGTGCGTGGGGTTGGCAACCTTACCGCCTTCATTTGCCGACTGTTTTGAAATGTAGATTGCTTTACCTTTACCTTGCTCCTTCGTTCAGGCGGTAAAATAGACCACAATTGGCATCTCTGAGATTCGACAATGTATATTATATTCAATGTCGCTACATAAGCAGTTAGATTGCCAACCAGAACAACGTTGTTAGTAATTATTGCTTTTAGCAACTTTCTCCTTGTTGTATTCTCTCTTTTGGGTAATTCCCCGGCGTCTCAATTTTATATGCCGACGTTTCGGAACACACTTTTCCATCTTCATAGGCTGTTTAAGAATTTCTTCCTGCTTACACCGCCTATGAAGATGGAAGAGACAGAGCGTTCCGAAACGTCGGCTTATAAAATTCACACGTCGGGGAATCACCCAAAAGAAAGAACACAACATTCAGAACGAGGCGAAAGTTTGAAATCAAGAACTTTCACCTTACTTAATTTACCGTACTCTTCTAATTGCTACTCAACTTTTGCAAATTTCATGTTGGTTGATACGTTAATTGCAATAATTTTACTCTCAACAGTTGATTGTCAACCATTTTCAATAGCTCTTCTTCTCAGACTGGGAAATTGAGGCCTAATAGCTTATATGTACATATGTTAATGCAGGCGTACTAACACTAATATTACATTTCTCAGGAAGAACACTCAATGGGAAATTCCCCATACCAACGTGGCGTGAAGGTGTTGGATGGTTTAGGTGGCGTGCGGCTCAGGTAAAAGTACTTCGTCAGAGGACGAGGAGACAAGAGTTTGCTTCTACCTGTTTCCATTTCCTTCTCCGAAGTAAGACCAGAAATATCCCTTCACAGGGGGTGGTATGTGCGATCGAGCGCCCCTTGCAGTAAGTGGTAACAGTGCAGTTGGACAAAAGGAACATGGTTTGGCTAATGGATGGAACTCTGAGGAATGCGGTGTAGAATCCTGCAGGTAGATCCTGGCCCTTTGGTGCTGGGGGTCAGGCACCTGCAACTTGAACAGAGGATGGCGAATGTAAAGACAGAATGTCCAGTGTTATTCTGTAGAAGTGCAAGATCCATGGTCGGTCAACAGAGGGCAGGAGAGGAGCATAAGGACAATTAATACTTCCTTTAAGGAAATGAGGAATTTCAGTGCTTTGGGAATGAGGCCAGTGAATCAAATTTAATTTACAAAATACACCGCAGATATAAAAAAAAGGTTAAAATTGCTGCTGTGCATACGATGAAGGCGTAGAGGTTGGTAGAGGCACAGCTCCACTCATTTTTAACCGCGTTCGCAAAATTGTGAAAAGCGACTATTAGCTTCGTTATGCCTGTCCGCTCTTCTCTCTATCTGTCTCTCTGTCCGTCCGCATGGAACAACTCGACTCCCATTGGACGGACTTTCATGAAACGTGCAGCCCGGACACTACTCCAGGCTAACCGCACCTCACCTCCAACCTACAGCAAACCAAGAAAGAAACGACCAATGTGGTAATCAACATCATAGTCGTGAGATCCTGATGATGGGTAAAGTAGTGCCCGAAACATGTTAAGCCTATAAGAAGTACAATAAAATAATAAGTGGCATCTAGTTGGGTTTTTATTCTTCAGTTATATAAAACCAAATGTATGAAAACACAGTAATAGAAATTAACGCGTTACTTTGGCGTTATGTCAGCCTTAAATAAATAAACAAACACTTTGAGCCACAAATGTACAATTGCTTGCTTGGGTCATGGGCCAACTTAACCCTTTAAACGCCGAGTTAAATCCCTTCTGCCATCTGCTAGCATTATTAGGAGCTCACCATATTCTCCACATTAGCAGGCAAAGGGTTAACCGCCAGGTCTTTAAATTAAAAAAAAATTAAATTACGCTAATCATTAATAAACTAATTATAACAATAACAATGATAATAACACCACAATTTTAGAACTAATTCATTTTCACTTCAATATACTGAGCGAATTTACTATAAAATAATTCCGTAGAAATTGGTAATAGAAACGTGCCAGTCAGTGCAGCAGTGTTCTGTCAAGGACTGCCTTTTTTTTTTTTTTCAAGCATTCATTAATTAAAGTGCGCAAGTACGTTTTCCATAATTTAAAATTCATATGGAAACTTACATTACGGCTCTGTTGACGTCACTATGCACTGTACCTCTATGCTGAAAACCATTGACTTGTGCTGTCTGACGTCGGGTAGTGAACTTGCAGTGCGTCCGTACGTCTAAGACGCAGTATTTAAAAGAGTGGAAAGGTTTGGAGGGGGGGGGGATTAGGTAAGACAGCTGTATAGTCGTGTTGCATAAAAAGACCAACATTCATATAAGCGTCTGGCTTAGAGTTTCGGAATGTTGAAAGGGGCACAGTAAGATTGGGTCCCGTTCGCTAAAAAGAACCGTCATGTGGTATTGAGGGTCTGTTGATTGAGTTCATTCTGACAGTGTGTTTGTCATTTTCATGTTTAGACAATCTCTTTGCTTTATGCAGGAAAACCGGGGCTGGTACTGTGTTTCCTATAAGTTATGCTAAGCATAGGGATTTTTACCTTTCCAAAAATGTTAAATACTTCGTCAAGATTTGCGTATCGCTTATTTTCTTATACGTCCCTTGATTTAGCAGTATTTGCCATACAGCCTTAACACAACCTGAACGAATATATGTGTAACTACCTGAGTGTACTTGAGGAGAGACAAGGATATTGGAAAGAAGAAAGATGGAAGGATATTGAGAGAGTGAGAACAGAGATGATTGAAAGAGGACAGAAGAGAACGCGCGCAATTTCAAGGTTGCTAGCCGTACCTGTCTTTCAGTCCAGTACGTGGCAACTAAAGGAACAAGGTGAAAGAGCTGCAGACAGAGATGAAAACCAGAGAGAAAGGGACGGAAAGTTTATCCTTGTGCTCAGCGTGGCAACTTAACGTAAGCTAAGCGAGTTGGAATATATTACGGGCAGTCAGTTTCAGCCATCTTTGAAAACTCCCAAGCACCTGCAAGATCTGAAGAAGAAGAAGAAGAGGACAAGAGCCTAGCTTCAGCGGTGGAATGAGGCAAGTCCAGCATCTGAAGGAACAGCTTTTGTGGTTGGAAAAAGGAAGGGAGAAGAAGAAAAAGAAGAAGACAGAATGAGTTTGTGGCGCTGGTGCTGCGCTTTCGTTGCTCTGTTGTTTGTTATTGGAATGGGGGCCCCTTTGAGCTGAAGAAGGTTTCAGAAAGACGGTGAAGTGAACACAAGGGGGTTTTGGAGTGGTGTTTAATGGAAAAGACATGAACGTATCGCAAGAATATTATTGTTTTAGTGCTTTGTCTCTTACATGCAACGTTTTAAAGTGTTCGATGTCATTGGAGTGTGTGTTCTTGTGGTCGTAAAAATGGCAAGTGAGTTCTCTCGAAATATAAATAAATGAGGCCTTCAGTGTCCTGTGAATTCGGTGGCGTTTCTAACACGCTTGTGACAGGTTACTGAGATTATATGAGTTTGTATTCTGAAACGGACGGTTCAACAAGCCTTGAAATGGCCAGTGTCTTTCGGAAAGTGTAGGAATTTTCAAGAATAACAACTTTCTTTTGCAGCGTTTGTTAACAACAGAGAGCGGCTTGGATTTGAAATACAATTAAGTGGCACGAATTTAACCCGAACACAGCGAGTGACAAAGGTTCTGTGTCTGTTTGTGTTCGCTCCGCGTGCTTGACAAGATATTTTGTGTCGTAATGTATTTCAGCTCATAAGAATTATGGTGAATTGTAAATCAAAAGTTGGTAGGACAATATTTTTGTAGTTTTGTTTTTAAGTACTAAGTTGTGAGTAACGCCTGTGAAGATTTATTGATAATATTGTCCAAAACATGGCGCCCGTGTGACAGTTCATAATGCTGCTAGATAAGCCTATATAAAACGTGTGAACAGAAAGAACCGTGACCACAGACACAAGTAACATGGATGGCGAACACTGCCCTGTCAGTCCCTCCGACTCCCAAAATTCATGTGATCAGATCCCGGTGGGTGATATCATAGGAGGCAGTGACGTGGTGGTTGTTAACAACGGTAATAACAACCACAAGAGGAAAAATTCGCCTCTGAACCACGAAGACACCGATGGCGATGCTCTGTCCCCCAGGAAACAAATGCATCATGGGAATACCACCAACAACAATGACGTAACTTTCGTCTTAATAGATGACGACGGTGGAGGTCCAGGTGATGATCTGGGGTCGGATGACGTGGACCCTGACGATGTGCAAGACATGACAGAGGTAAGCGGAAGAGCCCGCCTTTGGGCTTTTGAATTCAGCACATGTTGGCACATATATTCGGTAACAAATGGGGTGCCTGCAGCAATTTGCTTTGGTGGCCTGATGTGGACAGTCAGTTCGGACATGATAGAGCTTCAGAACGGGCTTGAACTGCAATATACACACTGGGTGACCCAAAAGTTAAGTTTACAGCACATAGTATTGGTTAGGAACTTAAATCTTTGAAGCTTTAACCTTCCTATTCTGTTTCTATAGCGTATTTATGTGTTGTCTGTAATTCTTGCATTATACAGCGATTTATTCTGTAGAGCAACAATCGGTGTTTATGATAAAGGGCTAGGAAATTAAACGAAAACCAAATAGTCTCTAATTTCAGTAAAACACAACAAAATATATTTGTTATATTTTATCTTGACAACATATTTCGGTTTATTGACAATCATTAGGCCATGTTACAAAATTCAGTTTGATAACACAACGGGATATCAGCTGCAAAAAAAAATAAGTTAGGAAATTACTTGTTCAATACAATGCAGATCAACTTTATACTGCAAAAGGTTAATTACCAAATTTATTGGGAGTTAACATTTTTTGTTAAATAAAATAATTCTGAGCTTATCAGTGGGGAGGAAGGTTCGAGATGTTAACTGGAAAAGAAAAAGAAAAATCTATCACGTTTATCTCAATAATTAACCAACTTGATGTACAAAATTTTTGGTTTACAATAAGTTTATTTCATGCCTCTGCATGTTTCGAGCACATGTGCTTATCATCAGGAGGTCAAAATTGTATTGTATACCTATAGGTGTGATGATACCAGAGTCTGTGTAATGCAATTTATAACTCCTGATGATGAGCACATGTGCTCGAAACATGAGAGGTATGAAATAAACTTATTGTAAAGCAAAAATTTTGTGCATCAAGTTGGTTAATTACTGAGATAAATATACTGAGATGCACGGTCAACAAAACGTCAAAATCTATCACGTTGTTGTGTGAAGTAATAAACCCATCGTTTGAGAAGGCTTAGACGATAATGATTCTGTAAATAAGTGGCAAATATTTTGCGCACATGTATTAATACTTTAGAGCACCTGTGTCAACACAAACAAACATTATGTAACAAATAATTTTCTACGTCACGCAAAACAAATTTCGTCACCATTACAGAGATCAATCGTTCCCCTTGGAATTATATTCAACACACACAGTCTATGGGCAGAATTCATAATTTTTAAAGTTGAATCATGTTGTACAAGGCTTATGAGGTTTTTTGTTGTAAGCACTGAATGTGCTGAAGTTCCATTTGATCATTTATTTTAAAAGCACCACACCAACACCAAGTACAGGTTACTTTAACATGTGCTTAGGGTTTTGTTTGGAAAGGGCATTACTGGTTTAAACTCTGTGCTTGCGGTTGCTGTAGATACATCAAAATACAATAACAGACGCTCAAAAACAAGACTTTCTGATGACCTCGCCAACGCATTCTTCAGTAAATCAAAGGGTCTCCGGATTTGTTTATGAAAGACAAAAATTTTATGAGTCTTGGCAAAATAATTTATAACAGAATTTCTTTCCAACTGAACACCACATTTCTCTCCTCCAAGTTTTACTATCTTCTGCTATGTGACGTCGTATGTTCTGGTAGTTTATCGAATTTTCTTAAGTGTCTGTTGTCTTACCTTTATCCTATCCTGTTGACACACTCCACGGTTTTCACCCAAAACTTCGCAAACCCCCGCACTAAACTTCCACAATCTTCACAGTGATGGCCGTCAGAACTCAAAACTTGTATCCTTTCTTCAATTCAAAACTTGTATCTTTTAGTCAAGTCACGAGTAGCTATATTTGCTTGGTTGAGCTGTTGTTCATACGGCGACGAACGTTCTTGTTTCTAAAAAAAAAAAAATTTTCAGATACTCCGTACCATTCTTTCATACAAAATTGAGCTTTGATTAAGATAGCTTGGCTGAATAATGAATAGAAGACCGCGCGTGTGTGTGTGTTTGAAATTTACGTATCTAATATATGTTTGTGTAAGGACGTTGTTTGGTTAATGTGTTGCTGTCCTGTGTTTTTTTAATATGTATATTCTAACATGAAACATGGCCTCCGGCGATCTTATCTTTAACGTATCTCCTCCCCCACGTTCTTATTACTTTAGAACTAAAGGACATTGAACTGAAAACCGCTTAATTTACAGTCGCGTGTTTCCACAGGCACACCCGTATATGTTGCCGAACTGCTGATACTAAAGTTACGTCTATCTGACGTCACATCTGACATTCCTTTAACAAAATTTTGATTATCAGTATTTTGGAATTCAATGTGGCGTTCGCCTTTTTTTTCGCGGTCAAATTTATTACCGCTACATTTTCATGAAAATCGTTTATTTGTTTTTCTGCTTCTCCTGCAGTAACGATTTATAATTATCGCTAATTAGTATCATAATTTGTCTCAGTAACGTAATCGGCTGTCGAAATTATTTTCATAATGATGTCCTTCTCGATAAACATTTCAATCAAACGACACTGACTGATTTCAAAACACGAATTTAATTGTACGTTTCTAACCTTGACGGTGAGACCGCAACAGTCTGGAAACGTCGGACTCCCATCAAGTGACGTGGTTCCACGTACCAGAAGAACGGAGACCCGGAATTAAATCGTTAGATGGGGCCAGAGGTTTCTCTCTAGACATTGCTGTTAAAGCTACCAAATTGGACGGCGTAACGTACTGTACAAGAAAACAGCAATCTTCTTTTTCACCGCTGTGAGCACCTCGGGCATCTCAGCTATGTGAAACCTCAGCTAGTGACATACGAGACAGTTAGTGAAATTTGCACTCGTAAAATGCAGCTGTAACAAGGGCACTAAGATTGCTGTTGTTTTTGCTGTGACATCGTGTAGTTGGTCAGAGTGTCGATACAAGATGGCTTCTTCGTTTTCAGAACACAAGATTGAAATTGAAGATGGAAGCAGCAGGTTTCTCCGAAACGTCGATATTAGTCTATCAAATGACATGATGTAACGTGAGGTGGGAACGTTGTGTCACATCATACAGAAATGTGGCCGTGTGCAATTGAGTATATTTTATTTATTTACTTATTTATTTATTTTCGTTATTTATTTATTTATTATAGGCCAGCATAGCTCGGTCGGTATAGCGACTTGCTACGGGCTGGACGGTCCGGGATCGAATCCCGATGGGGGGCGAGAGTTTCCGCCGGTCCAGAACGGCCCTGGGGTCCACCCAGCCACCTATACAATGGGTACCGGGTCTTTCGCGGGGGTAAAGCGGCCGGGGCGTGGCGTTGACCACCCACCATCATCTAGCGCTTAGGTTAAAGAAAGAGTAGAGCTATACCTCTACGCCCCCTATGTGAGTTCGTAGCCTGTTATGGGGTGAAATTTACCTTTACTCTTATTTATTTATGGATTTATTTATTTATTTCTGTTTGTAATGACGCCAGTAATAGCACAGACTCGATAGTGTCAAACTGTAGGGTGATCACAAAGCTACGAAGTGAAACGTATGCGAAGGAGTGTGGTTGTCAGACGAATAATGTAGTTGTGTTCGTCAAAACACAATTTTATTCTTAAATGTTAAGATCAGCTACATGTTTCGGCCAGCTGCAATAGCCATAATACGGCTGAACATGGGAATAAAAAGGAAGATTTACAGCTGCAGTTTGTTTATGTTCAGTCCGATGAAGGTTACTTTTATCTAGCCGAAACACGTAGCTGTGCTTAAGCTTTTCTTTTTGACGGAATATATGCGATTTTGTGAAACAAGCGGGGGTTTAACGTACAAAGAATACAGAAGGACTAAGAAAACAGAAGGTTTAAGAATACAGAAGATCTATTCTATAGCATTCTCCCAATGTTTTTGTCGAATAGGTAACGATTCCATTCTACCAGTGTATTCGGTGTCCCAGCCTGTATTTGAACCCGTCGCCCTGAGACTAAAAACTCGCATTTTTACCGCTTTAGACCAGTCATGTATTGCTTTGAATTGATGCGGCGCAGTAAGGAAGTGGCCTGGTAATGGGCTAAATTATTTCTTACTTTGCCAACGAGGTCAGTGATTCAGTAACTCGCATCATTGCTTAGTACTTAGCAAACCGGAGGGAGGGTCGTGCGAAGCAGAACAAGAAATGATGGTATCTGGAAGGCTGGTTGGCGATTTAACGTGAATTGTGCAATGCCTGGTCCATAAAGGTGATGTATGTAGCTGCTGAACTTTATCTCTTTCTGTAATCACGTCAAAGAACGTGACGGGACGAGAATGTAACACATTTGGTTCAGTGTTTTTTAACTGCAGTTGGCTCTCCTGCGATGTTCGTAAAGTTCTTGCTTATTACTCGTAGGACAGTGCTGCCAACAGTTCGAAGTATAGTGTTAATTTTAAATTTTATGAATTACCTTAAAGCCATTCATTCTGGTTTTGTTCGCAGTCAAAGAAAAACCTACAAATGGCACAACACAATATATTTTATTATATATTATATTGTATTATGTTGTGTTGTGTTGTTATATTATGTTATGTTTGTTGTGTTGTGTTACGTTATATTATGTTATTTAATACTATACTATATTATATTCTTATCCTTTATGTAATTACTAATAACTATTAGCACGTTATTGAATATAATGGACACAACAAGGAAAAAAATAGCAGATAGACCAGAAAATCAAAATATGAATTACAGGTAAAAGAAATTGAATGTGGCCAGATATTTGAAGTAAGTTTGAAATCCGTGTAGATGTAGCGAAGTTGATTCACTGTTTGTACCGGATCAAAAATTTTGCAGAGTTTCTTCTATGTGGCAGTATATAAAAAAAAACTTAATTTCATTACATGCTTTTGCTACTGCACAGCCATTTCGAAAAATTTTGCGCGGTATAATTAAAGAAAGAACGTATTTTGCAGTTCCATATATTTACGGAAGAAGGTGAAAACACAAGAGCATCTTTCTGGATGTTGTCGCTGTAAATCCTATTACAGATTTGTTCTCACAACAGGCCACTTCTGTCCTGGAGCACTTCGTCATATCTTTAGTCATTTTATATGGAAACTCAATGATGATGATTTTTGTGTTGCGCCTCAGGGAGGTCTGCCTCAGACGAGAGACTGCGTTCTCGTTTTGTGGTGGTATTCCCCAATTTCCCTCAGGGGTTGGCAAGCCAGGCTACCTACGTGCAGGTCTTGCTTCCTCGGCTACATGACTTGTCTGCCATGACTGTTTGTAATTGTGTGCAGTCGTTCTTCATTCTGCCTCGTGCCAATCAGTACAAGAGTGGCATAAATAGCGTCTGAATATTTGACCCTTAATCTCGCTCTCATGTCTCGCGAGTTTATATTCCTAGAAATGAAGCCATTGTGTTTGATTTGGACTTCGGACTGGATGTAGCGGAAGGTATACTGTCGAAGTTGTATGCTTTCTTCTGGGTAATTCCCCGGCTTCTGGATTTTATTTGCCAACGTTTCGGAACACACTGTCTGGTCCATCTTCATATGCAGGTAGTTATTAATCTCTACATGTTTCGGGCGACTATGTGCCCATCATCAGGAGAAACAACTGTGTTTATGCGACACTTGGCACTTGTTATTATGTGTGGATGACTGTCTGGTATGCAGGAGCATATGCTCCTGCATACCAGACAGTCATCCACACATAATAACAAGTGCCAAGTGTCGCATAAACACAGTTGTTTCTCCTGATGATGGGCACATAGTCGCCCGAAACATGTAGAGATTAATAACTACCTGCATATGAAGATGGACCAGACAGTGTGTTCCGAAACGTTGGCAAATAAAATCCAGAAGCCGGGGAATTACCCAGAAGAAAGCATACAACTTCGACAGTATACCTTCCGCTACATCCAGTCCGAAGTCCAAATCAAACACAATGGCTTCATTTCTAGGAATATAAACTCGCGAGACATGAGAGCGAGATTAAGGGTCAAATATTCAGACGCTATTTATGCCACTCTTGTACTGATTGGCACGAGGCAGAATGAAGAACGACTGCACACAATTACAAACAGTCATGGCAGACAAGTCATGTAGCCGAGGAAGCAAGACCTGCACGTAGGTAGCCTGGCTTGCCAACCCCTGAGGGAAATTGGGGAATACCACCACAAAACGAGAACGCAGTCTCTCGTCTGAGGCAGACCTCCCTGAGGCGCAACACAAAAATCATCATCATTGAGTTTCCATATAAAATGACTAAAGATATGACGAAGTGCTCCAGGACAGAAGTGGCCTGTTGTGAGAACAAATCTGTAATAGGATTTACAGCGACAACATCCAGAAAGATGCTCTTGTGTTTTCACCTTCTTCCGTAAATATATGGAACTGCAAAATACGTTCTTTCTTTAATTATACCGCGCAAAATTTTTCGAAATGGCTGTGCAGTAGCAAAAGCATGTAATGAAATTAAGTTTTTTTTTATATACTGCCACATAGAAGAAACTCTGCAAAATTTTTGATCCGGTACAAACAGTGAATCAACTTCGCTACATCTACACGGATTTCAAACTTACTTCAAATATCTGGCCACATTCAATTTCTTTTACCTGTAATTCATATTTTGATTTTCTGGTCTATCTGCTATTTTTTTCCTTGTTGTGTCCATTATATTCAATAACGTGCTAATAGTTATTAGTAATTACATAAAGGATAAGAATATAATATAGTATAGTATTAAATAACATAATATAACGTAACACAACACAACAAACATAACATAATATAACAACACAACACAACATAATACAATATAATATATAATAAAATATATTGTGTTGTGCCATTTGTAGGTTTTTCTTTGACTGCGAACAAAACCAGAATGAATGGCTTTAAGGTAATTCATAAAATTTAAAATTAACACTATACTTCGAACTGTTGGCAGCACTGTCCTACGAGTAATAAGCAAGAACTTTACGAACATCGCAGGAGAGCCAACTGCAGTTAAAAAACACTGAACCAAATGTGTTACATTCTCGTCCCGTCACGTTCTTTGACGTGATTACAGAAAGAGATAAAGTTCAGCAGCTACATACATCACCTTTATGGACCAGGCATTGCACAATTCACGTTAAATCGCCAACCAGCCTTCCAGATACCATCATTTCTTGTTCTGCTTCGCACGACCCTCCCTCCGGTTTGCTAAGTACTAAGCAATGATGCGAGTTACTGAATCACTGACCTCGTTGGCAAAGTAAGAAATAATTTAGCCCATTACCAGGCCACTTCCTTACTGCGCCGCATCAATTCAAAGCAATACATGACTGGTCTAAAGCGGTAAAAATGCGAGTTTTTAGTCTCAGGGCGACGGGTTCAAATACAGGCTGGGACACCGAATACACTGGTAGAATGGAATCGTTACCTATTCGACAAAAACATTGGGAGAATGCTATAGAATAGATCTTCTGTATTCTTAAACCTTCTGTTTTCTTAGTCCTTCTGTATTCTTTGTACGTTAAACCCCCGCTTGTTTCACAAAATCGCATATATTCCGTCAAAAAGAAAAGCTTAAGCACAGCTACGTGTTTCGGCTAGATAAAAGTAACCTTCATCGGACTGAACATAAACAAACTGCAGCTGTAAATCTTCCTTTTTATTCCCATGTTCAGCCGTATTATGGCTATTGCAGCTGGCCGAAACATGTAGCTGATCTTAACATTTAAGAATAAAATTGTGTTTTGACGAACACAACTACATTATTCGTCTGACAACCACACTCCTTCGCATACGTTTCACTTCGTAGCTTTGTGATCACCCTACAGTTTGACACTATCGAGTCTGTGCTATTACTGGCGTCATTACAAACAGAAATAAATAAATAAATCCATAAATAAATAAGAGTAAAGGTAAATTTCACCCCATAACAGGCTACGAACTCACATAGGGGGCGTAGAGGTATAGCTCTACTCTTTCTTTAACCTAAGCGCTAGATGATGGTGGGTGGTCAACGCCACGCCCCGGCCGCTTTACCCCCGCGAAAGACCCGGTACCCATTGTATAGGTGGCTGGGTGGACCCCAGGGCCGTTCTGGACCGGCGGAAACTCTCGCCCCCCATCGGGATTCGATCCCGGACCGTCCAGCCCGTAGCAAGTCGCTATACCGACCGAGCTATGCTGGCCTATAATAAATAAATAAATAACGAAAATAAATAAATAAGTAAATAAATAAAATATACTCAATTGCACACGGCCACATTTCTGTATGATGTGACACAACGTTCCCACCTCACGTTACATCATGTCATTTGATAGACTAATATCGACGTTTCGGAGAAACCTGCTGCTTCCATCTTCAATTTCAATCTTGTGTTCTGAAAACGAAGAAGCCATCTTGTATCGACACTCTGACCAACTACACGATGTCACAGCAAAAACAACAGCAATCTTAGTGCCCTTGTTACAGCTGCATTTTACGAGTGCAAATTTCACTAACTGTCTCGTATGTCACTAGCTGAGGTTTCACATAGCTGAGATGCCCGAGGTGCTCACAGCGGTGAAAAAGAAGATTGCTGTTTTCTTGTACAGTACGTTACGCCGTCCAATTTGGTAGCTTTAACAGCAATGTCTAGAGAGAAACCTCTGGCCCCATCTAACGATTTAATTCCGGGTCTCCGTTCTTCTGGTACGTGGAACCACGTCACTTGATGGGAGTCCGACGTTTCCAGACTGTTGCGGTCTCACCGTCAAGGTTAGAAACGTACAATTAAATTCGTGTTTTGAAATCAGTCAGTGTCGTTTGATTGAAATGTTTATCGAGAAGGACATCATTATGAAAATAATTTCGACAGCCGATTACGTTACTGAGACAAATTATGATACTAATTAGCGATAATTATAAATCGTTACTGCAGGAGAAGCAGAAAAACAAATAAACGATTTTCATGAAAATGTAGCGGTAATAAATTTGACCGCGAAAAAAAAGGCGAACGCCACATTGAATTCCAAAATACTGATAATCAAAATTTTGTTAAAGGAATGTCAGATGTGACGTCAGATAGACGTAACTTTAGTATCAGCAGTTCGGCAACATATACGGGTGTGCCTGTGGAAACACGCGACTGTAAATTAAGCGGTTTTCAGTTCAATGTCCTTTAGTTCTAAAGTAATAAGAACGTGGGGGAGGAGATACGTTAAAGATAAGATCGCCGGAGGCCATGTTTCATGTTAGAATATACATATTAAAAAAACACAGGACAGCAACACATTAACCAAACAACGTCCTTACACAAACATATATTAGATACGTAAATTTCAAACACACACACACGCGCGGTCTTCTATTCATTATTCAGCCAAGCTATCTTAATCAAAGCTCAATTTTGTATGAAAGAATGGTACGGAGTATCTGAAAATTTTTTTTTTTTTAGAAACAAGAACGTTCGTCGCCGTATGAACAACAGCTCAACCAAGCAAATATAGCTACTCGTGACTTGACTAAAAGATACAAGTTTTGAATTGAAGAAAGGATACAAGTTTTGAGTTCTGACGGCCATCACTGTGAAGATTGTGGAAGTTTAGTGCGGGGGTTTGCGAAGTTTTGGGTGAAAACCGTGGAGTGTGTCAACAGGATAGGATAAAGGTAAGACAACAGACACTTAAGAAAATTCGATAAACTACCAGAACATACGACGTCACATAGCAGAAGATAGTAAAACTTGGAGGAGAGAAATGTGGTGTTCAGTTGGAAAGAAATTCTGTTATAAATTATTTTGCCAAGACTCATAAAATTTTTGTCTTTCATAAACAAATCCGGAGACCCTTTGATTTACTGAAGAATGCGTTGGCGAGGTCATCAGAAAGTCTTGTTTTTGAGCGTCTGTTATTGTATTTTGATGTATCTACAGCAACCGCAAGCACAGAGTTTAAACCAGTAATGCCCTTTCCAAACAAAACCCTAAGCACATGTTAAAGTAACCTGTACTTGGTGTTGGTGTGGTGCTTTTAAAATAAATGATCAAATGGAACTTCAGCACATTCAGTGCTTACAACAAAAAACCTCATAAGCCTTGTACAACATGATTCAACTTTAAAAATTATGAATTCTGCCCATAGACTGTGTGTGTTGAATATAATTCCAAGGGGAACGATTGATCTCTGTAATGGTGACGAAATTTGTTTTGCGTGACGTAGAAAATTATTTGTTACATAATGTTTGTTTGTGTTGACACAGGTGCTCTAAAGTATTAATACATGTGCGCAAAATATTTGCCACTTATTTACAGAATCATTATCGTCTAAGCCTTCTCAAACGATGGGTTTATTACTTCACACAACAACGTGATAGATTTTGACGTTTTGTTGACCGTGCATCTCAGTATATTTATCTCAGTAATTAACCAACTTGATGCACAAAATTTTTGCTTTACAATAAGTTTATTTCATACCTCTCATGTTTCGAGCACATGTGCTCATCATCAGGAGTTATAAATTGCATTACACAGACTCTGGTATCATCACACCTATAGGTATACAATACAATTTTGACCTCCTGATGATAAGCACATGTGCTCGAAACATGCAGAGGCATGAAATAAACTTATTGTAAACCAAAAATTTTGTACATCAAGTTGGTTAATTATTGAGATAAACGTGATAGATTTTTCTTTTTCTTTTCCAGTTAACATCTCGAACCTTCCTCCCCACTGATAAGCTCAGAATTATTTTATTTAACAAAAAATGTTAACTCCCAATAAATTTGGTAATTAACCTTTTGCAGTATAAAGTTGATCTGCATTGTATTGAACAAGTAATTTCCTAACTTATTTTTTTTTGCAGCTGATATCCCGTTGTGTTATCAAACTGAATTTTGTAACATGGCCTAATGATTGTCAATAAACCGAAATATGTTGTCAAGATAAAATATAACAAATATATTTTGTTGTGTTTTACTGAAATTAGAGACTATTTGGTTTTCGTTTAATTTCCTAGCCCTTTATCATAAACACCGATTGTTGCTCTACAGAATAAATCGCTGTATAATGCAAGAATTACAGACAACACATAAATACGCTATAGAAACAGAATAGGAAGGTTAAAGCTTCAAAGATTTAAGTTCCTAACCAATACTATGTGCTGTAAACTTAACTTTTGGGTCACCCAGTGTGTATATTGCAGTTCAAGCCCGTTCTGAAGCTCTATCATGTCCGAACTGACTGTCCACATCAGGCCACCAAAGCAAATTGCTGCAGGCACCCCATTTGTTACCGAATATATGTGCCAACATGTGCTGAATTCAAAAGCCCAAAGGCGGGCTCTTCCGCTTACCTCTGTCATGTCTTGCACATCGTCAGGGTCCACGTCATCCGACCCCAGATCATCACCTGGACCTCCACCGTCGTCATCTATTAAGACGAAAGTTACGTCATTGTTGTTGGTGGTATTCCCATGATGCATTTGTTTCCTGGGGGACAGAGCATCGCCATCGGTGTCTTCGTGGTTCAGAGGCGAATTTTTCCTCTTGTGGTTGTTATTACCGTTGTTAACAACCACCACGTCACTGCCTCCTATGATATCACCCACCGGGATCTGATCACATGAATTTTGGGAGTCGGAGGGACTGACAGGGCAGTGTTCGCCATCCATGTTACTTGTGTCTGTGGTCACGGTTCTTTCTGTTCACACGTTTTATATAGGCTTATCTAGCAGCATTATGAACTGTCACACGGGCGCCATGTTTTGGACAATATTATCAATAAATCTTCACAGGCGTTACTCACAACTTAGTACTTAAAAACAAAACTACAAAAATATTGTCCTACCAACTTTTGATTTACAATTCACCATAATTCTTATGAGCTGAAATACATTACGACACAAAATATCTTGTCAAGCACGCGGAGCGAACACAAACAGACACAGAACCTTTGTCACTCGCTGTGTTCGGGTTAAATTCGTGCCACTTAATTGTATTTCAAATCCAAGCCGCTCTCTGTTGTTAACAAACGCTGCAAAAGAAAGTTGTTATTCTTGAAAATTCCTACACTTTCCGAAAGACACTGGCCATTTCAAGGCTTGTTGAACCGTCCGTTTCAGAATACAAACTCATATAATCTCAGTAACCTGTCACAAGCGTGTTAGAAACGCCACCGAATTCACAGGACACTGAAGGCCTCATTTATTTATATTTCGAGAGAACTCACTTGCCATTTTTACGACCACAAGAACACACACTCCAATGACATCGAACACTTTAAAACGTTGCATGTAAGAGACAAAGCACTAAAACAATAATATTCTTGCGATACGTTCATGTCTTTTCCATTAAACACCACTCCAAAACCCCCTTGTGTTCACTTCACCGTCTTTCTGAAACCTTCTTCAGCTCAAAGGGGCCCCCATTCCAATAACAAACAACAGAGCAACGAAAGCGCAGCACCAGCGCCACAAACTCATTCTGTCTTCTTCTTTTTCTTCTTCTCCCTTCCTTTTTCCAACCACAAAAGCTGTTCCTTCAGATGCTGGACTTGCCTCATTCCACCGCTGAAGCTAGGCTCTTGTCCTCTTCTTCTTCTTCTTCAGATCTTGCAGGTGCTTGGGAGTTTTCAAAGATGGCTGAAACTGACTGCCCGTAATATATTCCAACTCGCTTAGCTTACGTTAAGTTGCCACGCTGAGCACAAGGATAAACTTTCCGTCCCTTTCTCTCTGGTTTTCATCTCTGTCTGCAGCTCTTTCACCTTGTTCCTTTAGTTGCCACGTACTGGACTGAAAGACAGGTACGGCTAGCAACCTTGAAATTGCGCGCGTTCTCTTCTGTCCTCTTTCAATCATCTCTGTTCTCACTCTCTCAATATCCTTCCATCTTTCTTCTTTCCAATATCCTTGTCTCTCCTCAAGTACACTCAGGTAGTTACACATATATTCGTTCAGGTTGTGTTAAGGCTGTATGGCAAATACTGCTAAATCAAGGGACGTATAAGAAAATAAGCGATACGCAAATCTTGACGAAGTATTTAACATTTTTGGAAAGGTAAAAATCCCTATGCTTAGCATAACTTATAGGAAACACAGTACCAGCCCCGGTTTTCCTGCATAAAGCAAAGAGATTGTCTAAACATGAAAATGACAAACACACTGTCAGAATGAACTCAATCAACAGACCCTCAATACCACATGACGGTTCTTTTTAGCGAACGGGACCCAATCTTACTGTGCCCCTTTCAACATTCCGAAACTCTAAGCCAGACGCTTATATGAATGTTGGTCTTTTTATGCAACACGACTATACAGCTGTCTTACCTAATCCCCCCCCCCTCCAAACCTTTCCACTCTTTTAAATACTGCGTCTTAGACGTACGGACGCACTGCAAGTTCACTACCCGACGTCAGACAGCACAAGTCAATGGTTTTCAGCATAGAGGTACAGTGCATAGTGACGTCAACAGAGCCGTAATGTAAGTTTCCATATGAATTTTAAATTATGGAAAACGTACTTGCGCACTTTAATTAATGAATGCTTGAAAAAAAAAAAAAAGGCAGTCCTTGACAGAACACTGCTGCACTGACTGGCACGTTTCTATTACCAATTTCTACGGAATTATTTTATAGTAAATTCGCTCAGTATATTGAAGTGAAAATGAATTAGTTCTAAAATTGTGGTGTTATTATCATTGTTATTGTTATAATTAGTTTATTAATGATTAGCGTAATTTAATTTTTTTTTAATTTAAAGACCTGGCGGTTAACCCTTTGCCTGCTAATGTGGAGAATATGGTGAGCTCCTAATAATGCTAGCAGATGGCAGAAGGGATTTAACTCGGCGTTTAAAGGGTTAAGTTGGCCCATGACCCAAGCAAGCAATTGTACATTTGTGGCTCAAAGTGTTTGTTTATTTATTTAAGGCTGACATAACGCCAAAGTAACGCGTTAATTTCTATTACTGTGTTTTCATACATTTGGTTTTATATAACTGAAGAATAAAAACCCAACTAGATGCCACTTATTATTTTATTGTACTTCTTATAGGCTTAACATGTTTCGGGCACTACTTTACCCATCATCAGGATCTCACGACTATGATGTTGATTACCACATTGGTCGTTTCTTTCTTGGTTTGCTGTAGGTTGGAGGTGAGGTGCGGTTAGCCTGGAGTAGTGTCCGGGCTGCACGTTTCATGAAAGTCCGTCCAATGGGAGTCGAGTTGTTCCATGCGGACGGACAGAGAGACAGATAGAGAGAAGAGCGGACAGGCATAACGAAGCTAATAGTCGCTTTTCACAATTTTGCGAACGCGGTTAAAAATGAGTGGAGCTGTGCCTCTACCAACCTCTACGCCTTCATCGTATGCACAGCAGCAATTTTAACCTTTTTTTTATATCTGCGGTGTATTTTGTAAATTAAATTTGATTCACTGGCCTCATTCCCAAAGCACTGAAATTCCTCATTTCCTTAAAGGAAGTATTAATTGTCCTTATGCTCCTCTCCTGCCCTCTGTTGACCGACCATGGATCTTGCACTTCTACAGAATAACACTGGACATTCTGTCTTTACATTCGCCATCCTCTGTTCAAGTTGCAGGTGCCTGACCCCCAGCACCAAAGGGCCAGGATCTACCTGCAGGATTCTACACCGCATTCCTCAGAGTTCCATCCATTAGCCAAACCATGTTCCTTTTGTCCAACTGCACTGTTACCACTTACTGCAAGGGGCGCTCGATCGCACATACCACCCCCTGTGAAGGGATATTTCTGGTCTTACTTCGGAGAAGGAAATGGAAACAGGTAGAAGCAAACTCTTGTCTCCTCGTCCTCTGACGAAGTACTTTTACCTGAGCCGCACGCCACCTAAACCATCCAACACCTTCACGCCACGTTGGTATGGGGAATTTCCCATTGAGTGTTCTTCCTGAGAAATGTAATATTAGTGTTAGTACGCCTGCATTAACATATGTACATATAAGCTATTAGGCCTCAATTTCCCAGTCTGAGAAGAAGAGCTATTGAAAATGGTTGACAATCAACTGTTGAGAGTAAAATTATTGCAATTAACGTATCAACCAACATGAAATTTGCAAAAGTTGAGTAGCAATTAGAAGAGTACGGTAAATTAAGTAAGGTGAAAGTTCTTGATTTCAAACTTTCGCCTCGTTCTGAATGTTGTGTTCTTTCTTTTGGGTGATTCCCCGACGTGTGAATTTTATAAGCCGACGTTTCGGAACGCTCTGTCTCTTCCATCTTCATAGGCGGTGTAAGCAGGAAGAAATTCTTAAACAGCCTATGAAGATGGAAAAGTGTGTTCCGAAACGTCGGCATATAAAATTGAGACGCCGGGGAATTACCCAAAAGAGAGAATACAACAAGGAGAAAGTTGCTAAAAGCAATAATTACTAACAACGTTGTTCTGGTTGGCAATCTAACTGCTTATGTAGCGACATTGAATATAATATACATTGTCGAATCTCAGAGATGCCAATTGTGGTCTATTTTACCGCCTGAACGAAGGAGCAAGGTAAAGGTAAAGCAATCTACATTTCAAAACAGTCGGCAAATGAAGGCGGTAAGGTTGCCAACCCCACGCACCGGCCACCTTTACCCTCCAGGAAATATTCCTGGTACTCATTTCTGTTAGAGGCTGAGTGCAACGCCAGGGCCATAGTGCGGCCGGAAGGATTATGTAAACGAAAAATGTAAATGCACCATCGGGAATCGAACCCGCGACCTTCCGGGTTGCAGCTGACCGCTTGCCCCAAACGAAATAGCAACTTCATATCTTACGCTTCCCCTCGTATCTCTCCCATTCCTGCTTTGCAGATACTGAAGTGTTTTCACGAAACGCGCTACGAACTTCACATGAAAAAGCCGCACCACGACACGAAAACGTTCGAAAATTGTTACGTCAGCTGGAAATGACACTGACTGCTACTGACATCTTGTGAGATGGCTTTGAACTTTTTTCCAGGCATTTTTTGTGGGGCACAAACAAAACAACATGTGTATGGTGCGAATGTTACTTTACTTTCCGTCTGCAGCTTGATTAAGATTTCGAATGGCTTACAGGAGAGGGAAACGTGAAATTCGGTAACTGAAGAATAAGAACCAACTAGATGCTACTTATTATTTTATTGTACTTCTTATAGGCTCAACATGTTTCGGGCATTACTGTGCCCATCATCAGGAGCTCGCGACTATGATGTTGATTACCATATTGGTGGTTTCGTTCTTTGTTTTGCTGTAGGTTGGAGGTTAGGTGCGGTTAGCCCGGACACATGTAATATTACATGTGTGTAACAAGACCTGTGTGTAATATTACCTTTATGTGATATTACCTGTGTGTAATATTGCCTGTATGTAATATTACCTATGTGTAATATTACTTTTACGTTATATTACCTGTGTGTAATATTACTGTATGCAATATTACCTATATGTAATATTACCTATGTGCAATATTACCTGTATGCAATATTACCTATGTGTAACATTAACAGTATATAATATTACCTGAATTTAATATTACCTGTGTGTAATATTACCTGCGTGTAATATTATCTCTATGTAATATTACCTGGACTAGTGTCCGGACTGCAGGCTACAGCTTGCAGCCCGGACACTAGTCCATCCTACCCGCACCTAACCTCCAACCTACAGCAAACCAAGAAAGAAACGACCAATGTGGTAATCAACATCATAGTAGCGAGATCCTGATGATGGGCATAGTAATGCCCGAAACATGCTGAGCCTATAAGAAGTACAATAAAATAATAAGTAGCATCTATTTTGTTCTTATTCTTCAGTTATCACAATGACGCACGGTCCAACACACATAAAAAAAAGTGAAATTGGATATTGACACAAATTGCGTGAATAATTATCTCCTTGTGCGAGACATATGAACGTATTTTGATGGTGAGAGGCACCGATGTTATTTTTGACAAGCTTCATATAAGAAACAAGCAGAACATTTTAATCATAACTTCTTCATTAAAGTTAAAATGAAATAACGAAATGCTACCAACAGCTACAGAAATAGTAGCAACCGACGGCATGTGCATTTGGCTTCCTTGTCTTTTGCTCACAATTACTCTAGTGATCCATCGTCACCGAACTTCTACCTACCAATGAAATTTCTCGGCTATGAAACTACCGTCAACTCTTTTCTGTATCACCAACATGACGACGATTCTCGTCGACTCACTCGTACGACGCTCGCTGTAAAACTGTCACCACTTTACAATCGCGCATTGCAAAGTGGCAGACGCAGTAGCCAGTGCCAGACAAAGTTACAATTACACACAGGCCATAAGTGTATCGTCTAATTTTAGCGGGTGGGCCGGGTAGCTCAGTCGGTATAGCGACTGAGTCATGGGCTGGACGGTCCAGGATCGAATCCCGGTGGGGACGAGTTTTTCCGCCCGTCCAGACCGGCCCTGGGGCACACCCAGCCTCTTGTAAAATGGGTACCGGTTCTTTCCCGGAGGTTAATTGCGGCCGGGGTGTGCTACTGACCACTCACCCCCTTCTAGTGCTGCGGTCATCAAAGAGTAGGGATATACCTCTACCCACCCCTTGGGCCACACCGGAACTGTAACGGAATCACTTTCCCTAAGGTTAGTCGTAACCAGCGGGCCTATGAGGCACCCAATTAACACATCCTACGGTTCCAGTCTTCTGAAAAGTGACGTGCATCAATGGATGTTTCCCGACGTTTCTACGGCAGGTTTCGCCTCCATCTTCAAAGTACGAATGTCCAATCTTCTTGGACTTTCCTTCGTACAACAGGGAACTACTTACCCAGCGACTCCGCATTAACGTCCCACAAAACCGAAATGGCCGATTACACCTCAGTAAAAACCTCAAGGCGAACATACCAAAAATATTTCTTATACTGTTTATACCGCGCGTATTTTGAAACACGGTTGTATAAACCCACAATATGCATCGCCGCCATTAAATCTACCAACAATTGGAGTTTGTACTTTAAACTAGGCAGTTAAATTCATTCATACCGCCCTTTGAAAAAGATATTATCTCTTCACGTAACTGAATAATAACAGGGTTAGGTTAGGTTAGGTTAGGTTAACTTAGATTAGGTTAGACTAGTTTAGGTTAGGTTAGGTTAGATTAGGTTAGGTTAGGTTAGATTTGGTTAGTTTAAGTTAGGTTAGGTTAGGTTAGGTTAGCTCAAGAGATGTGATAAATTGCTACACACTAAAGAAGATAGACACAGTAGATACGTATAACAGTATTCAGGCGCGTTCGGCTAACCATTTTTGTGGGGGAAAACAATAATATAATTATTATTGCCTAGTCTGGATGTGTGTTTGTAGCCATAGTTATGCATGGCGTCTCTTCCGTATTATGGTGCATCTGTAGCCTGTCCGGTTCTCTGATATTTTTCCACGTTATCCCACAAACTGCAAGATTTTCTGAAGAAAAACAAAATTACTGAAATTAAATTGTGTGTTTTGATTTTCTCTACAACTTTTGTCTGCAAAATTTCTCGTTCTAAGAAGACCTGAGCGAGGTATGATCCAAATCGTATATTGGTGTTCATGTAAAGTACCGGTTATTGTTGTCAGATTTTAATGAAACTTGAATTTTCTCGACATTTATTTACTTATTTACTTAGTACTTACTTACTTACTTACTTACTTACTCCATGGTGCAGAGTCCTTCTTGAGAAGTTAATTGGTTTGCAGCTAGTCAAGAAATTCCCCGCATTTCACGGAACCCCAAGGTTCATTACCGCACTCACAAGCGTCCGCCACCTGTCTCTATCCTGGGCCAGCCCAATCCAGTCCATATACCCACA
>Ga0123352_10002344_pt1 | contig 26268 bp, 14 predicted proteins | sample TergutLab28metaG_FD_89700 | JGI IMG/M metagenome (GOLD analysis project Ga0123352, IMG submission 89700) | Labiotermes labralis P1 segment gut microbial communities from Petit-Saut dam, French Guiana - Lab288 P1 | ecosystem: Host-associated > Arthropoda: Insects > Digestive system > Gut ...
TAGTAGTGGGTCTGGAACGGGGTCCACTCAGCCTCGTGAGGTCAATTGAGGAGCTACTTGAATGAAAAAAGTAGCGGCTCCAGGTCTAGAAAACAGAGATTAACGGGTGTGGGGACCCGTTGCGCTGGCCACGTGACACTCCTCTATCCGCAAAAGTTGGCACTAACTTCGCCGGCCGGCGGCGGCCGCTCTGTCGGTATAGTTCGCGTGCGGACTAAGGCCACGGAGTTTAGTTAATTTAGTTAATTCTTAATTGTTGACAGCCAACTTCCTGGTACTACACTTGGACAGGATCTGCTCTCAGGTACATACTTTAACAAGCTTACTGACCTAGGTTGTCAGTGACTCAGAATAACAGAATGTGAGGGGCCCACCAGGTTAGGGGCTGTTCTTGCCTACAGATGGAAGCAGAGGCGGTTTCCGAAACACCGCGCTTCATTAAAAAACACAAGATGGAAAAAGTCCAAAAAAAGAAGATTAGACCATCGTCAGAGCCCTACAGAATAGAACTATATATGTTCTGCGTTTTGAAAAGTGCATATTTTTTTAATCCGATAAGAAAATATACCACAAGATATTTTCCCACATACTGCACATGCGCATCCGGAATAAGTGACACGCGTATGTACAGCATCGCATGGCAGAAACGACGTCCCTTTTCAAAAAAGCTCAGTTTCTTTCATTCTGCAATCGCGCATGGAAATTATTTGGAACTTGCATTAAAATTTGATTTGCTGTGTTTGGACCCACCGCCACTTTCAAGCTTTGTTCCTGTAATACTCTTACTCTTCATGCCATTTAACAGTTGCAGTAACTATAAAAAGCCACATTAAATTCCTCTTAGGCCTGCATCGATCATCAACAAAGAAATGCCGCTTTATTAAGAGTCTATAAAATTATTTAACATTCACTACCGGAATGGCAGATGAAGGAAATCCCTCTGTAAAGCTGGTAAACACAAGATTGTATGACGTCATAATCCAGAAAACAGCGGTTTAAATCCCTCACTTAATAACGCTTTTCGTAAATAATTGTTGACAATAATTGGTAGATAAATGATGGTATTGTTGGCGGCACATGAGATTCAGAGTGTGAACACTTTATCATACGCCTTGTATTACAGTTCATTACGTTACGTTTTGAAGTGCAATTTACGCGTCACAGAAACCCTACAATTGTACACGTTAATTATGAATGAACAGTCCAACAAAATTAAATTTCAGCTACAGACGAAATGCAGCCAGACCTATCTCGGTCGGTTTGTTCTTTAAAAATATTCACCCCTTATTAACACAATTCCCTCTGAATTTGTTAGGGGGTTCAGTTGGGAAGACACAAAAACTTCAGGTGTATTTTTAATAATTCACTACTTTAAATCAAACTGAATACTTAAAATTTACTTTACTTGCAAGTGCACTGCGCAAACATCTAAGGAAGTATGATTTTTCTTCAGAACCCTGTTTATTTCTATGAAAGCTATCTGTTTGTAAGAAAATCAAATTCTATTTGTACACCCCTTATGCTTTTAATTTATTCCCCATGCAATATAGATCTTATGAAATTAAGCAAAAGATAGTTCCAGAAACTGTGAGTCGTCCAGGAATGGGTCTTCGCTTGGAAACAGAAATCACGTTCTAGAAAAACAATTCTTATCACAGTGAGCTGGAAGAGTTAGACCTATACTCATTTATGATGGTGATAAATCCGCCACTGATTGCCACTTACGGTGATACGGGCGTGGAATATTCGACAAGACAGTCCAGACGTTATGACACTCATAAAACCGATAACCTACTTTATATGTGACTATGAAATCCATAAAGGGACTCTTACTAACACTTTATTATAGTTGTTCTAACGTTAGAATTCATGCACTGTAAATAAACATCTTTGGATGCAAACACAGCCATGGGATAAACGTAAATATGCACTCAACAACTGTATGCTTGTAAAATACCTTGTAACAGTAACACAAGTACCACAAACGTGAAAATGTCATTAATCACGTGTTCCCCACGCAGTTCCAGAAAGTAGCAACTTAGTAACACATGTCCGTTAAATATGAGGTTATAAAACTAAACATTCTTTTAGCATTGTAAAGGTGCCAGACCTGCTTAATGTTTCCAATTGTATGGCAATTCTGTGCTAGTAGAGTTTCAACTATTTATATATGTGTATTGATTATATACATGTTATAACAAAAACTGCTTTAGCTTTGACTGCAATGCATCTACACGACACCCGTGCGTCCACCCCGCACCACTACACAACACTCACCGGACTCCAGACATCCCAAAGTGACACTTCCAAGCCCGAGTGCTGGCGGGCGGACGGACGGGTGAACGGCGGGCTAGATTCGGTGCGAGCGTTCGCTCCGAGTTGCGGGTGGAGCAAACGATCGATAGCCTGCGAGGCCAAGCCTAGGAACGGTTCACTCCTCGACCGACTGGGGGAGGGTAGGTACTCACCGCATTTCGGTTACTGGGATTGGCAGCATGTAATGGACTAGCCCGTTCCATGACCTACTTCTAGGATTCGATGAAGCACAAATGGCAAGTCGATCAGGCATACCATTATGTAACCTCTATTTGGTACAACACATTGACGGATGAATTTTAATAAGCAGACGGTGGTCGCAAGTACCAAAGCCAAAAATAACTGCCTACGGTGAATCAATGATTGTTAATACATTAAAAACAACCCAAGACTTCCTGATACAACATTTCATTTTTATAATTAACCATCTGCATCCTTTACTGTGGGCAAAACTTCTACTCACTACTGGCTGTCCCTTCCAAATACTACTACTACTACTACTATTAATAATAATAATAATAATGTGTTAATGTAAAAGTTTAAAACATATTACATGTAGCACAAACTGTAAATACAGAACAGTTGCACCACTAGATAAACTAGAAACATGGTTGTTTCAGGTTATAACTGTAAATACCCCGCATAAAGGTGATAACCTAAGGGTAATAATAATAATAATAATAATAATAATAATAATAATTATTATTATTATTATTATTATTGTACCACCAGTTTCCTGATGCATTTAAATTCTGATTTAAGAAAAATGTTGGTGATTTAGAAAAATTTTAAATCTCATTTGCTTTCTGAACGACTTAATATTGAAACAGGCGAAAATGTGTCTTTACAAGTTGTGTTTATTCCGGCGTATGAATATAAACTGAAAATATTTCAAACCATATTGGAAAGGAGATGGGATAAAGGGCACAATAAATGAAAAACGATTAACGAAAACAGTTTATCTTTAAATCTGTCGATTTGAACTCCTAACCATGTTTAATTAAATAACTAAACAATGCAATACTAAATTGAGTTCTGAATAGAATGATATACGTTACAATGGCGGAAGGCGTGACAGCTCCGTCGGTATAAGGGGGTAGGCTAAATGAGGAAGAACCAAGGAATCGGCTTTGGATTAGAGGCAGAGACAAGATATTTCTCCTTCTTATAATCTGCCTAGACCGCTATGGAGAGAAACCAGCCTCCTGCTCAGTGGATACTGGGTACTTCCCACAGTCGAAAAGCGGCTAGAACGTGAACCTGACCACTTATTTCAATAGAGACTGTATTAAGATTGAGCCAAGCGATACCTCCACTTTCCCGTATGCCTTCGTGGCTTGGTGTTTAAACAGGCACATGGGGAAAGTGTACCTGAAAGTACAGTCCAATGTGTAACTTTCGTCGTGATGATACTGTGTAACGCATATGGAAAACCTTGAACAGTCGATCAACTATGGACATTGGCATACATATATTACCGCCAAACTCAACAAACGTTTAATAATATCACCAATAAATGCTACATACTTCGGTCCTCAAGGACCAAAATCAGGCACTAAAATACGCGATTTAAAATATAAGTAACTATGCATGTAGGCATTTTGAAATTTGTGATTTCTCACAAATTTGTACAAGCTTTTATAAATTCGTAGCATTGTAGTGTGTGTATATGTATATGTATATATATATATATATATGTACATATATTTGCTAGTTGAATAAAGAGAGACCAACTTGATGTCACTTGCTTTTTTATTTCATTATTTAATGCTCAACATGTTTCGGATGTTAATACATCCATTCTCAGGACCTTGCGACTTATTTGTTGAGTTATTTCATGGGTTGTATTGCTCTGTACGGATAGAGGTTTTTGCATTAGCGTATGCTAATGTAAAAACCTCTATCCTTACAGAGCAATACAACACATGAAATAACTTAACAAATAAATCGCAGGGTCCTGAGGATGGATGTATTAACATCCGAAACATGATGTGCATTAAATAATGAAATAAAGAAGCAAGTGTCATCAAGTTGGTCTCTCTTTATTCAACTAACAAGATGATGCACGATCCAATAAACATAAGATATATTTGTTAGTTGGAGAAAAATATATAACCAACAAATATACATACACTTCAAAGCTATGACAATTTTTTAAAAGCTTGTACAAATTTGTGAGATCTCACAAATTTCAAAACATCTGCACGCATAATTACTTATATACTAAATCACGAATTTTAGTGCCTGCTAATGGTGTTCAAGGAAAGAAACATGCAGCATTTATTGATGATATTATTAAAGGTTTGCTGAGTTTTAACGGTTGTATATATATATATATGCCAATATTAATATTTCACAGCAAAATGAGATTTATTCCTTTAAAATTGAAAAACAATAGATGTGTCAAATTTTTCGTTCCCAAATGGAGGCGAAAAGGGAAGGCGATAATAAGGTGGCTGTACCATTCACTGCCGCAGGATTAAACTGCTATGTCAGACGGTGATAATCACTGAACCCATGCAGAAGGTTAGTTACAGGTAAAGTTCACCCTACAACGGACCATGAAGGACCAGAGGGGGAGTGGCGGTATCGCTCTACTCTTTCTTTGACCTCGGTACTGGATGGGATGGGTGGTCAAGGCCACGCCCCGACCGCCTCTCCTCGGGAAAGAGACCCGGTACCCATTGTACAGGAGGCTACGTGGATCCCAGGGTCGGTCCGCACTGGTGTGGAAAATCTCGCCCCCTCCGGGATTCGATCCTCGGACCGTCAAGCCCGTAGCTAATTGCTACACCGACTACGTTATTCCGGCCCACAGAAGGCTAGGTCCAACGGCTACTATGCTGAGGAAGGGGTGCAAAACTTCCCAAAATCCACGAGTCACTTCAAAATTCTAGTAGCCAGAAATGTTACGTGACGCAAGTTCCAAACTGAGGGCCCACAAATATTAGGTGTCACCGTACAAAATTTAGAAGCCCGTGCGACCTGAAGCCCGGGATTTGCGCACGCCTGTGATGAGGCATCATACGTAACGCCAGGACACATACAGTCTTTCCTCAGCCTACAGCAGTGCTTCTCAAACCCTTTTGTTCAAGACCAAAAATCGTAAATCCCAGTGACCTTGCGTACGAAAGAGTACATTTTCGGAGTTCAAAAACCACCAGAAGGCTCTCGCGAACGAAAATTCGGCCGCGACCCTGGGTCTCAGAACCCTTGCTCAGACCTGCCCCAATTACGAAGAACCGATCACGGTAGCTCACAAAGGCAATACTTCTGAATTATATCAGATTACAAGTTTGAATCTCGACAGGGCTCCTGACTGTGCTGATAAAGAATTTTCATAATCATCCTCAGTCACTCCAGACAAACTCTGGAATAGAACCGCAAATTAATCCAAGAACTCTTCTTTCAAAATTCCTTCCGCAGGCTGCTGGATGAATAAGATAAGTAATTTCTTAATATAACAAGATGCGGCTACTCAAAAAAACATGCAGAAATGTCGCTATGAAGACCTGAATGGAAGGAGGTTAAATGTGTACTAAACAACGTTTCATTGAGAACTGCCTTCTTCTGGGTTATTGCACAGTAAGTAGTAAGAATTCCTTCCCGACTTTTCGGGACAACATATCGATCCCATCTTCCAGGGTTGGGCCCGATAGGTTGTCCCGGGATGTTGGTAAGGAATTACCACTAAACGGTGCGTAATAACCCAGAAGGGCGCAGTTCTCAGCCACTTCGCGGCGAAAGCCTGAAATCACACTAAGATTCCTTGATATAACATACCCAAGCGCTTAAGAATCCGTACTAGAATAATGCCCCACTCTACTGTAGCTGACCACATGGACGTGACAAAGGCAGATAACACAAAGTCAGTAAGGCATGCAAGACTGTGGAGGTAGAACTCCACGTCTCCTTAACCTCGACTCTATAGGAAGGTGAATAGTCAGCTTCATGTCTCGGCTGCCTTACCCCGCCGGAAAAGTCCTGCAAACCCATTTAATACGAGGCCGGGTGGGTTACAGAGCCGGGCGGACGCCTTGGAAAAGAGAAAACTCTCTTGCCCTTGCCAGGAATCGAACTGCGATTTGTCGGTCGTGTAGCCAGTACACTAGCCATTTTACTTACCCCGCTATCCAGAGATCCTATAATAAATTTTAGTAAAACTTCATTTCAATCAGTGCAATAAAACTATCGCAATGGCTGCTAGTTTAAAACACAGGTCCCTTTTCATCGGAATTTTATCGTGGGAAAGTAGGCCTGCTGAGCTAGTGGGAGAACACTAGGGGAGCTGCGCTGTCATTTCGCCTTGAACCTTGCATTATACGCCGCCCTTAACAACTGCCACCGGCACCCGCTGGAAATGCTCTGTCTGAAGATTTGTGAGTCACTTTACACAGCACTCAACACCTGCTAGAGCCACTCGTTAGGTTTTGTGAAGTTTTAAACTCCTTACTTATCGTACAATTTTGTTAATCAGGGGTTTGTAGGTGGACTCGAACGCTCTTATTTGCTGCACTCTGTCTTCGTTTTCAGTGCACACCATATTGCCAAATTTTAAATGTCATTAGAAATGTGGTTTTTTTATTTTTTAAAATAAATTTGTCACCACAATAGAAAGTGACTGAAAATCCTTTAATACTCTTCTTTAGGCGAAAGAGGAATTGTAACTACAGGTTGAAACGCACTGGAATAATTAAATTATTATGCAATATAATAAATAATTATTCATAATTTTTAGCAGCAACCCATTGTTAATGGCCTTCATCTTTGTTTGATTTAACTAAGAGACAACAATTATATTTCATACGGAATTTATCAGATAATATGAAACAAAATGGTTCAAACTGTAACACTTCTGACTTGGAATCGTTTTGTGTCTGGTTCGAATCCCGTTTGGGCCATTGAGTCTTCCGTATGAGGAATTTAGTCTCTTAGGTCTCTAGACGCTTCAGAAAAATGCTGGAATATTACTCCAATTAACCATTCTTTAAAATTCCTTTCTAATTTATCACCCATTAATCATTTTACTGGACGCTGTGCAATGTGACAATGAGAGCGCTGATAGGTACAGACAAAATACCAGCGCCCTCTTAACACACATTATACACACAAATAAATTCAGTAACCTTCCCGTCGCAAGTTTCCTTCCTAAAATCAAAAACGGAATTTAAATATAAATCCTTTACATTAATTGAAGTGATCTGATTCAGGATAGCGACAGGTAACTGGCAATTGTGAATATGGCAATGAACCTTCGTGTTTCATAAAGTGTGAGGAATTTCTTGACTAGTAGAGGAGCTGTTAGCTCCACAAGAAGGACTCTGCTTCGTGGAGTTAGTTAGTTAGTTAGTTAGTCAGTCAGTTACAATACATCGCTCTTACTAATTCAGCGGTTATCCTTCTTCCTATTAATGGGGTATCGATTTAAAGATTTAAAATGTAAGAACGAATCGCCGCAGTTCAGTCTGTCGTCATAAGTATGGTGTTGGCTCTATGCATAAAAGCTGAAGAAACATTTCATTACAGCTTAGGAAACATGAGAAACCACAAAACTAAAATATTTTCTTGAGCTCTCTCATGCAAATGGGCCGCGTAGCTCAGTCACTATAGCGACTGGCTACGCGCTGGACGGTCCGGGGATCGAATCCCGGTGGGGGCGAAATTTTCAGCACCTGTCCAGACCGGTCCCGGGGCCCACGCAGCCTCCTGTACAAGGGGTACCGGGTCTTGCTCGGGGGTAAAGAGCGGCCGAGGCGTGACGCTGGCCACTCAGCCCCTTCTAGTGCCGTGGTCAAGAAAGAGTAGATCTATACCTCTACTCCCCCTATGGGCCGCACGGCCTGTGCAGAGCCTCAGAGCCTGTACAGTACAAGGGTGCACTTTACCTTGCCTTTACCTATCATACAAATAGAGATATTATGGAGGATCACAACATGTGATCTTTCCCGCAGGCAGCGTAGAGTTCGTGGTCCTCAGAACATTGGCAAGCAGCAGGATAAGAAGTAGGCCTCTAGTATCCAAACAACGATGGCAGAGTCCCACTGCGGGGGATTCCGTTCTTTCACCGGGCAGTTTATAGAGGCTTTGTTGTGGACCAAGTAGCCCTGGAAAAGATTTATCTACTAAAAATTTGACCTTCCTCTTGCAGTCATCATTCCATCAATACTTCATAAACACTGACCTGTCCTGGGAGGTACGGACAATGGGCCCACCATAGGGCGTAGCTGAAACATACAGTCTTACCCCACCAGATAATAATAATTAAAAAAATAAACAAATTTGGTAAAGTTTCTTATCACAATCTGTGAGAAGAGTTGCGAGGGTCAAAACAGACTCTGCTTAATTTGTTATTGTGTTTCTCACGAAACGTCTGGTGCTGAGTGCAGGCTTGTAAACTTCCTCTCAAACCGTGCTTATATTCTCCATTGGATTCAAACTGGTACGTTTATGCGTATTCATTATCAAGTATGTTGTTCAAAAAACTAATTACCATTTCAGTAAATTAGATAGAGAATTCACTGAGACATACATTGACTGCCTGAAGACAAGAGTCGCGTATAATTTATGTCTAAGTTTTGTCTAACGCCATGAACTAATTATAAGAACTACAATAGAATATATCGGGGTACGCGGTGGTGCAGAAAGCTGAAGCACTGCGCTAAAAGCGGGTTCGATTCCCGATGGGATCATTGGAATTTTTTACTGAAATAATCCCTCCAACCGCACTATGGCCCTAGGGCCGACACAGCCTCTAACAGAAATGAGTACCAGGAATATTACTTGGGGGATAAAGGCGGCCGGTGCATAGGGCTGACATGACCACGTTTATGTGCCGATTGTCTTCAAATCTAGCAGCCTCAACCTACTGGAACGCTCAGGGCCTGTTCAGACCTGTTCACAGATTGATTTATCTTTACCTTTACCTTTACAATAGAATATACCACAGAATAAAAAAGATGACTTTTTTAGTTGTTCATTTGTTTCAGGTTTACACTGTCGCTAGAGAAGCTGTCAGCACCTCACACTATAAGTAAGGTCCGACGGTATGATGGCAAATGAATAATGAACAGGAAAGGATGTGGTCATGGTATAATTAGAGATATTATCACAGTATCTGGCTGGATGAACTGAATAAGAACGCGGAAAACCTCTTGTGATATTTTCGGTCGAGATTCGGAGTTCCTTCTGAATATAAGTCAGTACAATAGACTCGGTATATTCGTAATCCATTGTGTCCTGCAAAAGTAACTAGGCAAGGACACCCCTTGTTATTGACTTGAAGTTCTGGGTCAGACGGTAACGTTCCTGAAGTTGCCTAACAGATTGAGGTAACTCTGCGCTTTAAAATATCAAACAACACAAAATCAAAATCCTGGAAGACCTTGCAGTATTGCATGCTATATGGTGTGTAATCGAACCTTATAAATTAAACGAAAAAATACATTGTGTCCTATTGAAAGCTTCTATTAGTCTTATATTATGTTAAAGCTCCGACATATCGTGGCACTTCAAGGACCATCAACAAGGGATCGAAGCAAGCGTACATTTTATCCACGGCTCTATACCGCTATCAGAGGCTTTACCTGGGACATAGCATATCTGTTGGTTTAATTTTAAAGAATCCCGTCAGATATTAGTTCAAGATTCATTATTTAAATCTATTCCGATACCAAATGTCAATGTCTACCTTCCATGTAACGAAATACGTGAAGATAAGGAGTTCCTGACAAGGAGAAAGAGGTAGAGGACGAGAAGGATGATGAGGAGAAATTGGGTGGGAGGCCTACGACTGACTGTCTCTTTCACTGCGTATCTGGACCCAATTTATCTGAAAATTAAAGACAAACACAATGTTTGGAAAACCTATACTATCTTAACAATCGTAACGAATTTAATCCGATGCTGTCTCAGGACGAAGTGCCTGGTGTTTGTTTAATATTACTGTTCAAATAGTTGCGGTAATAATGGGTCAGGGTACTACTTTACGAAACCAATATGGTATTTCCGTGGAGAGCAAGAGAAAAACTACGATAAATCAAGATGGCTTGACTCACCTCCAGACCACAAATCCAGAAGGGCTCAACTCTGCCCGGGTCATAAAACGAACAAGGAAATTTACAGCACGAAAGGAAATCAAATACCCTTCACTATAATGCGCTTCTGTCTGTACAGTGGTAAGAAATTAAATATATAGGTGGCCCAACAATCTGGTAGATGCATTTTTTTGTACATTTTGCTAGCCGCTTAAGTGGCTTTTGGATCACTCTATATAAGCAATTTTTCAATTCTAAAACATATTTATGTGTTTTTTAATACTTAAATAAATAACCATCAAATACAACTCAAAATACATTTATTATTTGATCTTTACAACCAGTCACCATGTTTCGATCCAATAAGATTATTTTGAAAGACATAAATTATACCACACCTATCGACCACAATAATACACGTATTACAGTTACTGGCATTTTTCAGCGCCTTTTTATCGTGAAATAAATCTTTTTCTATAAGCTCATTATACTGCCATGGCAACTTATAAATTATTCCATTGAAGAGTCAGAAATAATTAGATTTCACAGTCACAGCAAAAAAAAAAAATAAGTTTCCATCTTGAGGGGCGCAAGGCGTCCCTACGGGTGGCCCTAAAAAGAAGCTACGTTAAAATAATTACGTTTCAGTATTTCCAACAGAGATGTTTCGTATAAAGACAGAATGAGTTAAAGAAGTCCAATATGGCAACATACATCCATTCCAAATAATTGCATGTTCTCCTTGACTGCAAAATTTTAACAAATTCAAAGAGCATCAGTTTTCCACAATACGGCAAAAAAGATACACAGGAAATAAAATGAGAAAAGTACGAGAAATTTTTGAAATTGTGTTTATAAATTAAAATTGTAACTACATGTAGACAACGTAATGAATTCTAGAGAGGCCTGAAAAAGGAAAAGTAAAGGGACACAAATATTTTAATTTTGGGGTTATGGCGTCTTGTAGATTAGTGTATGGAGAAAAAGTTTTGGGTTTTTGTGTTGCGTAGATTAGTTATGGATAAAAATGTTTTGGGTTATGGCGTCGTGTAGATTGGTGTATGGAGAAAAAAGTATCGAAGCTGGTTGCTCTCTGGACACCATTTTGAAAAGGGAAATAAATAGTATGGAAGACCAGAATATTCATGAACACCGCTGTGAGAACCTTAAATCTCGCACAAAACGTGTCTATTTAATTTATGCAAAATTACTGTACACAATAATCCGCAGCCGGACCTAAAATCTTTTCAGCGGTGTTATCACACAACAAAACAATCAATAATACCATTCACAGCCTATTGTTTGAATTTCTTTCCTTTTATTACGAGAACGACGCTTGCCTGCAGAATGAAGTTTGTGCATGAAAAAGCATGACCCTATCGCGTGAGGTCATCGGGGATGGCCTCCTTGATAAAAGCTTTTGGTTAATTTATAACTTGTCACGAACTTCATAGGCAATAGGTCATTCCCCCGCAGAACTCTACTATTCAAGGCTTTTTTTACATAAGTATTAGTAGAAATATCACTTCCAGCTTTAGGCTCTAATATCATGAAAGTCATTGGTGTTTCTCCAGTAGATCCACCGTCTAAAGGTCAAAGATGATGTCATAATTTCGCATAAGCTTTATTCCATTAAAGTATACAGAAGTTCTGGAAGACTCCACGTCTAATGACACTGGAATGAAGAAGTCAAATCCAAGCTCTGGCCGCTTTACATAACTTCATAGAGGAAATTCCTTCTTGAAGGGCTAACTGCTTTGAGTGTTGTTTGACCGTGCATCTTCCTCATGAAATAATGTGAAATGCCAACTTGATGCAACTAGGTAATTTTATTGATGTATTCTTAGCTCTACATGTTTCGGTTACATAAGCCCATCATCAGGAGCATTAGATGTTGAGTTGCAGCATATGGTTTTCTGCCGTGAACGGCACCATCCGCACCGTACACACGACCTACGCAGCGGCTCTCAAGACCACCACCCATCCAAAAACTCGGTGCAGAAAACCATATGCTGCAACTCAACATTCAGTGCTCATGATGATGGAAGTATGTGCCCGAAACATGTAGAGCTAAGAATACACCAATAAAATTGCCTTGTTGCATCAAGTTGGCATTTCACATTATAGCTAACTGTTCGTGTGAAAGTTAAGAAATTCCCCTTCTCTTACGGAGCCGAAAATTACATTACTATATTCACAACGACCCGCCACATGTCTTGCCCTTCAACAAGATCAAACCAGACCACATCCACTCATTCTGTTCTCTTTATGATCTGTAGTAAACCAAAGAATGCACTTTAATAAAATCTGTTGTATTAATATTGATAGTCAAGAAAATTTTTCGGTCGTACTCGCGACCATCAACAGGGTGTCTCAAAGAATACTATTAAAATAAACAACACAATGTTAATCCGCGTAGGTGAAAACATTTGATATTTGGTTAATAACATAAGTACTCCCTGTTTTAATACAATATTTGTTTATATATTAAAAAAAAATTAATCCCTCCTACGACACACAGTTTTACCCATCCAACAGGGTGTATATGAACTGCATTCAACAATACAAACACACCCTGTTTTACCTTTCTAACAACAATTTGAATTTTATCCGTTTTAACAATATATAAAGCAACTATGTATTGGAAAAGGGAGTATTTATTATTAACCATAACATAAAGTGGTTTAACCTATGTATATTAACTGTTTATTGTATATATTATTGACATTATTTGAAACGCCCTGATGATGGTCGCGATTACGACCGAAACATGTTGGTAACTATTAATGTGTAATAACATACATTCTATCAAAGTGCATTCGTTGGTTTACTATATATTACAATTTAATGCACAGGTATGGAACGTATTAAAGTTTATGGTCTTAATATTATTCTCTCTTGTAGGTTCGAGTCTTCCAAGTGGTCTCCTGCCTTCAGGTTTGCCTATCTGCACAATATATGCATTTATCTTCCTTCTTGTACGTCACATACTCCGTCTCAATCTCCTTGATTTGATAACGCGATTAGTGATTGTCGAGGGTTAAAAATCATAAAGATATTCGTTATGCAATTTTTCCCAGTCTCCTGTTACTTCTTCTCCTTACACCAAATGTCTTCCTTATCAAGTTGTTCTCAAAATCCTCAGCCTACATTATTATCTAATCTGAGAGACCAATATTCCAACAAGTACAAAACGACGAAAAAAATCTCATTCGCTTTATTTTAGTCACCACGCTCTTGGATAGCAAACGGGAGAGCATACGATTCTGGACCGAGCGGTAAAAGGAATTTCCTGAATTGAATCTGCTCTTAATTTATTCACAGTGCAAATTCCATTTGTGTGTTTCATTCCTAAATATGTGAAATTAGCTACATTTTCAAGGGATTTATTTTTGTCTTTATATTGCCATTTTATCCCTCATTCTATTCAAAATACCACAATAAGTATGTGTGTTCCGGTAGCTGCACAAAAAATACCCTCACGCTTACCTATGAAACGCGTACTTATTTCTCTTTCGAATAAAAAGCACAGTGGGCTGTGATAGCTCAGTCGGTATAGCGACTCGCTACGAACTGAACGGTCTGGGGATCGAATGCTGGTGGGGGCGAGATTTTCCGCACCCGTCCAGACCGGCCTTGTGACCCACCCACCTTCCTATGAAAAAGGGTACCGGGCATCTTTCCGGAGGGTAAAGTGGCTGGAGAGTGGCGTTAACCACCCATCCCAGCCTGGGCCTGCGTGGCCTGTTCTAGGGTGAACCGCACGTTTTGTAAGAAGCACCACCTTTCTTCCCCAATGTGAAACCGTTCTTGTATTGGGATTACATTACTGGCATCCTTTCTGACTTCCTTTGGTTCGTTTTAACGGATTCATGCTACATGATCAGTCGTCCGGTACAATAAGCTGCAGACTAATTCCGAGTCTAGAACAAATGCGAATACATTAATATCCTACCGTTTCTACTGGAAGTGCCAAGCACGGTAATGTTTTGCAACCAACTCTATTGAGTACCAGGAGTGAAACACGGAACATGGCATTATGTAGCTGTCTTTAATATCACGGGTTGTTTGAGCGATCCAGCCTCGTAGCCATCAGCATGAAGGAGGAAGGAGGACTCTACCGGGATTAAGACTGCCGAATCTTTAATCCAATCATGCAACTGCATAAGGTAGCAGGGTTTATAATGAATGGAACTTTACCTCCAAGACTCCTCTGCAATTCTAATGCATTGATTGTTAGACGCAGTGATTAGTTTGTCTTCTGTCTTCAAGCGGTTTGACCAAAATAATGAGGTTTCACGTAGATCTCTGCAGTACCTTGAAGCAATGCAATAATCGCAAACGTCTACATAATTTCCTGTTCTCCACTGATTAATCACTCTACCAGCCCACGCTGTATAATAATAGTAATTCATAGCGCCACTAAACAAACAAATTATATCAGGAGTTTTTGAGTCACACTATCTCCATGGGATTCATTCATGGACATTGTTGCACACTCTACAATTACTAAGGCTTTCAGGGAGAAAAGTTCGTGATCTGTCTAAATACGATACACTTCTCTCAAACCCAATTACAAAATACAAGTATGTTTGTCTCATTCAACACTGTTTAAACCAGGGTTGCATAAATTTTCAAAAAGTCTGAAAGACAACTCACATTTCCAGGTACGAGAATGGTGCCATGAAGTAAGATCCATACTGAAGATCCACAAATATTAGGACCCACAGTACAAAAGTTACTCATAATGGCGACCTGGCAACCGGGATATGTATATCTCTGGTTTTGAAGTATCTCATTTTGAATGTTTGTTGACAGGCGAGGAAATGACAGGAAATTGGTTGTCTTTCTCATCGTCAGGAATACAGCCATATTTCTTTGTAATAACTCTCTCTCTCCCTATATATATATATATATATATATATACATACATACATACATATATCTAAACACACTCATCTCTATCACTTGGAAACGAATGTATCAACATTTACTTTTTTCATCCCTGTGGGTAAATATGCAGTATTAGTAGTCTCATTTATTGTCTCCGATGAGAAATACAAGAAAATGTGTAGTTGTGTGAGTGACTGTACAATGATAATACAGTGATAACAGTAATTATCAATAGGGTCGATGATCTTCAAATTACTTTATTACGGCCCTACTCTACTCAACTCAGTGGAGCAGAGTTCTTCGTGATAAATTAACAGGTCATCGGCTAGTAAAGAATTCCCCCGCATTTTATGGAAAGGTTCATTACTACATTCACGAGTGCCCGTCACCTGCCTTTATCCTAAGCCACATTAATCCTGTCCATTCCTCTCCACCCCACGTCTTTAAGATAAATTTTAATAATATCCTTCCATCTGCACCTATGTCTTCTTAGTGGTGTCTTTTCCTCAGATCACCCCACCAAAATCCTCTATGCATCTCTCCTCTCTCTCATGCGCGCCACATGCTCCGCTCATCTCATTCTTCTTGATTTGATCACCCGAACGATATTTGGTGAGGAGTACAGATTATAAATCCAAACAGACCCTGAAAAATCTGTTTTAGAGTTCTAGGCAGATATGAAGCTTATTTTTTTTAAATAAAAAATTCTGAGTTTGTCTCGAAAACGGATTCCGTTTTTCCGACAAATCACCTTCGATTAATACCGACGTTAAGCATCCATAAGGCTACAAGCCCACGCTCTATTGCACAATTGAATTGACTGGTGCTTAGAACATAGGATCAGCTGTTCGTTGTCTTCCTTTCCTCGTCACTTTCAGAAATTGCCTGCTAATTCATTGTCTGATAAAGGACCTTCATTTCTGTTGCCTAATGTAATGAGTTTTGTTATTTGCTTTTTCTCACGTCACAATAAACCTCACTTAGCCTCATTAAATGAAAAATATAGTTGAAAAGCTGCATAAAACAACAAAACAGACGACTGTGGGAAAGGATACGCTTCGGTTCAGTATGGCTTCAGTTTCTGTTTCCTACACCGACATCGCACTTCGTTCAGATCTCCACGTGGCATTTATATTTAAAACTGTTCTTCAGTCATTTCATGTATGTGAATATCAACACGCGACATTTTAAGCATTCATAGCTCTTCTTGATTTGAAAATTTCGCCGTGTTCTGAATGTTGTATGTTTTCTTCTGGGTAATTCCCCGGGGTCTGAATTTTATATACCGACGTTTCAGAACACTCTCTCTATTCCATCTTCATAGGCAGGTAGGCACCTACCTGCCTATGAAGATGGAACAAAGTGTTCCGAAACGTCTGCATATAAAATTCAGATGCCGGGGAATTACCCTGAAGAAAGCTTACAACATTCACAGCTCTGCCATAGAAGTCTCCATTCTTCAGGAATTTATGGGTGTTTGGTGCCTGAAGTGTCGGGGCACACGATTTGTCTCATCTTCAAGGGTAGAAACGTCCATGGACTCTTTCGAAACGTCTATCACAATTCCTCCACTGACATGGTGACACCTCCCAGAAGAAAGACGGTCTTAGATCCTAACATATTTTAACTTCACCTACTTAGACAGCTTCCTGGTCTTCCCTCAGTAATGGAACTGATTGTATTGTCCAAATGTTCGATTACAAAATTAATTGCAAGACTGTCTGCCGATTTTAATGATCGTGGGAGGAATTAGCACAATATTAAACTAATTTCACACAATAATATTATATAATATCAAAAGAGAACGCCATTAAAAGGTTTCTGTTAAATATCCAACTTTTGGTGGACCGCCATGATTAGGGAACAACGTTTGGCAAGAAAACATCGCCATTTGAGAAGATAAGCCTCTACTGCAACATGCCACTTGACGTTTTTAGACACGCGTCTTAAGGCGACTGCATAATAACTGCCGATACTCTATGATACATATATTGTATTTACACAAACAAAATGTGACATAATATAGAGGTGGTATGGATCTGGAATAATCAGATCACGACTGCTGGTGTGCACAGTAATTTATATTTTAAAATCTATCTTATTTTATCTTTCTCTTACTTTAGTTCAGATTACATGGTCTGAAACTCTTCCCATTTATATTCCTCTGACACTTGATGATGGCGGATGGCCGAAACATGTTGCAGCTTTAACAAATAAGTTTGCAACAGTGTATTCTGTTGGTGCTATACAGTATTCTTCTTTCACACACAGCCACAATTTGCTAGAAAATAATTTCACACAGAATTCACATGTCTTGGTTTCAATAATGTGTTTTAGGAGGTAGTTCCTACGCAGGTTGTGACCATGCAGTAGTCCTTCCGTCGTTGTGTTGTATGCAGGATATTCCCCTCCTCCTTAGGTCTTTGTAATGCTTCTTCATTTGTCATACGAACGGTCGAATTATCTCCATCCTCCTCCAGCACCATATTTAAAAATTATACCGGCCGAAATATCTCAGAACCAAAAATAATTCAGTAAAAAAGTAAATTAAAATTGTGCTTATATACTTCATGAAGGTATATAGAGGGAGTGGAGATACAGACCCACTCATTCTTAGCCTTGACACTAGATGAGGAATAGTGGTCAGCCTCATCCCCTGGGCGAATTATCCACGGGAAAAGAGCCTCGGCACCCACTGAATATGAGGCTCAAATCGACACAGTACTTGCATTTGCTATAGGAATATAAGATTTTAGAAGATTTCCAATCCGTAAGTTGTAAAATCGAGCCTAATCCATATTTTGGTTTCGCAACAAGTGCTGTAACATCAACGCATACTAAGGCAGTATGCCTTTGTGAAATGTCGAACTGGTTATATTTCCGATAACAAGAAAAGCCGTAGGCAAAATAAACAATACGGACGGTGTACTTCGTCCCGCGTGTGCCAAAAGATATTTGTATCCCAGAGTACAATGATTTACTGTCAATAGCTGTCAGTTTATATCAATAAAAGTAGAATAATTTAAGATTCATAATAACTGAAGAAAACTGTTCAATCCACCGAGCACGGCCCGGGGTGCCAAATGTGACGTCACGACTCTTGGCTTGCTTCAGCTCAGTCGGCTCAGCCGACACAAAATCGTTACGAGAGGGAGCGAGAGAGAGAGAACAGCGACGAAAAGTGGGACAAACACGAGCTTGTGAGCTTTTATCTTGCGGACATGAAGAAGGAAGTAAATTAAGAAGGAATGGAAATGTTTGTGTGTGCTGGTGAAATACATCATTCGCAATACCATTAGAGGGTGGATTTTGTATCAGTTGTGCGGTATATGATGTCAGATCCGATGGTAAAAATACGTGGAATGGTATTTATGGTGATGACAATGGTGATTAGTCTCAGCTACCTTAATTGGCGGCCTGTAGGTAATTCCACAATTCAGCTTATTTGTTTGTTTATTTTGGTGCTACAGCCTCCTCATTCACGAGGTTTCTAGATCACACACAACGACGCAACACAGTCGATAGGACTCCTCTGGATGAGTGATCAGCTCGTCGCAGAGACCTCTACCTGACAACACACAATACTCACTACAGACAAACATCCATGTCCCCGGTGAGTTTCGAACCCACAATCTCAGCAGGCGAGCGGCCGTAGATCCACCACGTTTCAGTTAGGAACACAAAAAGCACGGAACTGGTTTACCCTAACATTAGACTTAGAAGTATACGCACTTTGCAATATGTCTGATGATCATAATCATCATGATCATCATCGTGATCATTAAGAGACTACAATGACATTATATGTAAAGAATTTTTAAATACGAAGGAGGAAGAAGTGGTCCCTATCCATTGAAATATTGAGAGTATAAAACCCCTGAAAAACATGCACACAGGAAATTTTCGAATTGTTATGTCCTTGTTATTCCCAGTAGCGGAAAATCAGCTGCCACCTGCTGCTGAGTAGAAATACAGGAATGTGAACCTCAACATTGGCTGGTGACACTAAATATAAATGTGAGGTAAACTTACTCCGCTTTTTGACGTGGGTTATTTCGTGGTACGAGACTCTTCAATGCGACAACACTAGGCATATGTTGTATATCTCCGATATAAGATTTTCGTTATGAATCCACCTGTACGCAGCCATCAAGTTTGTTAAACACACTTCCTTACATTGCGCACTGATGGCGAAATAAAGTCTGTCACAAATTAGGCACTTTCAAGAGTGGATGGCAATGGGCAGTGATATAAATCTCTACGAAATTACTGGTTCACTTACGATAAGGAAAAGCAGTTACGAGAAGACCTCCAAGTCCATTTTATGCGGCACATATTAGTAATCCAATTTTTTTTTCACCTATGGCTCTTCGGCCCTTTTTCGGGTCATGGTCCCCTTTTCGAGTTCTCACGATCACACTCAGACACACCACATTCAATTTGATGTTTGCGTGACCGTGCATCACTGATACAATAATATAAACAGCCAACTAGATGCAACAGTAACAATTTTATTAATAATTTCAATCAGCTAGATATGTTTCGGGCGATAATTTCGCCCATCCTCAGGAGCACTCTACTGTGTTTAAAGCTGTATTATTAATAAAATTGTCATTGTTGCATCTAGTTGGCTGTCTATATTATTACACCATATTCAGTATGTCTCCTCTGGACGAGTAATCAGCCCGTGACACAGACCTCTACCTGACAAAATAGATACTCACGAGAGACAAAAATCCATGCACTCGCCCGGATTCGAACCCAAAAGCCCAGCAAGCGAGGGGTCGCAGACACATGCCTTCGACTGCGCAGTCACTGGGATCGACACATATTTACTAGTAATTCATATTTTATATTAATTTTGTTTTGTGAATATTTCAGTACACAGGTTCTCTGAAAAGTCAATATGTCGGATATAACCTCAAATATCATCGCCATATTTATAGTTCTCCATGCAAAAGAAAGAGGTCGAACGTAATGGACAGACACATATATGGTCTATCTTGTCATAAAACCTCCCTGGCCTAGCTCAAGTGTCTTTTGGTTATTGCTATCAAACAAAAAGCGGAAGAAAATGTTGGCACTATTGTAATTTTTTTCTTTACTTTGTAAAAAGTTGCCTTAATAAAGTTGGATTTTTAGAGATCTTCTGCGTACTTCATTTCAGGACACCAATTAAATGTCACTAGTGTCGCATACTCCGCTACATAACGAGGAACTCAATGATCTGTACTCCTCATCAAATATTATTTGGGTAGTCAAATCGAGAAGAATGAGATGGGTGGGACATGTAGCACGTATGGGGGAGAGGAGAGTTGTATAGGGGTTTTGGTGAGGAAACCTGAGAGAAAGAGATCACTTGGAAGACCCAGGAGTAGATGGGAGGAAAATATTAAGATTGATCTTCAGGAAGTGGGTTCGGAGGGCATGGACTGGATTGATCTGGCTCAGGATGGGTACAATGGCGGGCGCTTGTGAAGGCGGCAAGGAACCGCGGGTTCCATAAAATGCAGAGAGTTTCTTGACTAACTGAGAACTGTTTAGTTTCTCGAGAAGGACTCTACTCCATGGAGTAAGTAAATAAGTAAGGAAGTAAGTACGTAATTAAGTGTCGCATACTCCTTACAAGTTCTCGAGTCTACCATATTGTTAGTAGTGAATGTGTGAAATTACGAAGGATGACATTCGGATGTTACTTATTGGCGTAAAGGGCACGTCATATTTCCTAAAAATCTGTCAGGTGCGGACAAAATTTTATGTGAGCAAATACTTTTTCCTACATAGAAGGAAAGAAGCATTGGAAAAGGATACTGAGACAATGAGATGTTTAAAGCAACCAACTCGAGGGTTGTCCAACCTTCTGTTTCTTCTCGTTGTTAACCACACTTTAGAAGCATGACAAAAGTTTACAGTAAATATTGTCGTGATAGGTAAATGGCGTGTATCGTGTAATTATGTATAATGAGTTTCCTACTGAGTTCTCTGCAATTGTTAGGGTAATAACTGCTGTTAAAATGAGTTTAATGATTGTAAATTGAATGTGTTAACACAAACCAGAGAAAAAGCCTCTGAAAAATAATTGGTACCTTTAAAGCTAGCAGACGCCAGTTAAATCTTTGAACAACGCTACTTACTTAGGCACATTTTCAAAGCGAAGTGAAGCTACTAAGTCTTTAGTAGTGTGTCTCCGTCCGTCCGTATCTGTCCACCGACGATGCTGCCTGCTGGTGACCAGAATGAGGTGGAACACCTCATCCTGGTCACCAGCAGGCAGCATCGTTGGTGCCTTATACCGCAAACTGTAAACATAGTCTAGTGCTCCTGATGATGAGCGAAATTATCGCCCGAAACATGTTGAGCTGATTGAAATTATTAATAACAAAATTATTGTTGCATCTAGTTGGCTGTTTATACTAAAAATATTCGCCTCTTTGCGACTGAAGTTCAACAAAGAAGGTGCAGCGATGTTCATAGGATATGACACAGCCAGACAGAACAGAAAAACAGTTGACCATCTAAACATATCATCACACGCTAGAAACAAATTAACATAATTATTGCGTTAAAGCGCATAGAAATTATTCAGGAATAATAAGGCCAATGAGAGTAACGGGAACAGTAGCAAAACGAGAGCACCAGAATTGTCACAATCTGCAAATATTTCCTAAGTTATTGGTAGTTAAGCTTAAATAAACAATTTCTTTCCGTGATACGTCAGTAGTTCAAGCACGTAGCACAAATAAAGATCCATCCCTGTAAAACTTAGGATACTATGTTACACGTTTCGGCCAAATGTAACTGGCTCAAATACGAAAAAAGAGGCTGTAAAATTAAAAGGGAAGGGCGTGAAGTGAAAGTACATTTGTCTCGGCGTAGGGATCAGTGGTGGAATTTTGTAAAAACGGTTTTGGAAATACAGATTTATAGAAAGCAGCAAAATTGTTGGGTACCTGAGCGACTATTGGCTTATCGCGGAGACTTCTTTTATATGGAGTTAATCACTTACTTATTTAAAGTACATATCACAGATGTTTAAATGAAAAAGTACCAGAAGAAATCGAAAATTAAGGTAGTGCGTTATTTAATTACACACATCAACACAAGCACATACATATATATATATATATAATTTAAGAACTGTAAAGTTTGTATTAAAACATTTAAAACGCTCCTACATGTTTCGATCACACGATCATCCTCAGGGAGCGTATATTATTCCTTGCTAAAGTTATAATTTAAAATATTCAGTGAATACTTCGTAATGTTAATTTTGGTGCTGTGGCAGCGTGTCGTATTCTGTGCAGCACACGACGCACAATCATAACCAGGCTCATTCTAAACAGCGTACGACTCACACACAAAAACACGACATGCTGCCACAGCACCAAGTTAACATCAGGAAGTAATTCACTGAATGTTTTAAATTATAACTTTAGCAAGAAACAATATATGCTCCCTGAGGATGATCGTGTGATCGAAACATGTTGGACCGTTTTAAATATTTTAATGTAAATTTTAGACTTTTTAAATAATATATATGTGCATGTGTTGGTGTGTGTAATTAAATAATCTACAGAATGTGAAATGATAAAAATAAAAAAAAATAAGGTAGTAGGGCTTAAGGGCATTCGTATTCAAGAGACGTCTGCTTCGATTTTCGAACCGAAGATCGGATAACCTGAAGCCTTTCATGATAATGTTCTAACATAGGCTAAAATATTTTTTTCCAAATTCTTCCAAATCCATCACTCTCGGTCACCCTCCCTTTTGATAAAATATAATTCATGCAGTTGATAAAGTGCTGTTGAATAATAGAGGAATCAATCCATAATGTAGCAGCACACGGAATTTTGCATTATGTACACATTATTTTATTACATTCTTTTCTGGTTCTTGTCGAAGGGTTTTAGAATTATAAATAATGCATGTATTCAAAAGCGACATCGGAGCAAGAATGTAGAAGGGAACATTTCCTGAATCATCATATAAATATATTCAAGCCATTCTTTCTGTGTACGAAGAAATTATCGATTGGCTTTCCCGTGAACTTCAACTGCATAAAAAAGACGCTCTAATTCTGCGAATGGAAATTCTGTAAAAAGCAAATACTGCATTGGTAATAATAACCTGCATTGTTAAATGTATGACTGAATTCTTTTATGTTATTTTTCGACTTCAAGGAGAGAAAAATACTGTCCAGCTGAATTAGTTTACTTTATAGCCAGGCACGGTAAGAGAATAATATATGCAGCTGTCGGCATTGGAATGCAGTGATACTGGACGCTCCAAAAGGAGGTGACATGTGGCTTTATTTAACGGAAAACTGATATTGGTAGCTGCAAGTAGTGGGAACGAAGGCAGTAGCTGTAGACAACAGTAGAGGTGATACTGACCTCTGGGCATTAGGAGGAGAAGGCATGTAGCTGTAGGAAACAACAAAGGTGACACTGACCACTGTGGCCAGTGAGAGGAGAAGGCATGCAACTGTAGGCAATGGTAGAGGTAATACTGGCCACAGCAGATAGAGAAAGGAGAAGGCATGTAGCTTTAGGCAACGGTAGAGATGATACTGGCCACTGTAGGCAGAGAAAGGAGAAGGCATGTATCTGTAGGCAACGGTAGAGGTGATACTGGCCACTGCGGAAAGTGGGAGGAGAAGGCACGTAGCTATAGGCAACGGTAGAGATGATACTGGCCACTGTAGGAAAAGAAAGGGGAATACCTGTATCTGTAGGCAACGGTAGAGGTGAAAATGGCCACAGCAGACAGAGAAAGGAGAAGGCATGTAGCTTTAGGCAACGGTAGAGATGATACTGGCCACAGCAGACAGAGAAAGGAGAAGGCATGTAGCTGTAGGCGACGGCAGATACAATATTGGCGTCTGTAGGCAGGGTAAGCAGTTATGGTCACGAGAAGAAGACTACAGTAACAATTATGAGAATGGGAAAGTGAAACTTGCGGAAGAATGTGTGGTTTTCTTTTCTTAATGAAGAAAAACACGCATCAAGAATTAATTTTCTACAAATAATAACTCCCTTGCGTCGAATATATTTCGTAATTCACCTTTCAAGAAGTTCACACCCCTAACTAGAAATCTTCTTAAAATTGTAACATTACTTAATCTCCGTGGAAAATGTTTTTAATAGGAGAGCACATTAAGTTGCCGGAACATAACAATTATTTCGAGGTAATGAGGATGTAACGTTATAATTACGCTATGAACATTTTTCATAAGTTACTTCCTGAACTACGACTATACAGCATTAGCAAACAAAAGCGAGCGTCCATAAAGCACTAAAATTGGCTTCTAAAACGTAACAGAACTTAAGAAATAAACTTTTCGTTATTACGTCTAGTTGTCTATCAGTACTAACGTGCTAAATTCGAGTAATTAGGTGGCGAGGCACGGAACTGAAGCCTCAATGCACTTCCACTAACCACCGTTATTAGATTCTGTCTATATCTGTCCAGCTGCAAAGTGACAAATGAATAACTGACATTTATAGCTAACATGTAGGCGTTAAGCAAACAGCTAACGTGAAGAGAAATTCTTACATCTCCTCGCCCAGTACAGCTGATTTATACAAAACATAGCCTACCCCACAATCTTCATATTAGGAATTCGGTATCACTGTAACAAATCACATAAAATTAACAAAGAGATTATAAATTTTGTTAAAATTGTTTGGTGCGACTGATACCAACTTTCTCAGGCTCGTGAACAATAAGAATACGAAATGTGAAGACAAGCAACTTCAGAGCTCACACTTAGCATAATGTCTCTTCGAACTTAGGTGGAAATATATGGAGTGTTTGATGGATTGCCCCACTTCAATAAATCAATAGCTTATTCCCAGTCAGAACTGTCACACGAATATGGGACCATGCCACGAACGTTGCAGAAAAATTGATATCTCAGATCGGATAATTATTTTTACGTCACTAAACTGTTTACTTGAACTAATACACTCTAAAATTTATTTTATTACAAAATTTCAAAATGCAGATAATCAGCTTAAACACGAACTGTGGCTTATTTTCTTACTGAACATGTAAATATATGGAGCAATGGAGGGGGTTTCCGCCCCTGTCAGCATCCATATAGGACACACAATGAAGAAAATCTGTACACACCATCAAATCACACACTTAATTTGATACTTAAACTTTAATCTGGAGCCCACTATGTTTCGATTTTAATTACGAAATATCATGACCGGTGTTGTACATAAAAAAAAACCGCTCTTTCAAACACATGGTGGGTCAATTACATTAGATCTACCTCCACATCACTGTAATACGTTTTTCATAAACATTCCATAAAGGGTACAGCAAAGGCACGTCTATGTGTCCGATTATTGTAGCAAGCCTTATCTGTTTGATTGATCCCATGGCTCGACAGTACTAGTGGGTCCAGACATCCTTTGTGGGGTTCTTCGATCACAGACACACCACTCTCGGTTGGGCTCCTCTGGAAGAGTTACCAGTCCGTCACAGATACCTCTACCTGACAACACGCAACACTGAACAGGAGACTGACTTCCATGGTTCCGGATGGATTATAACTCCTAATTCCAGGAAGCGAGCGACCATAGAACCACGCCTTAAGCCGGGCGGCCACCGGGATCAACTGCATCTAATCAGGGATCTTTAAAAGCATTGTAGGAGTTTTTTGTGACATGAGATTTGTGGTTTTAGGTTTCAGCTTTTGAGGATTATTCTTTATGAGAATCGAAAGAAATTTGAACATGAAATGAAATGTTGGTGAATAAGTAAACTGAAGCCATCCATATAAGATAAGTTTATATATGTATATATTTATATTTATCACCTCTTTTCATATCCTTCACGTCTTTCAAGAATATATGTATATATATATATATATATATATATGTGTGTGTGTGTGTGTGTGTGTGTGTGTGTATTCTTGAAAGATGCGAAGGATATGAAAAGAGGTGATAAATTATATACTTAATATATGCACATCTTTGACAGCATTTAATGTACACACACACACACACACACA
>Ga0123352_10002346_pt1 | contig 26262 bp, 21 predicted proteins | sample TergutLab28metaG_FD_89700 | JGI IMG/M metagenome (GOLD analysis project Ga0123352, IMG submission 89700) | Labiotermes labralis P1 segment gut microbial communities from Petit-Saut dam, French Guiana - Lab288 P1 | ecosystem: Host-associated > Arthropoda: Insects > Digestive system > Gut ...
CAATTTAAGGATTGCTATCCCACTGTGTTATATTACCAGTACTGATAAATATGGAGGCTTTCTGTCCAAGACAGCGATTCATTTACTGCAATAGAATGACATGTTTTGTTCCACTTATAGTACTATCTTCAGGCTGTCAAAACTGCTTTTAAAAAAGGCAAATATGCTCATGAGCTATGCACTTTTTTATATGTGAGGCTTAATTGTTTTATTTTGTTGTGTCACCTAGCAGCTGTCATATATAAATAACATCATCTAACTAAAAACTATTATTTTAAAAACAGCTATTTTGGCCAAGATGCGTGGTTTCTATGGTTAGTATTTTGATATAATTGAATTAGAAATTATGTTCAAGATTTTCCTTGTGTTGAAGTCTTATTTGATTTTGTATGGTGAAGGCTGAGTTCAGACAGAATATATAAACCCCAATTATTGATTTTTCATGTCCAGTGTCAGTCTTCTAACTTTACTTCAGAATGTTTTCTTTTCCGGTTTGTTCTCTAGTGTCAAATATATTAATGATGGGAACTCCCAGCTCTATATACTTCATGCTATCACCACACTGGATGACCTCAAATGAGGAAACATTCTGAAGTAAAGAGAGAAGATACAGAAGTTAAAACATGAAAAATTAATAATAAGGGATTATATACTCCATGAGAAATCAACGTTCACCACACAACATTAAATAAGACAGAAGAATGATGGGAATAAAACACACCTCGGTGCAAGCAATATCTTCAAGACAGTTTTGAATTTAAAATATACCAAATATGAACCATAAAAACCGCACATATTGTCCAGAATAGGTGTTTTTAAAAATAATGGTTTGTAACATAGATTATTTTATTTACACAGGGTGTTGAAAAAAATGGTTACAGACTTTAACCCTTTAAAGACAAAACATATCTGTTTTATACAGGGACTTTGTGTGAACCATGCAGTAAACACTCTCCACCTCGGGCATACAAAACCAATCTGTTAATGTTGTATATGGCAAAAGTCATTTTTGTTCCGAGATCTGTATGAAATACATAAACACAATGTGAGCACCATGCAGAATTCTTTAATGTTCAACCTAGTGTTATGTAAACCAACCACTGGGCTTTGAAAGGTGAGGGGTATATAAAACTCACTTCAATAAGCACGAAATTCCCAGTCAACATATAGCCAAAAACCAATGCCTGCTGAAATATGGGTAATTTTTATGTGATATGTACAGCACAAGTTGTCATGTGGTGCCCATGCAAGTCACCATGACTTCCAGCTCTTCATCACACAGAAGGGTGTACTCTTTCAAAAATTCCAGGTTTTTCTTGAATCTCATTACAGCCACCCTCTCCATGTTGCTGTAACACCTCTAAGTCATTGATCAGCACTGAATACACCAAAGTCTTTACGTGTCCTGACAGCCAAATATCCAGAGAATGAAGCTAGGGGATCATGCAGGCCAGTTAACTGGACCTCCATATTCTATATGTGGTCAATTGAAAGTCTGGTTGAGTTGCGGTCTGACAACACGTGAACACCTAAGATTTTGGTGTATTCAGACTCAATAACTTGGAGGTGCTACGGCAATGAACAGAGAATGTCCGTCAAGAGATTAAAGCAAAAAACCAGGAATTTCTGAAAGAGATTGCCTTTCTCCTTGACGAAGAGCCAGAAGTCATGTTGACATACATGGAAACCACATACAGCAAGTGTTGTAGAGGTAACACGAAAATCACCCATATTGTAGCAAGCATTAGTTTTTGGATGAGATGACTGGGACTTCTTTGCTCATTATGTGAGTACTTACATCTTTAAAGTCTGTACCCTCTATTTTTCAAAACCCAGTACACACAACAGCTACTAGATGACAACAAAATACAAGTAAATTTTTTTAAGAAATAAAATATGAAAGAAAAGAAGTGTATAACTTGTATGCTTATTTACCTTTTTTAAAAGCCTTTATGTGACAGCCTAATGATGGTCCCATACACACACCAAAACTTGTGGCTGTATTACAATAAACGAATAGTTGTGTTAGACAGGACATCTGTATATTTATCGATACAAAAAAAAAGTACAGCTGAAAGTATTATGAGTGACAATAATAATAATAATAATAATAATAATTATTATTATTGTTATTGTATTACAGTATCAGTAGATGATGCTCTGCTGTTTCTGACAGCACTAATCACATAAAGGAGGTATAACAGAATATTATATTTAGCTTCTGGAATAAGAGCTATACTAAAATTTGAGTAAGTTTCCCCTTAAACAGATCTCATGCAGTGACACACAGTTCTCAGTAAACAATGGCATCTTTATATAAGAAAATTTTTCAAAACAGACATCAAGTACATATCAACCGAAAACACAATGCAGTGAACATCTGATAATGAGCTTCATTACTCAGGCTACTTATTTAACATGTAAAATGTGCTTTATTCAATGGTAATAAAAACTGGCAATGTGCAAGCCTGGTATCATTACCACTGTCTTGGCTTGTCCACAGGCCCGTCAAAGTGCATGAAACGTGTTACAAGTGTTATAACATTATAAGGATTAAATAAAATACATGTCTATACTATCAAATTCTGCATTATTCTCCCCTTAATATTAAGCTATACACTTTGTACAGCAATCTGTTCAGATATCTTTCAAACACACTTCCAGATCAAAATAAATCTATTTGAACTTAGCAGTTACAAAATGTCACTTCCCTTCTGGTCTTCTTGTAGTGACATGTGGAGATCTTACAATGCTTCAAGTTTCTGTACACCAAGAAATGTGGATCACAATCACTGAATGCAATGGTGCATAATAGTAAATGTTTATTCAAACTGCCAAAAATGTCACATCACTTCACTTTATTGTTCCAACTAGAATTTCAAACTGAAATGAGATTTCCGAGTCTCATTTGTCCAATTCCAGAGCTGCATACTGTTCCTCGTCCACCTCGGTCATCATGAGATTACCATCTGGTAGGAGGAGCACCACTCTTCTTGTTGCACCTAACAATACACAACAAGATTATAATTTTGACTGATTAAACTACATACAGTAAATGAAGCACTCTGTTTAGTGGCACATCTGCTCAAATGCACATTTTTCCATGCGCTTCTACACCTGATTTCCCAAAGGAACAAGTTAATGATGTATCAGCTCCTGCAACACCTGGCAATATATTCTGTGCTGCATATTTTACTGTCGGTGGTTTTTTTTTAAATACACAAGATGTCCCAGGAGTTAAGGTCACTACTTCTTGGTTTAATTCCAGAGCCGATTCTGAGTCAAAACTGTCATATACACATGGGTCCAATTCACAATGGTTCAGGAGTTATGAGTTTTTAAAATACAGTAAATAAATTAGAAAGGAAAGAGGAACACTGTGCATTTATGAGATATGTTGTTACATGTACAGTTACAGATTCACAGTTCAAAACTCAAGCGAGTTGTTCGACATGTCCTCCATCTGCTTGGATACATTTTCTGACTTGTGTGACCAGAGGACTTGTAACCTTACGAAGAACTGCACCGTTATTGATGCTTCTTGCAGCACTGAGAATTTGCTGGAGTAGTTCTCTCGTGTTCACCTTGTGTGGGCTTCTTCAGTGAACAAAATGTTATGAATCATATGGGGGTTAGAATTAATCCAACAGCACAATTCCAACTGGTTACACATGTCCGCAGGTTCAAGATGCTGAATGCGCTGGATAAGGTATGGATACATTCCTTCTGTGTGTAATGGTCACCAGACTCTCAGAGTTGAGGTCAGTACTTCAGGGCTTAATTCCAAGTCAGAAATGTCATACTGTATACATGCACATGGGTCCAATTTGCAACGGTTGCTGAGTCTGGAGCAGTTGAAGTGCAGCAGCTCATTTTACCCACAATGTATTCAACAATACAAGAAACTCCCATTTATGGGATCATGATAATCCACATGGAACTGTCGAAAGCAACTACCAACATCACTTTTTCACAAATGTGTGGTGTAGTGTCATTGGTGACCAACTCATTGCTAGATGAACTGTCAGCGCTCTTAGAGAATGTTCCTCTACAAACACGACGACAGATGTACTACCAGCATGATGGAGCACAGCCTCGTTTCAGTCAGGTCGTCAGGCAGTATTTGAATCTTAAATTCCCAAACCAATGGACTGATCGTGGAGGTTCAAGAATTGGCCACCATGGTCACTGGATCTGAACTCATTAGATTACCATGTGTGTGGTTATATGAAAGCTATGGTGTATGCACACAAGGTGAACATGAGAGAAGAACTACTCCAGCAAATTCTCAGCGCTGCAAGAAGCATCAACAATGCTGCAGTGATTCGTACAGTTACAAGTTCTCTGGTCACACAAGTCGGAAAACATATTCAAGCAGATGGAGGACTCTAGGAAGTGTGTCATCCCCAATGTGTGTATGAAAATTGGAAAGGGTATGAAGTCAAACACAACAATGTCAATGGGCACTTCTAACAACTTCCCTGAGTGTTGAACGGTGAATCTGTAACTGTACATGTAACAACATATCTCAATAAATGCACAATGCTGCTCTTTCCTTTCCAATTTATTTACTGTACTTTAAAAACTCATAACTCCTGAACTGTTGTGAATCGGACCCATGTGTATATGGCGTTTTTGACCCAGAATCAGCTGTGGAATTAAATCCTGAAGTAATGACCTTAATTCCTGGGACACCCTGTATGTTTTGTTTTTACATCAAAGCCTGCATTAAACTTGTGCTTTTTAAATCACCACTCTATCAACTCGGCACATCCTAATTCCCATGTATCCTGGATGAAAAAACTCTCACTGCAACATTATTTATGGTACAAATTCCTGAAATTTCTTACACCCAATATAACACCTATCCTTCATTACAGATGTAATATCTAACTACACTGACTCAGTTCATGAAACAGATTTCTTCCCCAGTAGGTGACACTAAGCCATCTTTTAAGAAACCACAAACTTTATTACCACATTCACAAGCAGCAGTGGCTGTAACTATTATTGGCTTTTGAGGTGTGAACCACATAGTCTGGCAGTTGTCTACCAAAGTACACAATATCACAACTCAGAAGGTAGTTGTCCCATGTGCATATGGACCAACATTCAACCATATCCTGAACCAGAAAAATCCAGTCTACACCTTCATACCCCTTTCAATATTATCCTTCCAAGAGTGCTCAGTTCTTCAAATTGGTCTCTTCATGTTTTCCAAATGAAATTTTGTATACTTTAATCATTTATCCATGTCCTATGTTTCTCAATATTTTGGACTTGTCACCCTCCTTTGTGGTCACCACCACCACCACTACTACTACTACTAATAATAATAAAATTCATAAAAGTATGATTTATGGAAGTCATCACTATTTTTTCCCAGCTTACTTATGCCCAACCTTCTCATAGCTGTTATCAAACACCACCAGTTTAGATGTAATCTTTTAAACAGTAGCACTGCTGATGATTCAGGTCTTAAAGGGACATCACACTGTACCCCTGGGTGTGTGGTTCCATATATTTCAAAGGTTCACAGTGTCATCATCTACCACCCTTCTAACTGTTGGGAACCACTCCGAACAACACAACATTACATCCCATAAACCCTGCATCCTCACCCTCAATCTAGGCAGTTACAGAACACCATATCACGTGCCATGAAAATGAGGCATCACAAATAGTAAACGCTTTACAAGAAAAGGATGAAGAAGGGGAGTGTATGATACATGATGAAACAAACCATTTTACCTGTCACAGTTATCTTTGTGAATATCAAGTGTTCAGACTGTCAAACCAGAATTTATGTTGCTTGAAATCGCAAGTATGTTCAAAATTAGTGCTACTCTCATGGTTGTCAATGTCACCAAAATCAGTAATGATAATCACTGTATTTTCTTTCTGGGTAGATCTATTATTTAATACAGATCAGGTCGAAAGTGAAATTACTGGACATATTTTCAAAGTTATGCACAGTTGCCACATTTTTAATCAATGACTTGCCTAACATACAGACACCAATCAGAAGTACTTACTTTCAGTATCTGGCATGCAGCCTCAAAGAATTACACCAGAATACACACGAGGCATGTTCAATAAATCTGGTTCTGTACCCTGTATTTTGAGTTAATCAATCATTTTATTTTTCTTTAGCTAGTAGCTTTTTTAGTATGCATAACACAGCAGGTGATGCAAGAGTCAGTCAGATGCTATTAACAGGATAAATGGTAACAATATTGGAAACTTTGTCTCACAAAGAAGTTATCAGAGTGATACAGTTTTTGTGGATGAAACAAGCTTTCTCCATCAAAATTCATCGCAGTGACCGCCCTGCATGCGACAAAATGGTGCAGAATTTGTAAATGTTTGAATGGACAACTTTGACAATCACACTAGTCAGCGCAAACATCAACGACAGACGAGAACACAGCGCAAGTGGAAGAACTCATTTTGGAAAACCAATGAGTCACAACTTGGAGATCATCCACAGCACTGGAGTTGTCCATCAAAACTGCATAAAACATTAACAATGAAAGTATGAGCCTGACTTCTATTATGACAGTATTTTTAAAATTGTGCCATGATGGGTAAAGGTAAAGCAATCCCATTACAGGCCTGGACAGGCCCTTAGGGTTCCAGGAGGTCGAGGCTCCCAGATTTCAAAAACATGAAGGCATATGAAGGCACATGAAGGTGATATGGTTGTCAGCCCTACACACCAGCCACCTTCACCTCCCAGGAAATATCCCTGGTACTCATTTCTGTTAGAAACTGAGTCAACCCCAGGGCCATAGTGCGGCCAGAAGGATTATGTCAATGAAAAATTCCAATGACACCATCGGGGATTCGAACTCACGACCTTCCAGCTTGCAGGGCAATGCGTCAACCAATTGCGCCACCGCATACCCTGCGCTATGATGGGACAAGTGCCTTAATGTGCTTGGGGATTATGTCTAGAAATGATAATTCAGTAGAATAAACAACCTACACTTATGTTGCAGTGACTTCTTACTTCATTATGCCCTACAGAAACTTTTATCATTCTTCACACATACTTTCATACATAGAGCCTTGTGTTCATGTTCACGCATAAATAATGATATTGGGGAGAACACTGAAATAACATGGTACATAGCATAGCCAATATTTGTTCTTGTACTTTCTCAGGAATGCATTTTAATGTAAAGGACAATTAGGACAGATGGAGGAATGACAACAGGATGAACAAATAAAAATGATGAGAGGAATATGGGAGTAGAAGGGTGGACTGAAGAGTTCCTGCTGAATGTTTGATGAGTATTGCACTAGTAACAATATTTCATTAAAAAACTTGTATATGTGTTACAGATTTACACCCATATTAAGTTCTGCGTGACCAACTTCTGTAATTCATTAATTATTGTCATCAAATCTAAAGCTAAATACAGATTTCATACAGCCTCCATTTTAATGTTCCATATACTATATATTACGTACCTTAGAGAAGCAGTTCTTTGGCAAAGGCTGACATTTTCTTATAAAACCATTACTACGTACTATTTGGGATCCCAAATGCAGTCATGATAATGTAGCACTCCCATCTCACAAATCCATGCCTCTGCCATACCGTAATTAGTGTAGGCAATTACAAATTACACAAGGTTGGTATAGCTCCCTGTGGCACAATATTCATACCAAATTTCATGAGTGTCACTTAATCACTACATAATTCGAAATGGAAAGACACAGCTAGCCCACTTATCTCATAAGCCCACACTTTTCCTCAAGTAAGGAAAGTAGATTTAAAGAATCTTCAAAGTGCTTGGTTCAGACAAAGCTGAAAATGCCAATAATGCTAAACTATACTTCATTATGAGGCATTTCTACATCTTTCTGGCGTGACTATGTGAAATAATCTGTCCATTTGTCTGTATGCATGTAACAATCTGAGAACTCCTGAATGGAATATGTGCAAGGGTAATGATGTGCAATCGTGGATAAGAGAATGCCAGTCATAATTCCTTCAGCCAAATGTGCTTCTTATATATTTACCTTACAGACAACCATTTAAAAAAAAGAATAACATGACATACAGGCATTAATTATTTTTAAATTTGCAAAACATGTAAAGTATAATTTAGGACAAAGACTTGATGATATTGTAGTGCAATCAACTTCCTGTGATATGTGCTGCCCTTACAGGCACTTCTATGAAATTAATATTCCACCAACTGCAAAGTCCCTTCACAAATAATGGACAAAGGATTTATTGCATCAGCACTACTCACCTGCTCCAGACACTGGTTCTCCCTCCTGGACTACCTGAGCCACAACTTGGGCCTGTGTCATTTCTTCTCCCTGCTCAACTTCTGATGTGATCATCAGCTGTCCACTATCTGCATCTCCTTCCTTCACATAAAACTGTGAGCAACCACTGCCACCCCCTATCACATTCACCTGATCAGGTATCAGCTGTGCAACAGCCTCAGCAACAGCTGTGTCCAATGTGAGGACAGACCCATCCTCCATTCCTGCTGCCTGTTCTGCCGTCACATACACACACTGTGGCTCTCCATCTGCAGACACTAACATTGTTTCCCCCCCATCCTGCTCTTCCCCTGTTGAAATTTGATATACAACACCATCTTCACCAAATGTCACTAATTCAGTATTTATTCCACTGCTGCCCCCACTGCTACTGGTACCAGCACCACTAGCACTACTACTGTTACTTGTAGAGTCTAGAAACAGTTTTCTTGCTGGGACAGAAATGCCCCCTCCAACTTTTGGCATGGACATAGCAATCTGACGCTGACCACCACTTGTGCTGGAATTTGTAGTACTGATCTTCGTAACAGTTAAGCCCTCCTGTGTCCTTAGTGTGTTCATGTATGTCGTTGGATCTGTAACAGTACTCTCTACCACAGTACCTGTTGTTCCACCAGGACTCATTTCTACCTTCAGTAATGTTTCTTCATCACCGCTTGGATATGGCGATTCCCCAGCAATACGAATTGGTGAACCATCTCGCTTGTCAGGTAAAATCTCTTCTGCTTCTTCCTCTGTTTTAGGTACCGATTCACGCTCATGCTCAGGATCAGGACTTGGAACTGGTGTTGGTTCTCCTTCTGCCTGACCTAAAATCTTTCCAGTTTCAGGACATAAAGTAAAGGGTCGTGGCGGACTGTCTGGTTCCAATGAGGGAAGATCTCCCATTGGAAGCTCTGGTAAGGAGTCAATTCCATCATCACTATCACTGCTTGTGTGAACTTCATGGAACTCCATATGAAGGCCATCACCATCCACCAGTTTGCTATCCCTCTGTCTATTATTTACACCTTCACCTGTTGGAAGTCCTCTGCCCCTTCCTCTACCTATTGGCTTCTTTAACTTTGGATCTTCAGGTCTTAAGCCAGGTTTCAATGATACAGAATCAGGCGGAATCAAGACACCACCAGAACCCTGCTTCACCAAGACAGCAGTTTCCTTTGGCTGCTGTTTCTTAGCTAGTATTAATCTCTGTTGTCCAGACACTGTTGATGACAAGCCATAACTCTGTACAGCCTTGCCTAACATGGCATGGATAGGTTTAATTCCACTCTTCACCTGTGCTGCTGGAGAAGGAGTTCGTATTAGCCCCCTTCCTAAAGGTGACAGTAAAGGCATTTTTGACCTTAGAGCACTGGTGATTTTGGTTTGAACTCCTGGCGGTCCTCCAGGTAACCTTTTAAAACCAGAACCTAAACCTGGTCTGAGAGATATTCCAGGTAATCTGGGTTGTAGTCCTGGTCTCAGAGGTGTCTGTAATAAACCAGGCCTTTGGGTCAACACAGACAGTGGTCTGGGAGAAGAACCAGTAGGCCGAGAACCAGCTCTCGGTGACATCAATGGAGGTCTCCCCCCTGAGGTTGGCATATGAGATAATCCTGTCACTGCCTTGTTCAGACTTCCTGGTGGGGCCACCCGGATCAAACCCGAGTTCACATTTATGGGTGCTCTTATTGGCATTCCTTGTTTTGATGTTTGGCCTACAACAGCTCGAGTTCCTGTGCTTGGATGGGAGACAGGTTTCCTCAAAATGCCAGTATGAATACCATCCCTTTTGCTTGCTGGTACCACAACTCCTACATTTGAAACTTTCTGTCCTTGTGGAGATTGTTTGGCAGGTGATACACCCCTTTTTACTTGTGATGAAGGCAAATCATTCAGTTTAACTATACCAGATTTATTTGACACTATATAGACACCTGATGTAAGGTTTGGAACCTGTCGTGGATCTACCTTAATAACACCTTTTGAGTTAGCAACAAGAACTGGGGGCTGTAATGAAGGAGACTGTTTTAAAGTGGGATGAGGTTTACTCTTATGTTCAGGGGAGGAATCAGATGTTAAGCCCAATTCCACAGCCAAATCTTTCTCCACTGTTGTGGAGCTTCTATTTTTGGCAATTCCATTTATGGTATTACTTGAATCAATTGACTGAATTCGTTTTGGTGGTCTGCCAGGTCCGCGTTTTATAACATCATCTCCAACTTGTACTGCTGGTGATTTATGAACAATGCCCATCACTTTGTTTTGGTTTCCATGTATGGCTACAATATTTGGTTTGGATCGCTTCTCAGTGCAGTCATCATCTGAAGATCCACCACTGTTCAGGGATGTCCCCATTTCACCTCCACTCCAATCATCATCAGGTGGCTCTAATTTTATTTTTTTGGCAGGTACCATGTCATCATCAGAGTCACTCTCCTCTCCATGTTTTCTTTTACCTGTAAATTTTAACAATCAGTGTTATAAGGTAATTATGCACAATTTCCAGAAGAGTGAATCCCCTGTTTAAGTCACAGAAATTCAAACCGATGACGTGCAGTTTATTTACTACTACCCTCCTAATTGTCTATAGTCTCCTACATATTTAGGCCTTCTTGAAGCATGATCAAAGAGCAGTTATAAAGAGGAGTCGTTAAAATTGAATACTACATATATCAACAAACCACCACATTTAGGGTTTGTATGTGGAGCAGTGTATTTGGACACTATACTTGTAAAAATATTAAAATGGGGGAAATTTTACACATATACTTGACCTGGGATCACTGGAATTGAATGGTCAATGAAGTAACACATTAAGATGAGGAACATTAAATGGGAGTTACACTATCTGTTCCAACAAAATCAGTGGATATCCCAGTCTACAGGACAGCACAAGCATCTTGTTGATACACAGAAAGGCGGTGTTCAAGTGAAACACATTCTTTTGAACGCACAGAGCCATTTCTCACCATATAATTGTTTACCTTTGTTGGGGTATACCAAATACTTATTTTATTATACCTGTTTCAAATTCTTTCTTTGTCATAGAGCCACACCACGATTTCACTTGCTCCAAGGCCCTCTTCTTGCTGCTTCGTACGGGACGGCTATAAGAAATAAGACAAACATATAACACTAATGGATGTTGCAATGTTTTCTGGTTACCCTGCTCTATGCACATAATGACTAGCTTCTGTGACAAGAAAACACATGGAAGTGACTAATTTCACTGATAATGAAAGGAAAATTTCATACCAAGGACCACCAGACCCTCTCGGGATTATTATTACTTTATCGTGTATAAATAAGAAATTTCAGGAATTGTTTCTCCCAAGCCACTACACATCTCTTAAGATTGTCTGAAACTACAAACAGGCCATGTACCATTCAAATGTTACATGCCAAAATAACAGCTATATTTGTGTAATAAAAATGGCATGCATACACATCCATTCATTTACCTATGCAAATATAACCACAGATGTTATAAATGTTGTTATTATGAAACTATCAGTATACATCATGTCTATATTTATCACAAGGGAAAGATTAAATGTGACAACGATTTACCTGTAAATGCAAGACACAAGTTTAGGAGCTTCAACTGCTATACAGCAAAACACATTCTTGAATATATAAAGCTAATGCCTGCTATTTTGTTGTTACTTATGTCACATGTCACCATCTCTAGGAGTTAATAACACGAGCAAACAATAACACAGCTCAATTGTGAAGTATTTGTAAGTAAGTAATGGTTAAACACAACACTTTATTGTAAGCACAATTATATTCACTACATGTTGCAGCCCATAATAAGGCCATCTTCAGGCAAGATTCATACAAAATATGCAAACGAGGGTAATAAATGAGGAGGCCTCCCTCTCGTAGACACATAAATAGAATTCACTTCTAATGGAAGTGATGTATTACAGTACCTTCTCAAGACGTATTACTAATAAACATTAAAATTTTGATATGGTATGATATAAAAATATAAAATCTTTAGAAGTTAATCAAAACTGCTGTACCCAGTTCATATGAGCTCCAACTTCATATGAACTGGCATTTTGGAACATATAAAACTCAATGTCACAGTGCTCCCGGTTCACAAAATAACACACAGCACACCTCTCGATAGTATCAACACTAGAGCATAATGCTATTCTTTGAATTTTAATCTCAGTATAAATACAGGTCTCTAATCATAACTTCTCTAAATTATTGAAATGACTTATTTCTGTGAGTTTTCAAATGCTGATGCAAAGAAACTGCTTTCTCAACAGATGTTATACTGTGAATTCTATAATGATGCAGATAATTACAACAATTATGTGTTGAAATTTCAAGAGACTTCATGTGAAGTTTTTGTACAAGCATGTAAACACAAACACCAAAATCAGAAAGGAGAGACAAGGGCCAGAGGATGATTGCAGTAACCTGTAGATAGCATCTGTAGACACTTCTTACCTTTCAAAATTTGTTACACCACTAGGTCCAGGCTGATTCAACTCTTCAGCTTTTGCTGTACTTTTACCTTTTAATATGGGTTTATTAGCAAAAACTTGATTTAATTTCTGCTGCTGTGACAACTGATTGCTGGCTCTCAGCTGCATTGCTTTCTGCCTTGCAAGGTTACGTTCGAAAGTCTCAACTAGCTTTTCACATGCTGCCATATTCTCCACAGGTTCCCAAGTATTCTGATCACTGAAAATGATAATTACAAAGCAAAAATTTATACCTAAAAGACTGTCTACTTTTCCACTGTACAGACCTCAATATTCAATAATAAATACTACTGTCATAATGTAATGTCGTATTTACAAAACAATAACATGTAATTTAGTTCATCAGTTAGTCTAGTGTACTTGTACGAAGGTGGTCGTATGAGAAAATCCTAAGGGAGACGGAATTTATATTTGTACCTTAAACTGTAAATACTTTACCAGCTTCTTAGCAGAATAGTTGACATTCAATTTTCTTTCTGCAAGGAAGTTGTGTAATTAAATAAATTACCTCAAAATTTCACTCCATCAACTCATGCCTCTAATTATTGACTTACATCTCATACAGATTTTGTAGGAATGTTCAAGGTCGATTTCACATGCCTACCTCAAATGATTTATTGATTATTGTCATCAAACTGAGAGCTGTATGATGATCTCATGCAGTTGCTATGTTGCTTCCACTTTACATGAAGAAGATTTTGAAGAGATGCATAATTTAAAAAAATATAAACCTTTGCTGGCCCGCTGCATTTAAGCCATGGCACTGTTATTCCTATCTGGCCCATCAGGGGCTAAGAGGCATAGCCCACCACAATGCTGAAATTTATATCAGGTCACCGGTGGATACTGATCTAATGCTTTGTGCAGGATTATGAAGGATCATTTCAGGACCAAACAGAGTTCTTTCTGCATAACAAGTTTTTCAATGGCCCATGTGCAGTGTAAAAAATAGGTTAACTGTTTTGATCCACTTTTGCATTTTTATCCCAAGCAATATCTGCATATTTAAATGACAAAGATTATCACAAGTGTATATCATCAGGGCAACTTGGACATACAATTACGTGAGTGCTAAAGTACAATTTGTAAAATACAAGTCACAATGGGCCACCTAAAAAATATCATTCTAGTCATTTGTTGTTGATACATTTAGATGTTCTTGAATGAACTCATTTGTGTCCTTCACCATAGGGCTCAATTTCATGCAGTCACAGCACAGTATTGTTTACTGCAACAAAACCTTAAAAACTATACTTCAGGCTCCAATCCAGCTGCAACATCTCTATGACAAACTTCAGTAAACAGAAAATAAACAACAAAAACTATAGAACTGGAAAAGAACAGTTGAAAGCTCATGCACAAAATGTGACCTTGCCTGCAGCCAACTATCAACTATGGTACAGCTTGACAAACAAGAAATGAATGACAATATAAAGAATGCCAAACATATGCAATGGGAAACTGGGGTAAAAAAAATAAACACTTTAGTGGGAAAACTTTTTACATGAGAACTTTGTATGTGGGACAATTCAACATTATTCCTACAAGAGTTTTGGCACACCTTAAAACATCTAATGTTGTCCGTGGGAGAATTTTGCATCGCGGAACTCCTTATCTGGGTATTAAGCTACCATTCTTGCACCCACCTCACAAACAAAGAGGGATATACACGTACCCAAACCACTGAAAGACAACCTATGTTTCAAGGTCCCAGACATACACTGCAGCAAGGTACAAGGTGCAGGATGTGCAGCCACATACGACTATTTCTATCACACAAGTTACTGGTGGCTGAATCCAGCATCAAGACAAATGCCACATAAGTTCAAGAACACAACAATACAGTGTCATGTAAGGACTAAGATTTTAAAGTCCCATCTAAACTCCTGTAAGGATGACAGTAAATTCTTTTCATATATTAAGTTCACAAGTGAAGTTTTCCCATTTCAGAAGTTAATCTTTTTGGACTTATCAACAAAAATTTCCCATCTAATTTGTTTAAAGGGTTTTAAAACCATTATTCATTTCTTGACGGCCACACTGTACCAAGAGTCGGGATAACTTAGTCTGAACAACAACTAGCTACAGGTTGGATGTTCCGGGGATCAAATCCCAGTGGGGGAGAGATTTTCCACCCATGTCTGGACCAGTCCTGGGGCCCTCCCAGCCTCTTACACCAAGGGTAACTAATGCCAATGTTAAAGAAAGAGTAGACTCTTTGCTTTCATTTTTAGGTGGTTCATTATGACTTGTGATTTATGCATTTCTGTTTAGCATTTGTGTTTGGTATATGTAAGGTGAAGTGGCCATATATATATTTGTAACCTGCATAATTGAATGAGAGTGAGCTAACTGCTTGGAATCAAAATACAGAAGTAGATTGACGGCAGTGGTTTTGAGGTGAATGAGGAGTGTATGCACTATAGTAAGGAAGTTTCAGTGTTCTTTCTCCACAAGGCAATAGGAGGCTCCAAGTACTTAACATCAACAACAACAACAAGGATAATAAGGGGGGCATGATCTACAACAGTACCCTGTGATGATATTCTCCTGTGCAACATCTCTGGATATTATGCTGTATATGAAACTTGCACAAAGCAAACAGATTCATAACCAAAAATTGGCACGTATGATGACATGAAACTTACTGTGGATATCCTTCCCACTTCACTAAATATTCATAGTATTTCCTCTTTGGGTTGAACCTCTTTGCAAGAACCTTTTCTACAAGAAATTCATCTTCACTGTATTTCCCTTCATCACTTCTCTGAATCACTTGGTTACTGGGCAGTTTGCTATCTGGTAGAGGTTTCCTTTTCACAGTGCCAGGTCGTTGCATTACAGATGCAGGGCCAAATGAATCACGAACCCGAAGTTTTATGCTGGCTGCTCCACGCTCTTGTTGTTCCTCTGCCTGATCTTCTTCACTGCTCATATTCTCCACTTTGATTTCAACCATTCCATCACCCAGAGGGTCCTTCACTAACTTACTGTCTCCAGCCTTAACAGGGTTCAATTCATCAATTTCAGACTGCAATGTCTCCTGTCAGACACAATACCACACAGCAACATTACTTCATCACCCAACGAGGCTCATTTAAACCAACTCCATGTGCAGTAGTCTTCTTGAGAAGCCAACAGTTTTCTGGCTAGTCAAGAAACACCCTGCATATTTTTTTACCCGAAGATTCATTACTGTGTTCAAAACAGCCCAGAACTTGTGAATATCCTGGGCCAGATTAATCTAGTCCATGCCCTCAAGTCCTATTTATTTAAGTTCCAGTTTAATATTATCCTACCAACTATGCATATTTCTTCATTGTGGTCTCCCTATTAGATGTTACCCTCAAATACTCTGCACACATCTCTCATCCCTCCATACATGCCACATGCCTAGCTTGTGAAATTGTCCTTCATTTGATCATCTACATAATATTATGGTTTGAAGTACAGATCACAAACTTCCTCATTGCACAGTTTTCTCCATCTCATATTGCTTCCTCTCAGGCCATAATATTTTCCTCAGCACCCTATTCTCAAACACCCTTAGCCCATGATCTTCCCATAATGAGAGACACCATGTTTCACACCCACAAAGAACAAAAGGCAAAATATACTTTACATACCTTAATCTTCATACTTTTAAGACTTATTCACAACTGAACAAGTTTTAAATACAGTGAAACCTCTATCCACTGTTCCTGCATGCATTCATTTCCTTGAATTACTGTGCAATCACTCTGGTTGAGAAAAATCACACATGTAACCAATGTATAATTATATTAGCTGTATTGTTCCTCAAAGTGCCATTTTCATGTTTCAGTTCTTTAGAATTCTTGGTCCTGACCCATAGCATTTTTGGAATGATCATTTCTGCAGAAAAATAGTGAAAGTAACAAGGTGCTTTTGGACTGTAATGGTAATCTGTCGAGACTGGTAATTACTGCTACAGTTGTATAAATATTTCAAGAAACTCAAGCTCCCACTACAATTTTTTTTTGTAAAGAAGTCCTACACATACTGAATGTCACACAAATATGATGAATGGTTGAGCTGCTGATACTATGACATGGAGAGACAAATGTGGTCTCTACAGAGGGTGTTTGAACCCTTGATTCATCATATTTGTAGGCATAAGTGAAAAATGCAGTTTTAAATTTTTGTTGTAGTGTACCTGTTTTTGTGACACATGTAATGTCCCCCCCCCCTCTCCATTTTTTCTGGCGTTTTATCTTTTCTTCCATTGTGGTCTGTTCAGAAACGACAGATAGGCATTTCACTGTATTACAGTATCTTACTGATAAGTCAAGAGCAGAATTTCACTACTCACTGAACTCTTTTCTTCAGCTTCTTTGTCAGGTTTTGCAGACTCTGTTTCTTTATCTCTTGGTTCCTTTGGATTTTCTTTCTCTTCTGATTCCACAGACACATCTTTGACACCTCCACTACTTTCACTAACAGCAGGAACAGATTCATTCACATCGGCCTTTGTCATCATTATTTCACCTGAAGGATCCTTTCTGGTGGAATATGTCCGTATTTCTTTGACACTCTGGCCACTTCGTACTGGGCGCACATCTCTAATGCTTCCATTTTTATCTACAGGTATACGTACAATCTTACGTACAACTTTCCGCTGCTCTGTTTCTGTAAAATATTATGGACATTTTAATACAGTTCAGATTTCACACATGACAAACAACAACAACAACAACAACAGGAAAAGAGCCAGAAGAGTCAGCTTCCTTTCTTCACCCTCTTGGTTGTGCAAGAATTCCACACACATCACAAAAAATGTGTAACAATGATGAACTAACATATTTATGCAACTACTGGCCATAAGCATGTATGGGCTTCACACTGATTTTCAGAAAGGAAAAACATACAGAAGCAAATGGACCTGCAATAACTACATGAAAAACTGGGAACCATCTCAAATGGCAAAAAAGCCAGCAAAGTCTAGTCAGTACAGTGACTAGGCTACAGGATGGATGATCAACCAACTGTAGTTCATTCCCAGCAGAAGCACAACTTTTCTCCACCCAAAACCATCCAGACCAACTATGAGGCCAACTCAGCTTCCGAATTTATGAGTAATGGGAGTTCCTTGACTAGCAGTAGAAATGCCCAAGTGTGATGCTGACCACTCACCTCCTTCGACTGCTAAGAATAAGGAGCCAGGAGTACAGAAATCCATAATGTTTGTGGGAACTCAGCAACTTGAGATGAGCTGTATCTCAACTCCCCATATGACTTCATGGCATGCAGAGGTACAACTTGCCTTTGTTGTTGCAAGGAAATGTGATAATTTTGTGTGAGACACCTGATAAATGGTGGGAGCAATGAAACTAGCAGGTGTAGAGCCAATCACCTAATGTACTACAATAATGTATATTTTATTCTTCAGCTGCAGTCTAGCAGAAAATCACATATAATTATGCGTTTCTACTGACAAAATCATTGAAACACTGCCAGACTGGCACCATCCGTGCTGTTTGGTACTGGCAGTCCCCACCTTTTGTACACAATTTGTTCCTAAAAACACATAGGAAAGTCAAAAAGTACAAAAGTTGAGCAACAGAAATATGTTATAATGAATGCTGCCATTCCCATTGCTTAAATAGCGCACAAAAATCCTTATTTATGGGCAAAAACAAAACAGTTTCAGCAACAACTATGGTACATTCAGTCATTAATTCAACCAAGGGTAACTGTTTATATTCCTGCCATCCCATGAGCCAATATCCTCCATAATTCTGATGGCTATATGAGGGATGGCCAAAAAAATCCTAAGCCATTAGTAATCTTACTCTTGCATAAAACATTTTCATATGCCTGCTTGACAGTACAATGATCATATTCTACAGGCAAATTATGTAATTCCACCATCATGATGTAGGTCAGCTTTCTCACGCCAGACGGCATTACCAAAGTGGCCAGGAGAGCCAGCAACAACGAACATGAGGATTCACCAAAATCAGCCATCATGAAAACTCAAGTGTCCACACCAATGCCCAAGTTGTCAGTTGGGTTACAAAATATGAGCAATACAAATAAACTTTCCATAGTCATGTCTTGCCTCAAATCATACTTATCTCACGTACCTCCTCTGACATTTTGTTTCATGGATCGACAGCCCTAGTGGGCCTAGACCTCCTCATTTTTGAGGCTTTATGATCACACTCAGGTGTGGATTACAAGGGGCTACTCTACATGCCTGCTGGTTCAATTCCAGATGGTGTCACTGGAATTTTTGATTGACATAATCTTTCCCATTGCACCATGGCCCTGGGGTCAACTCAGCCTCTAACAGAAATGAGTACCAGAGTATTTCCTGGGGGTAAAAATGGCCAGTGCATAAGGCTGACAACCTTACCACCATTCTGGGCCATTGTCACATAATCTGGGAACTTTAACTTCCTGGAACCCTCTGGGCACCTCGGGCCTGTAATGGGACTGTTTTACCCTTTTTATTCTACAAGCTAGTTGCCAGCTAGTTCACAAGCAACTCTTATACTCACTGGCAACTACATCCGAGTGTGTGAAGATGTCGGTACAACTTCACTCACTACTCACTGGCTAGTATACTTTCCTGCTTGTAGGCTCACTCAGTGTAATTGATACAGCCAGTAAGTAACTTGTGATAAAACAATAAAATTTATCAGTTCATCTCTGAGATGTTGAGTGATGAACTAAAGTGCCACTAGCTCAATGCCTAGCCTTTTCATTCCCGTGTGTAATAGGCATGACTAGTTTACTCCCAGCTCACTCACTATTTGGGGACTGAATTTGCTGGCGAGTAGCACATAAAGTAGCCTCATGTAATCCCCACCTTAGACACTGCATACTTGGTAGCCGTCTTCTGGATGGGTGATTGGCCCGTTGCAGACCTCTACCTGACAACACACAACACTCGCAACAGACAGACATCCATACCCCCTGCAGGATTCAAACCCACAACCTCTGCAAGCAGTAGCTGTAGACCCACATCTTAGTCCGCACAGCCACTGGGATTGGCCGTTCTGGCATTTAGTAGACACAAACTACAGTTTGGACCTCAGTTTAGGGAGCCACTGTGCAACAGCTTGAAATGTTTGTTCATCAGCTGTGTACAAAAGTCCTAATTTGGTACACAAAAGATAGATTAGGGGTGAATAATAAAACACACAAAAATGTGGGTTGTATGAAAGTCAAGGATCACCTGTATTGACTTCCTGCAATAATGAAGGCATTGTAACTGGATATTATATGCCATTCAACAGCAATGACTGAATTTTCAGCACAGTTACTTTAAAACAAGATGTGCAATCAATGCTCACCTAAACAGGGGGCACCCAAGACAGAAGTCGTCATATGGCTAAGAGAAATACCTGAGTGATACAACCTACTTGTCACCACACACACACACACACAATCACAGGCACCACTCTACATTGTAATGCATATTCATGTTTACTGCAGGAACTGAACACTGTGAGGACCTATATAAAACACTTTTAAGCTAATTTCAAGAAACTGGAAGAAATAAATTGCTCGATGCCCAAATCAAGATAATACATAGGTCAGCCACAGGGATGTTCTGTATGCTAATGAAACCTACATGAAAACATACTCTGGATTGGTGTACACATATAGTGAAACACTAGTTCAGCTGCACCTGCTTAAAGAAATCTTCCTGTGTACAATGTAAGAGTAACTGAGCGCCAAAATTTTTGCACACAATTAGCATATACACTACACTTGTAATACACATTTCACTGAAAGATTTCCTGCCAAAGCTCCAACTAACTAACTAAATCACTAACTCCATGAAGCACATTCCTTCTGGAGAAGTTACCTGGTTGTCAGCTAGTCAAGAAATTAACCTTATTTTATGGAACCAGAAGGTTCATCGCTCCTGTCACAATAGCTCACCACCCGACCCAAACAAAATTTTGCCCATTTAATGTTTCTGCACAAAAATTGTAGACAATTTCCCACCTGCTATCCACATACAGTGTTAAAATACGGCCTCCTGTTTGTGAAGATTCATCTTCCAGGTTTTTACCACCATGGACCAGAGGGACAGAGAATCAACTTAATTGATGGAAATTATGTCACATTCCAAATACACTGCCACCTACTTCCGCATGCGTAGTTACATTGTGTACTGCAAAATCACTGCCTGTGCAATATTTACATGAATCAGCATCAGTTTAATGGAGAGCACATTGTGACTGTTACCCTTTGAATACTGGCTTGACCATGAAGATGAAGGCACTAAACCCACTGATTTGACAGGAAATACTCACCCTATAATAAAGTGTCACATCTCAGACAAAATATCTTCAGAACTCATAATGAACTCAATATTCTGATAATAACGAACAAGCATGATCAAAACTCGTACGTTGGCATGGTGTAATGTGGTTTCAAATGTAGAAACATAATAATTTGGATATGATTCTGTCTCATTTATCAGGTTAAAATATACTTAGGTGGGCCCATGACAAGAAGCTTATCCCAAATGCCAGACGTAGGTCAAAGATTGTAACAAGTTTTCCACTGTATTCGAAAACTTACTTATTTCTACATCACTTCCACCAAACTCTTCTGATTTATGTTCATCCTCCTCATCGTCTGTTATTGGCATAGATTTTGTAGTAACAACTCGAGGTCTTGCCTATAAAAAGCACATCACACATTAGACATACATGTATGTTCAAAATGATTTTGTGATTCATTTAGAAAGCCAGACAAATCAATTTTCCCGTCAACTGTACTCACCTCTGCAGGACCCTTACTGGAATGTACTACTTCTGCTATTTTAGCATTGGCAAGTGTTGAAAATGTCTGTATAGACTTGCCAGCAGCAATCCATGACTCTCTTGTGTTTTCTGCCATCTTGCACCATCTTTGGTAAAGCTTCCAAGAATTGATTGGCTCCTTTTCACCATCTGCTTTGTGCTGATTCACTACAGAACTCTTCCACAGCAGAAATGCCCAGACTTGAGGCTTTGATTCCTAGTAACAGTAAAGGGAATTGAGGAAAAAATCACATGAAGATAGGTAATATATCACAAGAAAAAGGGACAAAGTTCAAAAATTTTGGTATGACACTAACAAATCAAAGCGCACAGAAAGAAACTAAGAGCCAATTAAATGTAGGAAATGTGTGCTACCAGTTTCATCCAAGATCTTTTGTCTTCTTTCTGGTATCTTAAACACAAAGATAAAACAGAAAGAATGCTGAGTTTGCCTGTTGTGTTGTATGGGTTTGAATATTGGTCTCTCAAACTAAAGGGAGAACACAAGTTACCAGAGTTAGAGGACAGGTGTTAGGAAGACAATGGAACATAAATGGGGTGGAAATAACAAGCACATAAAAACTGCACAAACAGGACTTTCAGGATTCATGGGGCATGTGCCACAAATTATGCAAAGGGAAAACACATACAGAATGAAGATACAGGTACAGATGGGAGGATAATATGAAAATTTGCCTTAAAGAAATGGGATGGTATGGTGTAGACTGGATCCACCTGGTTCAGTGCAGGGACAAGTCAGAAGGATCTTGCAAACATGGTATTAAACCTTCAGGCCCAATAAAATGTGGGAATTACTTTGCCTGCTGACACTGCTCCATGGCATTGGCTGGACAAAATACAGCACTGTCAGTACTGTATATTTGTCCTGTAAACAGCATACATTTCCTTATATATAAGTATGCATGTGCAGCTGTATACTTCCTGAATCACCTGCATATAAAGAATTATATATTAAACATACCAGACCAATAAAAAAGATATTTGAGAAGAAGATCGTTGAACATTCTGTTGCAGTGGAACCAGCTAGCTAATGTAACTTAGTAATGTGGTACAACAGCCGAAGGAGTAGACTTGTCTACAACTGACAGTCTTTGGCTCATGTGATGGTTCAAAGATACAAAATTTTGATTAATATAAATTTAAGATGTCACTGTTGCACAACGGTCACGTCACAAGACACCAGACCTGTGAGTTCTAAGTGTTTTGAGAGTGATAGTGTAATCCATCTCTCCTCAGTGAATGCAGGGCTTGAAGTACCTGATGATGGAAAAATAGCACCTTAGAATGCAGTAGCTAGAGCTTGAGGCCTGCATTCCTAAAATCTGGTTGCACAAAGTGCTATGCAACTGCATGTTATGGTCTTATCACACAGGCATGCAGCAAAGAAGACAATAAAAAATGCAAGACTACAGAATGCCTGAACACGTATCTTACATGATCATCACCAATGTCATTTATTAAACAGTGCATTATTAAAAATACTCCACAGAACAGAGTCCTTTGAAAGTTAATACAAGGGTCACTCTGTAAGTCAAGTTGACAATTCTTTTGACCAAAAATGTGGCAACACATGGACTGGGGTACACACTCTGTCAGCATGTCATAGACATGCAATACTTGCAAGCCTCCGGAGCTGTCAAGTGACATGTTCTCTATAATCTTCGAACTTCCTAAGAAAAGAAATTTCTTGTTGTTGACAAATATGAATGTTACTTTTGATGTGAGGGAATGTACCAATGAGCTACACCTTAAACTTTTCCCTGGTAAGGTAACTAGCTAACATCCTGTTTCTCCCAACATAAAAATGTATTCATACAGTACCATAAATGTCCCTAAACAATATTCTCATCTTGGCATGGTATGTCCTGGAATCAAACTCTGGACAGTAATGCACACTTCAAAGTAGTCCCTATGCTGTCAACAGCTCACTGCCAATGATGCACATCAGCATATCCTGGTGTGTTAAACGGTGCCACTGCGCACTGTGCTGCTTTAGAACATCCTGTCCATTTGCAAATCATTTCCCACGCAATAGCTGCTTTGGTTTGGGAATGAGATCAAAAGTCACACAGACTGAGCTTGGTAGTAGAGAGGGATGTAATAACATTTCCAACCCCTAATGACACAGAACATTCTTGATAGTGTGTGACAAGTGGGTAGCATTATCATGTATGATGATGGCAGTTTCAGCCAATCCTGAGTGCTCATCCCTAATGGCACTACAAGAAAACTTGTAAAACAATATATTCATAGCTTGAGCCTGTGGAACAGAATAACTTGCAAGAACACCTTGGACATCATATATCAAAATAATCATCAGCTATGTGTGTAATGGATTTTTGTCAAACCTTGTATTTTCGTAGTGAATGGGGATGGTGACATTCAGCGATGTTCGTTGAGTTCTGCTTTGTAGGCCCTAGTCCACAGTTCACTGATTGTGATTATCTGATTCGGCAGCTTGCACATTTGTGACAAAACTGTTGTACACTGATACACCATGTCTCCTATCACATCTGCAGTTGCAACTCAATTAAATGATGTAGTACTCACTTTGCAGCAATCAAATGCATTTTAAATCCTGTTACAAAATTTGCAGCACTGTTGAACCACAAATTCTTGTATGGTCAACTAATTACTTTACAGTTAAGCACCTGTCTTCTTCCATGCACTGTTCAATTATATCTGTATGAACAGGATCAAAATGTCCAATGCAGTGCACGTAAGCAGGTGACACTTCCACTTGTGAATGCCTGAACCCACCTTGCAATTGAGTCATACAGCAGGGCACAATCACCCAGTGCTTGATATAACACTGCATGCCCCTCCACTGAATTTATTGCATGGAGCACTGCTATTCTTACCTACAAATGATGCTCCACTTTACAGAATTGCATTTTCGAGAGGATCACAAACACAGTAAACTTGAATGTGAAATACATCTGCACTCCTGTACATATACTCCCCAATCTGATTTTATCATGTACTAGCCTGTGCCATGTACTTTGAGAGGCATATACTCTGTTTCACACAGTGCCACTTGTGTGGCTACCCCAGAAAAACCATGAGTGACTCATGTGGATGCTCACTTCTTCAAGATATCTTTCCATCCCCCCCTTTTATGGAACCAGTTCACATCCACATTTTGTTACAGGAAAACACAGCATATCTACCTGACTACAAGTTCATAATTTGATGTGTAAGAAACGGATGGAAATCTTACAACTGCACACAAGGATAAACATGTTCTGTACAGGTATTTTCCTGAACACCAAAGATTGTAAAGAAGGGTTACTTTCAGTAAATATGGTATATATGACTCTTGATCAGATCTGAAATGGCAATAATTTCAAGGTTCTTGAAGTAAAGAATTTAAAGTAATGAACAAAACACTTCAAAAATGAAACTCACTGATAAGTTAGCCTTGAATGTAGGTTTTCCACACTCATTGGCCTTCTTGTGTTCCTGGAATTCTTCAACAAAATGAAACACATAATGGCAGGTGCCACAAACAAGCACATCCAAGCAGGCTACTTCCTCTTGGGCACCTGTAAGAAAACACAGTGCATTTTATTTACTATCCTACTCCAATATACTATGACAACAGATGGTTTATTTAATGATATGGCCAGAACTCACATGATAGGATGACTATAAACAATGAACTGTTCAGAAGAAAACGGTCACGGTGTAATTTGATGAACTGCATTGACATTTTTCTGGAGCAATTAAAGAAAACCACGAGAAAGACCATGACCAGAGTAACCAGTGTCCCAGCCAAGATTCAAAATCATCACCATCTAAATCAAAGTCAGACACTTTACCCAACTTAATCTGTATCAAACTGGCCTATTAATCAAGAAAAAACCATCCAACTATCATATCTTCAGACACATTACAAAATGTTTATTATCATATTCCTTTATTGTGTAATTGGCATTCTGAAAAAAAAGAGGGCAGAATTAACATTAATTAATGTTTAGAACTCTCTGTACTATAAATTACATGATCTGTCTCAGCTAGATAACATGCAGTATGGAATCTAAAAGTGATACCCTCTGATTGACACCTAAGGTTTCATATAAGAACAGGTCTACCTGCAACATACTGGTTGTGTGTTAGACTAAACCAAGATTAAAAATTGTTTATTTCAAAATTATAGTAATGAACAGCTGAGTTCAGGAAAACCATTTACCTGTCAATCACACTGCACTAAAAATTTATCTACAAAAGTTCAAGTAATAACTTGTTCAGTACAGTCATAACATTAACCCAACACCTGTAGAGGCATGATATTTTTGCCTTACAAACATTATGATTTTGCATCCAGGAAGAATAGTCTAAATTATGAAGTTGCTACACAATTATCTACAGTCAAACATCATCCACAATTCCTGCACTGCACACACTTAGACTGTAATTCAATGCTTATCTTTGCAGATAATCAGCTCTATGGTTTGTAATTTTATGAAAATGTTATTTTGGGCTGGTATTTTACTGAAACTGGGATGAAATAAACACTATTAAATACCACACAGATGTAATCTAAAAAAAAAAAAAAAAAAAAAAAAAAAAAAAAAATAAAAAAATATAAAAACAAAAAAACAAAACAAAAAAGAAGGGATAAAAACACTCACAAAAACTTCAACAACAAAAAACAA
>Ga0123352_10002350_pt1 | contig 26240 bp, 18 predicted proteins | sample TergutLab28metaG_FD_89700 | JGI IMG/M metagenome (GOLD analysis project Ga0123352, IMG submission 89700) | Labiotermes labralis P1 segment gut microbial communities from Petit-Saut dam, French Guiana - Lab288 P1 | ecosystem: Host-associated > Arthropoda: Insects > Digestive system > Gut ...
ATTCCTCTACGATTCCTTCTCTAGCCATCCTACATACCTTCGCTAGCTTCCTCTCCCATATAACAGGCAACCCTCTCTCGCCGCCTACTATCTTCCTTCTCTCTCACTCACTATTTGCTGCTTGAATAACTAACTTATGTTGGCTATTGCTGGCAACTTTTATAGATTAATCTTTTTTATTTCCGTTGTCAAATCTTTTTTGCAAATTTTTTTATATCACTGAAAATTAACTAGATTTTGAGGATTTTTAGGAATTCTATCAGGAATTTTTCTCGTAGTGTATTGGAAATTTATATTCAAGAACTTTTCCTCGTAGTATATTTCTTAACATACATGAGGCGGAAAGTTCTTTAATATAAAATTAATAAATTAAATTTTTTACTCTAGGAAACTGTTGATTAGGGTTATATCTTCGTTAGAAATTTCACCGCTTACTGCACGCAAGGCTAGAATGCTTAACAGGTAATTATATTTTGATTTTGTATAGTCTCTTTTGCTGCTAAAGAAAGTATCAGTAGCAATTAGCACATCTGTAGTAGTTTTTAAGCCAACAGAGTAAGACTGCTGTGCTGCCTGCAAGAATCTTTCTGAAGATATAAGCGATTGATGCAGCGCTTCAATTTGCGACAAGCCATTAACCACATTCAAATAATACTGGATTGTAAGATTCTCTATGCTGTTTTCTAGTTCTTTCAAGGCATAGTCGGCGCTGTTTTTACGGAATTGCGCTTGTTTTGATTGAGCTCTAGTTGCTCCTCCTGCATAAAGACTCATATTAAGGGTTAGCCCAACCGAAGCATTTCTTCCTGTGAATTTATCGGCAACAATAGGATCTCTTCCTCCATTCAGCCCCACGCTTCCTACAAGATTAATAGTTGGATAATAACTAGCCGTAGCAATACTTACATCTTTTTCAGCTAACCTTACCGAAAGCTGAGTTGCAAGAATATCTAAATTCTGCTCGCGTGAGCGCTCTTTCCATTTAGCTATATCTTGATCTTCAATTTCTATTTTTGAAATATCACCATTAAGCCTGCTAATTGCCGTGATATTGCTATTCAACAATTTATTAAGCGCATCCATCTGCACTTTTAAATTATTTTCCATAACCAAATTGTTGTATTTAGCTAATTGATATTTAGCTCTAACCTCATCTACATCTACCTTTCTAGCTTGTCCTATAGCAGCTTTTTTAGAAATTTCCTGCATATATTTATCTAAATATTCAATCTGCGCCTGTGAGGATTCTAAATCATCTTGAGCCGCAAGCACTGAAAAATAACTTTCTGCTACTTTTAAAATTAGATTATTTTTTTCTTTATCTAAAACAATTTGCGCTCTTTGTGCCATCAGCTTGCTTTGCGAAGAATAAGCCCATGCCGATGGGTTATACAAAGGCTGCACTAAATTTAAACTTAAGCCATAATTTTGCGAATCACCCATACCGTAAGAAATATTACGGGAGGTTTGTTCCGCATAATCTTTATTGGCTTGATCTACGGCAGCATTTCCTTGTAAGTTCAGCTGCGGCAATAAATAAGAATTGGCTAAACCCTTGTAGGCAAAATCGGCATTAAAGGTTTCTACTTTTGATTTAAAATCAAAGTTATTATCAAAAGCCATTTTCATAGCTTCCGACAGATTCGCAGCAAACAAACCATTAGAAAAAAAAGCAAATAATAGTATATAATGTAGATTTTTAATCATAAATTACCCCTGAAGCATTTTTATTGATTCTTTAGTTTTACCTTTTTTGTTTTTTCTCTTTTCAAAAATATTTTCTACAACTGCATAGAGAGTCGGCACTACTACTAAGGTTAAAAGTGTTGAGGATAATATGCCGCCAACCACTACAATAGCTAAGCTGGCATTATCTTCAGATCCTGCCCCGCGTGCTACCGCCGCAGGTATCATTGTTAAAATAATAGTCAGCGAAGTCATAAGAATCGGTCTTAATCTTGTAGGACAAGCCTTAAGCAGCGCGTCTTTTATGGAATACCCTTCCTTTCTTAATTCATTAGTAAAATCTATCAGCAGAATCGCATTTTTTGCTACCAGTCCTACTAATAGAATTAAACCAATCATAGAGAACATATTCAATGAGAATCCCGTAATAAAAAGCCCGAAAACTCCGCCAACAACAGCCAACGGCACCGAAACCATTAACACAAGCGGCTGAATAAATGAGTTAAACTGCGATGCCAATACCATGTATAAAAGGATAACCGCCATGCCAAACACAATTGCTACATTCACAATGGTTCTTTGGAATTCTTTAGTTGCTCCTACCATTTCAAGCCTATAGCCCGGCGGTAAAATTTTGGCAGCAGCTTCATTAACTACAATCAGCGCTTCAGAAAGAATTACTGAAGGATTTACACTAAACTGCGTGCTGAACATAGTTCCGAATCTTTCTACGGTAGAGAATCCTAAAAATTCTTCCGGCTGCACCACGCTATCGATTCTGATAATTTTATTGCCGCCTGCACGCAAGAAAATATTGTTAACGCTATCTTTCCAAGTAAATTGACTGTCTTTACCTTTAAGCCTTAAATTATACCGCTCAGGATTATCTTCACTATTAAACATCGCAATTGCCTGACCGCCAATAGATATACCGATAGCATTTACGACATCAGTAGTAGTTAATCCTAACAGAGCTATTTTATCACGATTTGGAATAAATTTTAATTGCGGCAGCAATGAAGCACTGGTAGTTACCGCTGCAATTTCTGGAAGATTAGAAAGTGCTTGGCTTAATAAATCACTATATTTATATACAGTTCTCAAATCTGGACCTGTAAGATTAAACTGCATGCCAGCACCGCCGCCAATACCTTGCGACGCAGCAATAACTGAAGCTCCAACTATTTTATTTAATTCCGGCTGCAGCATTCTAATAAAATCTCTTTGCGAAATATTTCTATCCGCAATCGGCACCATATTTACCCACATAGAGCTAGCAGATACCGCAGTATTTCTGCCGCCGCCTATCATAGAACTAACATCTTTTACTTCCGGATGCTGCTTAAGAATTGCCTCCACTTCGCGGATTTTTTCAATAGTATAATAAATGTTTGAACCAGCCGGAGTTTTTAAATTTATATTAAACCTTGACTGATCAGATTCTGAAGCAAATTCACCGGGAACTTTAGAGAAAAACAAGAAGCTAGACATAAAAAATGCTACGGCTAAAATTAAAACTAAAGCTCTATAGTTTAGTGCAAATTGTAATAATTTTAGATACCATTTCTCAATAAATACAAAAGTAGCCTCTAAACCCCTTTTAAATCTTCCTTGTTTGTGCGATGACAGTCTTAAGAATCTTGAGCTAAGCATTGGCGTAACATACATTCCAACAAGGTAAGAGATAACTAAGCCAAAAACAACCACAACCGCAAAAGATTTAAAGAATTTACCAATAATTCCACCCATAAAGAATACAGGACCAAAAATAGCTATAAGCGATAAAGTTGCTGCCAGCACTGCAAAAACTATCTGATTTGCTCCATCAATAGCTGCCTCACGAGGCGGCGTTCCTTCTTCCATTTTCCTATAAATATTCTCCAGCACAATAATGGAATCATCTACCACCACTCCAATCAATAACAGTAATGCCAATAAGGTTATAGCATTAAGAGTATAGCCAAAAGCATAAATCACAAACACTGCACCCAATAGGGAAATTGGAATTGATAGAGCAACTATAAAAGTAGCGGTTAAACTTCTTAAAAACAGAAACACCACAATAGCAGTAAGCACTGTTCCTAAATAAAGATGTTCTTCTAAACCGCGGACCAGCTCTCTAATAAAATCTACATCATTTCCGGTTACAGTTAAACTTAAGCCTGGTTCTAATGCCGGAAGAATTTCATTATTAAAACGATCCATTACTTCTTTTTCAATATCAAAGGCATTAGTTCCGCTGATTTTAGAAACCCCAATTATTAAAGACGGCTCGCCGTTAAAAGAAGCATATCTTCTAAAATCTTCCAACCCCTCATAAATATTAGCAATATCTTGCAGCCTAACAAATGATGCCCCATTATTTTTAACAACCAGTCTTTTTAGCTCATCAGCCGATTTAAACTCTAAATTAAGATCCAGCAGCAGTTCATTTTTTGCACCAACAATATAGCCGCCCGGCATTTGATAATGATTTCTGACAATAGCATTACGAACATCATCTACTGTTAATCCGTAAGAAGCCATTTTATAAATATCAAGCTCAACCCGCATTTCACGAGCGCGCTGCCCATAAATGGGCACTTCAGACACGCCATTTACAGTTTGCAGTCTTTTTTGAATAAAAGTTTCCGCATAAGCATTAAGCTGCTGTAAAGTTCTATTGCCTGTAAGCGTGAACCTAATAATGGCTGAGCCGCTCATGGTTTCTTTTCTAATAATTGGCGAATCAATGCCATCAGGAAGAGAACGCAAAGACTCCGAGACCTTCGCCTGCACCTCGTTAAATGCAACATCCACATTTTTTTCTAAAATAAATGCAATAGAAACTACCGATGTTCCTGGAGTTGAACTGCCTGTTATGGAATCTATCCCAGATATTCCATTCAGCTTTTCTAAAAGAACTTTAGTAATAGTTTGATCCACAACCTCAGCGTCTGCACCCCTTTGCGTGGTTATTACAGTTATAAAGGGGAAATCTACATTGGGATACTGATCGATTCCTGTCATAAAAAAACCAACAAGACCAAACAGCATAATAACTGATGCTGTCATATAAGACATTACATGTCTTTTAATTCCGAGTTCTGGTAAGGACATACAACCACCTAAATTTATTTACTATAATATTTTTATTCTTAAAGCTAAGATACTCAATATTTATTAGGTTTTGAGAATTTTTGGGAATTATATTTATAAATTTTACACCGTAGCATATAAGCATATGTGAGGGGTAAAATTTATAAATAGAAAACCAAAAAAACCAAAACCTACTCAGCAGAGCTGGTTATACTAACCTTAGCCTTGTCTGATAAATAACTGGCTCCATCAACCACTATGTTTTCATCACCCCGCAGTCCGCTTAATACTTCCACTAAGCCGTCTTGAGTAACTCCTGTTTTTACAGGAAATTCACTAACTGAATTATCTTCATTTAAAACATAAACAACTTTACCAGCAAGCCTTAATATCACTGCAGATTCTGGAACTACTACCGCATCTTTTCTATTTTCCATAGAAATATAAACTTCTAAGGTTCCGCCGGGTTTTAGATTATAGTCATTTTTAGGAATATAAATAATTAAAGAAACACTGCGGCTTTGTTCATCAATAACCGGTTTTAGCTCTTTAATTTTAGTTTTAAGCGATATATCTGTTCCGCTTACTCTTAATGTTACTTCCTGATTGCTTTTTAATCTATGCGAAAAACCTTCAGGCATGCTTGCAATTACCATAAGGTTTTTATTATTAACAATATCAACAATTGATGTAGTATTTGAAACCAAAGTTCCTACTGCAATATAGCGCTGCTGAATCATTCCCTCTTGCGGTGCGCGGATAGAAGATCTTGCCAGCTGAATTTTGCTGTTAGACAAAACAGCGCGAGCATTAACCAACTGCTCTTGATATGTTTTAATGCTGGTATTCAAAGTATCCATATCTGCCTGCGAAACAAAGCCGTCTTTAATTAATTTTTGATAGCGCGACTGCGTTCTTTTAGCATCTGCCAAAAGCGCAGATAATCTTTGAATTTCAGCCTCTTGTGAATTTACATTGTTTTTTAATTCACGGGAATCTACAACCGCAATAACATCACCAACTTTTACGGTATCGCCAATATTAACATTGATTCGCTCAACTAATCCTGAAACTTCCGCAGAAACAGTATTAATATCTAAGTTAGAGATGCTTCCAATAGTTTTTTCGTAAACTTGGAAATCTTGACGATGAATTTTTTTTACAACCACAGGAATAGTTGCTGCTGTTCTTTGCTGTCCAGCCGGAACTTTCGCCTTATTTTTAGAAGAGTTCATAAAAAACAAGAAAGCCGACCCTGCTGCTAAAAGCACAATTAAGTAGATTATGATTTTTTTCTTGGCAGACGGTTTTTTTCCAGAATCTTCATCATTAAAATTTCTATCATTAGAATCACGGATTTCTTTGTTTTTTTCTTCTTCCTCTAAATCTATTACTTTGATATTAGAAATAGAATCTTTATTTTCTTCTTTATAAAAAGTAACCGTAGGGTTAATTTCACTTTCAATAGGATTTTTTTTCGTTGAATCTGCATAAACCTCATTAGGTTTTTCAATTACTGATTCGTTAATTTTTTTAAGTTTATCAAAGTTTTCTAACGGATTAAGACCATCATTTTTATTTTGAGAATTCATTAAACTACCCATATACAGTTAAAAGTATATTATACTACAAAAATATATCAAACACAAGCCTAATATTTGCTTGACTTTAAGAGGCTTTATTGTCGTAATAAAAAATAAAAGTTAGTGAATAGCTTGAGGCTTATATGTAAAAGTTTTACTGTGAAGTGTATAATAATACATGAACAGGAAAATTTTTACATATAAGTCCGAGATATCCACTAACTTATTTCTATTACACGGAGAGTGTTAGTAATCCCTCCCACATCCACGGGAACACCAGCTACAATTATAATTTTATCGCCGGATTTTACCCATTTATTTTCTTTTAGCCAAGATGATGCTATTTCTACAATTTCAGAAAAAGAAGTGATTTTTTCCGGGCTTATGATAGTATTCATACCCCAGTTTAATGCCAGCTGATTATACAGCGGCTTAGAATTAGTAATTGTTAGCATTTTTGCTTTTGATTTTTGGTGAGAAATGCGATTTGCGGTAGTGCCTTGTGCAGAAAAACTTACTATTACCTTAGCATTTAGCTCATCGGCTAATTGTCTTGCTGAAGAGGCAATTGCTCTGCCGACTGTCATATAATTTTCTTTTTCATGGCAAGAAAAATAAGCGTCCATAATATTTTTATAAGAAGTTTCCAGCATATCCCAGTATAGCGAATCGGCTTCTACGCTTCTAATAATATTTGCCATAGTGGTAACAGTTTCCACTGGATATAGCCCTACAGTGGTTTCACCAGAAAGCATTACGGCATCGGTGCCGTCGTAAACTGCATTTGCTACATCGCTGGCTTCTGCTCTGGTTGGCACAGGAGAGTTTGTCATAGAATCTAACATTTGCGTTGCTACAATCACAGGTTTAGATTGCCGGCGGCATTCTCTAATGATTTTTTTCTGCATTACCGGAACTTTTTCTGTAGGAATTTCTACCCCTAAATCGCCCCTAGCAACCATAATAGCATCAGACACTTTTATAATTTCTTCAATGTGTTCAATCGCTGAAGGTTTTTCTATTTTAGAAATTATTTTTGCTTTGCCTTTAATTAACTCACGAGCGTGTTCAACATCTGCCGGAAGCTGCACAAAAGATAAACCAATGTAATCTACGCCAAGAGATAAGGCAAACTCCATATCTTTAAGGTCTTTTTCAGTAAGCGCTGAAATTTTTAAGACGCCGGATGGAAAATTCACACCTTTAGCATTAGAAATTACACCGCCAATAACCACTTTGGTTTCAATAAAATCTGAAGAGAATCTTTCAACTTCCAGCCTAATTTTGCCATCATCAACTAGCAGAGAATCACCTTCTTTAACCGCTTCAAAAATTTGCGGATGCGGCAGCTTAACCCGTGTATCATCGCCAAGCTCATCTTTTAAATCAAGAGTAAATTTTTGATTGGCTACTAAAGTTGCCTTATCGTCTTTAAATTTACCAACCCGCAGTTTTGGTCCTTGCATATCTGCCAGCACCGCAACTGGAGTATTATATTTTTTTGCTACTGCTCTAACATTATCGTAAGTATATTTCTGCTCATCATAAGCTCCATGGCTAAAATTCAGTCTAAAAACATTAACCCCTGCGAGATATAACTTTTCTATCGTCTCTAATTCTCTTGTTGCCGGACCTAAAGTTGCAACTATTTTTACTCTTTTTGAGCTATTTTCTTTTTCCATAATACACCCTTTTTACTTAATCTTAGTAATACTGACAAATTATACACCATTTTTAATAAAAAAAGTAGAAAATTAAATATTTTTACTTTATAATAATTTAACAGGATAATTTATAGTTATGTTTGTAATTAAATATATGAGTAAAGTAATCGTAATGTTAGTTAAGTTTGCTAAAGTTTTTGTTTGTTTTTTAATATTAATGCTGTCGCCTGCAGTAATTATTGCAGCCGAAGAACCTGCATCAGGAAACCCTGCTGCCGATACAGCTGCAGAGAATCCAAATCTTACGGCAGCCCCAATTGAAGTTGCTCCTATGGCTTCTTCAGAAGAAGCAAATACTCCGGTAGCTCCTGCCGCCGCGCCAATTACAATTACTCCGGCAGCTCCTGCCCCTACAGCAGATATTGCTGACAGTATTTTTAATGCCAATAAAAATGATGATTCTGCACGCAGAGCTCCGTCAGTTAGCATTTCAGAAATTTCTAATGCTATTGATAAAGATTATTCTTTTCTTTATGATCCCAATATGAAGCCTGAACTTATTAAGGATATGGCAGATAATCCTAATAACTATGTGGTAATGTATTTAGAAACCGGCGATGCTATTTTAATTAAATTAAGAGAAGATCTTGCTCCAAACACAGTTATAAGATTTAGACAGCTAGTTAAAGATAAATATTACGATGATATGGAAATTTTTAGAGCCATTCCCGATTTTATAGCACAAATGGGAGATCCTAGCGGCAGCGGTTTTGGCGGCAAGGGAGTATTTTATTTTGCTGAAATTAATCCCGATGCAAAATTTGTTCGCGGCACTGTAGCTATGTCAAATAATGGGAATTTACAAAGTGATGATACACAGTTTTTTATATCATTTAATTCTTTTTCTTGGCTAGACGGTAAATATACAATTTTCGGCGAGGTTGTGCTTGGAATGCCTAGACTTGAAAGTATTAACAAATCTCTTACTAATAACGGTTTTATTACAAGCCCTGCTATTGTTAGCAAAATGGAATTGCTGTCTGATCGTCCGGCAGATAGAATTGATGATTTATCAGTGCTTATTCCTGCAGATAAAAAAGAACAAGCCATAAAAACCCAGCAGGCAGCTCAAAAAATAGAGCAAAATAAGCAACAGGTTTTAATTGAAACAGAACAGCAGCAGCAGGCTGTTGCTGCAGCAAATGCAGCAGAAAATCAAGCTAATGCTGCAGCTGCCGATACTGGAACAACAGCTGGCGATGCTGCCCAAAATATAATAAATAATGAAGATGCCTCTATTGAGGAACAAGCAACTGAACAAGATGGTTCTTATAATCCTTATTTAAGACCTCATGGCAAGTAGAAAATAAAAGTAGAAAATAAAAGTAGAAAATAAATATATAGAAACAAAATAAAGGAATATCTAAAAAGATATTCCTTTATTTTATATTTAGAATGTAATTGAACTTAAACTTAGCTTATAATCAGCTTGAAATAATCTTCAATATCTTTAATATCTTTATGTGCTCCCTGTCCTTGCATTACCAGATTTGAACCGCCGCCAGTAGCATTCATGAAATTTAATATCTCTTTAGATTTTTCCTTAAGATTAATTTTTCCTTCTAAATCTTTACTAACTGCTACCATAAATGAAGTTTTATCGGCAGCTTTAGCCGATAAATATATCAAAGCATTAGCTCTAGCATTAAGTAAAATATTCCCAATATTCTTTAGTTCTGCTGCATTAACCTCTAAATTAGCAAACAGACAATTAACTCCTTTTATTTCAATAAATTTATCCTGTAATAAGTTAAGATAATATTTAGCATTCAAGCTCTCTAAACTTTTTTTGAGTTTTTTATTATCTTCAAGCACTTGCAGTATCTTTTCACTTAAGTGCTCACTATCAGCCCCTGCACCTAAAGTTTTTACGGCTAGCTCTATTTTACTTTCTAAATCTGCAATATATTCTAACGCCTTAAATCCAGCTACGGCTTCAATCCGCCGCACGCCGCTGGCAATTGAACCTTCTGAAATAATTTTAACCACCCCAATTTCACCGGCAGCACTTACATGCGTGCCGCCGCAAAGGGCAAAATCATAATTTTCTTCCTTGCTGTCTCCAATTTTTATAGTTCGTGCAATTTTAGGGTATTTTTCACCAAAAGCTGCTACTGCTCCTAAAGCAATCGCTTTTTCCAATTCCATATATTCTATAACTACTGGATAATTATTTAAAATCGCTGTATTAACTGATTCTTCTACTCTGGCAATTTCTTCCGCAGTTAAAGCCTTAGGATGTGTAATATCAAACCGCAGCAAGTTTTCACTTACCATTGAGCCATGCTGAGTTATATGATTCCCTAAGTGATTAACGAGCGCTTTATGCAATAAATGCGTAGCCGTATGATGCCTTGCAGTTTGCTTGCGCAATAAAGCATCAACTTCTAAAACTGCATTTCCTTTTTTTATAGAGCCCTCTTCCAGCAATACTTTGTGAACATATAAACCTTTGCGATTCTGAGTATCCAGCACGCGAGCTAAGAATCCATCGCCTCTAATAAAACCTCTATCGCCAACTTGTCCGCCCATTTCCGCATAGAAAGGAGTTTTATCAGCGATAATGAAACCTTCTTGCGTAATGGCATTAACTTCTGTAAGTTTTTTATTTTCATCCATCATCACAAGAGATACTATCTTAGCTTCCGCAAATAAAGTTTCATATCCTACAAATTCTGCAGCCGGTAATTTGCCTGCAAGCTCAGTCCAAATAATGTCTTCCTTAATTTCGCCGCTGCCCTGCCAAGATTTTTTCGCTAAATTTTTATGATTGCTGGCAGCTTCCTCAAAACCTTTTTCATCTAATTTAATCTTTTTTTCACGCAGCACATCTTTGGTTAAATCTATGGGGAAACCATAAGTATCGTATAGTTTAAAAGCTGCTTTTCCAGAAAACTCCTTAGCAGTTCCCAGCTTTGCAATTTCTTCATTTAAAATTTTAATGCCTTTATCAAAACTTTCTAAGAATTTAGTTTCTTCTTGCCTGATAGTATCAGTTATAAATAAATCATGAATTGCCAGCTCTTTATAAACCGGAGCCATTTGATTTTTTACCTCTGTAAAAATTTTATAAAGAACCGCATCAGCTTTTCCAAGCATATAAGCATAGCGCACCGCTCTTCTTAAAATTCTTCGTAAAATATAGCCGCGACCCTCATTGCTTGGCAAAATTCCTTCGGCTATCATAAAACTAGAAGAACGAATATGATCGGCAATAACCTTGAACGCCGCCTTATTCTGCAAAGATATTTTTACTCCAATCTCGCTTTCAGCAGCACCCATAATTGCTTGAAATAAATCAATATCGTAATTATCTTTTTTACCCTGTAAAATTGAAGCAAATCTCTCAAGACCCATGCCTGTATCTATAGAAGGTCTTTTAAGCGAAATCATCTCGCCGTTTTTGAGTTTTTCATACTGCATAAAAACAATATTCCATATCTCTATGAATCTATCGCCATTTTCCTCTGCACTGCCCGGCAGACCGCCCCAAACACTTTCGCCATGATCGTAAAAAATTTCGGTGCTTGGTCCGCAAGGTCCAGTCTCACCCATTTCCCAAAAATTATCATTGGTGGAAATTCTTATGATTCTATCATCGCTGAATCCTGCAATAGATTTCCAAAGATTATAAGCCTCGCTATCCGTATGATAAACCGTAACCACAAGTTTGTCTTTAGGCAATCCTACAACTTTGTTAAGATACTCCCAAGCATAAGCAATCGCTTCTTCTTTAAAATAATCGCCGAAGGAAAAATTTCCCAGCATTTCAAAAAAGGTATGATGCCGAGCTGTATAGCCTACATTATCTAAATCATTATGCTTACCGCCAGCCCGCAGGCATTTCTGCACAGTAGCGGCTTTTTTAAAGGACGGCGTTTCTAACCCCGTAAAATAATTTTTAAACTGCACCATGCCGGCATTTGTGAAAAGCAAGGTATCATCGCCTTCAGGAATAAGGTTTGAAGACGGACGAATCTCATGATTATTTTTCACAAAAAAATCTAAAAAAGACTTCCTAATATCAGATGTGGAACTCATTATTTTTTAGCCTTTTTATCTTTAGGCGATTCTTCTTTAACTGCATCTTCAGTTTCTGCCGCCTCTAGCACAGATTTCCCTTCTTCTTTCACCACCTCATGAATATCTGTATCTAGCATTACATCTTCAATGGTTTTAAGATTATTAAGAATTTTCTGCTCAATCTCAAGCATAATTTTAGGATTAGCTACAAGGTAATCTTTTGCTTTTTCTTTTCCTTGACCAATTTTGTCATCGCCATAAGAAAACCAAGCGCCGGCTTTATCTATAATGCCTGCTTTAACCCCTAAATCAACAACTTCCGAAGCGCGACTAATGCCTTTACCATACATAACATCAAACTCAGCAATTCTAAAAGGAGGAGCCATTTTATTTTTCACAACTTTTACAATTGTTAAGTTCCCTTTTACTTCTTCATTTTCTTTAATTGGCGTTGATTTTCTAATATCTAAACGAATGGAAGCATAAAATTTTAAGGCATTGCCGCCGGTAGTAGTTTCAGGATTGCCAAACATCACGCCAATTTTCATTCTAACTTGGTTAATAAAAATTACTAAAGTATTTGAACGCGATACAGAAGAAGTTAGCTTTCTTAAAGCCTGCGACATTAATCTTGCCTGCAGCCCCATGTGCGAATCACCCATTTCGCCTTCAAGTTCAGCTTTCGGAACCAGCGCCGCTACACTATCAACAATTAAAACATCAATGCTGCCCGAGCGCACTAAGGTATCAGTAATTTCTAAAGCCTGTTCGCCAGAATCCGGCTGCGATACAATTAAATCATCAATCTGCACCCCTAATTTTTTAGCATAGGAAGGGTCTAGCGCATGTTCAGCATCAACAAAAGCACAAACGCCGCCTTTTTTCTGCGCTTCTGCCACTACATGCAAGGCAAGCGTGGTTTTACCAGAGCTTTCATTGCCATAAATTTCCACAATCCTACCCTTTGGCAGCCCGCCAATTCCTAAGGCAATATCTAACCCTAAAGACCCTGTAGAAATGGTTTCAACTTCAATAGCCGTTCCACGACTGCCCAAACGCATAGCTGAACCTTTACCAAAGGCTCTTTCTATTTGAGCTAAGGCGCTTTCTAGGGCTTTTGCTTTATCTATACTCATTTTTTACCTTTTGTTAAATTAACTAATTATATTCATATTCAAGTTCAAAATTTTCAAAATCCCAAAAACTGTTTTGAGGATTTTTGGGATTTATATTTAATAACTTTTCCTCGCAGTGTATAGACAAACTTACGAATAGAAATCCAAGAGATTCAAAACTATTTTTTGTTTATTAGGGTTTTGACCTTAGTCGCTAAAACATCTAACGCAAACGGCTTTGTCAGGAAATCAATGCCTTTAATATCAACATCTCCGTGAACATCTTCTAAAACATCTTCCGCATAGCCCGACATTAATATCGCTTTAACATCGGGAAAAATATCGCGGACACGGCTAATTACCTCAGGTCCATTCATAACCGGCATGGAAACATCACTAATAATTAGATGCAAATCCCGCACATTTTGCCTATGCAGGGTATCTAAAGCATGCTGTCCGTTTTCTGCCTCTATTACATTATAACCTTTTGATTTTAAAAGTCTAGCATATATCATCCGCACGGTTAATTCATCATCAACCAATAGAATAGTTTCACTGCCAGTTAAATCTTGCAGCGGCTTTTCTTCAACCACTGGAATGTTTACATGTTTTTCACCATCAGTTTGTGGAAAATACAAAATAAAACTGCTGCCTTTGCCAATAACACTTTTCACATCAATAAAAGCTGCGCTGTCAGTAATAATTTTTGATACTGTAGACAGCCCTAAGCCATTGCCTTTTTCCCCTTTTGTAGAAAACTGCGACCGAAAAATCAGCTTAATATTTTCCTCTGGAATACCCTCGCCTTCATCTTTAATTTCAATAATGGCATAATTGCCTGCCGGAATTACTCCCAATACCCCATCTTTATGAGATTTCAAGGAAACAGCTCTTGTGAAAATATCTAAATGTCCGCCTTTTTTCATGGCATCTTTAGCATTAACCACAAGATTTGTAATCACCTGATCAAACTGCACCTTATCCATCATGATATTTTCAACTTTTTTACCGCGATGGAATTCCATATTGACGCTATCGCCGATCAATCTTTTAACTGTTGGTATAAGGTCAGAAATTGCAGAGTTTAAATTAAAAGATTCCAACCGCAATTCGGTTTTTCTTGAGAATGTCAGCAGCTGTTTAATCATTACCTTAGCACGATTGGCATTCTGCTGGATTTGTTCTAATTCCATCATTGACGGGTCGTTAACATCGCTCCTCTCTTGTAAGAAGTGCGTAAACCCAGATATTGCCGCCAGCAGATTATTAAAATCGTGCGCCACCGCTGAGGCAATTTGCCCCACCGTTTGCAACCCTTGCGACAATTTTAGCTGTGCCTCTAGCTCGCGTCTGTCAGTAATATCTATAACATAAATAATTTTATTCTGCTGTGATAGATCAAAAATAATAAATTTTAATAATTTTCTATCAAACCCCAGCTGAATTTCCAGCTCTAAATCACTGGCACCCCTTTTAACTTCTTCTAAAAATGCTTCAGTTTTTGCACCGAATAAATCTAAGACTGTTTTATCATCTAAATAATCTATATTAAAAAGGGATTTAATATTTTCATTGCTTTTTATAATTTGATTCTTACCATCTATAACTATAATGCCAAAAGGAGCTTTATTGTAAATATCTTCCAAATAGCTGTCGTATTGATAGTTAAGCCCTTCTAAATTAATGCTGCTGTCTTGTTTAATATCTGGAACAATCACGCTTCTAACATATTTAGTTCCTAAAGTGTTATCTTTAAAAAAAGTTGACTGGAATAAAAATCCCTCAAACTTATGGGAAAAAGAATCCTGAAAAACACAGCGGTTGATTTTTACATTTTCGTTTTCAATGCCATTAATTTTATAAGTATAAGGAGTGCTTTGCTGCATAATAAAGTTAGAAAAATCTAGGGAAGATTTATCTAAATTAAAAAGCTGCTCAAATAACTTGTTAGTAGCAACACTTTCGCCGCGATTGTTCATAATAATAACCGGCAACGGTAAATTCAGCAAAATATCTTTAGTAAATTGATTATTGAAAACCGTATTTTCCTGCTTTATCAGCATTACCTGCCATAAATATAAATTGCCGATTTTGGTAAATGATAATCTAAAAGCACTATCCTGTGTTCCTAGTTTTATGGGAAAATCAATAAATGATGACTGTTTCAGTTTAAGCTGCTGCGCTATATAGCTGATAGTTTCTTTATCAACCTGCATATCTTTATTTTCAAGAAGAATATCTAAAAAGTTAAGTTTTATGCTGGAGAAATCTTTATAAATTTTAAAAATTTGCTGAAATAAATCTCCAGCCCATATAACGCTTCCCCAATTATCGCTTACCATATAGCTTAGAAGTTTTTCGGTATCTTCATGTTTCTGCAGAAAATTAACTAAAAACTGCTCTTCGCCGTCGTTAGATTTATTATTAAAAAAGAACCAAATAGGAAAAAGCAGCAGAACAATGCCCCAAAGATACATAATAACCGACTTGGCAGCTACATGTGAAAGCAGAGATTTAGTTAAATGATAGTGTTCTAATCCAAGATAATTAACAATTCTATAAATGCTGATAGCATTTAAAAAGAACAAAATACTAAGCGCACAAACGAACATAACAAAAAGCAAAAAGACAACATCAATAATTCTTCTAAAAAAAATTCCTGTAAAATGCTTTTTCACGATTTTCTCTATATTTTTAATTTTATAAAATTTAAGAATTTTGCTTTAAGATTAAGAGCTTTTCTGTGCAGTATAAAACATACATAAACAGGAAAACGAAAACATATTAGAGCAAAAAACTAAGTTTTAATTATCTTTTTAATGTATTGCGGTAATGCAAAACTTGCCGCATGGATTTGCGGGTTATAGTATTTAGTATCTTCTATTTGTGCCTGTGAAAACCTTTTTTCAATCTCTTTTATATCTAAATTTTTTAAAGATGTATTATCGCTGGCAAAACTTAAGCACATAAATCCGCCGATATAAGTTGGCACAGGAACCACATAAAAGGTTAAATCTTTAAAAATTTTACCTAGCCTATTTTGAATGTTTTTAAGCTCACCTGACTGTAAAAACGGCACGCCGCTTTGGGTGCTTAGAATGCCCCCATCATTAAGACATTTTTTAGCATTTTGATAGAATTCATCGGTAAATAATACTTCACCAACATTAATGGGATCTGTGGAATCCACAATAATTAAATCAAATTTTTCAGCGGAATTTCGGACATATTCAATGCCGTCAGCAACTTTCAGCAAGACTCTGCTGTCTGCAAAAGCACCGCCATTAAGCGCCGGCATATGCTTTTTACACAGATCAATTACTTCAGAGTCAATTTCTATCATTACTGCCTGCTTAACCGATTTATGCTTAAGAACTTCCCTTAAAATACCGCCGTCGCCGCCGCCAATAATTAAAACGCTTCCAACATTGCCGTGAGTAATTATCGGCACATGGGTAAACATTTCATGGTAAAAAAATTCATCCGCTTCTGTGGTTTGAATAACGCCATCAAGAGCTAAAACTCTTCCAAACCGACTGCTGTCAAAAATTTCAATCTCTTGAAATTCGCTTTTTTTAGAAACAATAGTCTGATTGTTAATTAGCGACTGCTTAAAACCTATTTCTAAAGAACTTTCGTAAAGTTTTTCATCAAACCATTTTTTTTCCACGATATTAATATTCCTTTACTTTAAAAAGTATTAAGCTAAAAAAATCCTTAAAATGCTATTCCTCTTTTGGTCTCAGAAACTTGAATGTGAGAAGGATTAAAATATTCTTTTAAAACATCAATTGCTTTATATGGATCGCAGCTGCCGCACATGAAAACATCTAATGCAGCATAGCTCCGTTCTGGCCATGTGTGAATACTGATATGAGATTCCGCCAGCACTACAACCCCTGAAACTCCATGAGGTTCAAACTGGTGCATATGCGAATGCAGAATTGTTGCTCCTGCCTCAATGGCACACTTCCTTAATGTATGCTCTATCTCCTCAGGGGAATTAAGATTAGTGGCTCCCCACAAATCTATTAATAGATGTGTCCCTGCAAATAAGATTCCGTCCTTATTTACATAGGACACTGACTCTTTGGCTTCAGTTTCCCTTTGTTCCATATCAAGTTTTTCCACAGCTTTTTCCTTAATTAATAATTGACAAATTAATGTAATTTATATTTACATTAATTAGCCGATTAATGCAATAAAAAATTTCATATTATAGAATCTATTTGCCAAAGTAATTTTTATAAATTAATATTTATTAATATTAATAATTATTAACAGAGTTTATAGTTATGAAAATACTTATAATAGAAGACGATGAAAATTTAGCCAAAAGCATCTCTGCCACTTTTAAAAAAATGCAAATGCAAAGCGATCTTGCCACCAGCGGAGAATATGCCGAAGAATTTTTAGCTACCTATACTTACGATCTTATTCTGCTTGATGTCATTCTTCCAGATATTAGCGGCTTTGAACTTTTAAAATCTTTCCGTAAAAATGGCATAAGCACGCCGGTGCTTATTTTATCTAGCCTTGCCGATCATGATAATAAAATTGAGGGATTTAATCAGGGCGCAGACGATTATCTTACCAAGCCTTTTAACCGCGAAGAACTAATTGCCAGGGTTAATGCCATTGTTAGAAGATCTAAAGGCTATGCCCATTCTAGCATTAAAATCAGCGACCTTGAAATTAATTTAACAACAAAGCAAGCCATGATAGATAACAAGCCAATTTCTTTAACCTCTAAAGAATATGCCGTGCTTGAAATTTTAGCCCTAAAAAAAGGAAAGCCGGTTTCTAAGGAACACCTTTTAGATCAGCTGTATGGCGGCATCGGCGAACCTGAACCAAAGATTATTGATGTTTTTGTTTGTAAAATTAGGGATAAAATCAAAAAAAATACCGGTAAAAACTATATCAAAACCATTTGGGGACAAGGCTACTTAATTAACGATTTAGATGAAGAGTAGTATGCCTCTAGTCTTTATTAGGGTATGAAGAATGGTAGAGTAGATAAAAGTTTAATATATAAGTTTTGAGGATTTTTGCTTTTATATCATGAGCTTTACATCGCAGCATACCCGTAGTATGTGAGATGTAAAGCGAGTGAATAGAAATGCAAAAAGACCAAAACTACCTAAGCACCAAGGCGAATTGGATTTCTTCCTGCATATTATCCCGCACCTCTAACTGTGCTTCAAGATTTTTTGCTTGAAGAGCTGTAAAATAGCTTTGCACATTTCTAGGGGTTAAATCTTCTGGACTTACTTCTAGCTTTAATGCTTGGATATTATCAATCCCTAGTTTTACATTTGCTCCTCGTATAGATAAAGCCACTCCTATTTCGTTATTTTTAATTTTTGCCACTAAAAATTTAATCTGAGCAGTTTTATGAACAGCATTAAAAATAATAAAAAATATATTCAATACCAGCTTTAAATTATCGCTTTTCAATACATTCAGCAAATCTTCATCAACGGAAGACCAATCAACTTTTACATCTTTTTCTTTAAATAAAGCAGCAATCAACTCTCTTATTTTTAAAAAGCCGGCATCATGCGATGGAAGATTGGTTGCACCAAAGGCATATCTAAAATATTCTAAACGGCTAACTAAAGCATTAACACTGCTGCTTGCAATATCAAAGGCTTCAACATTTTCTTCTTCATTGTCTTTAATCATATCCATAGAAAATCGTAAGGCAGCCACAGGGTTTACTAAATCATGGCAAATTTTAGAGCTTAACAATTGCAGCAGAACGAAATCTTTATTCATGGTATCTTTTTTATTTTTATTTACTTAATGGCTATTAAAACTTATAATTAATATTATTATAAAAATTTAAGTAAAACAATTTTTAATTATGAAAATATCCTGTGTTTATTCTCAATTCATTGCCAAAGCTAAAGATTTATATGAGACTATCTCTCAAAAATATAATCTTGCTAATCCCGATGAGGCGGATGTAATTATCTGTTTAGGCGGCGATGGTTTTATGTTAAGCTGCCTGCATGAATTTATCAGCTATGGCAAACCCTTATACGGTATTAATTGCGGAACCCGAGGATTTTTATTAAATGAAAGGCATGATTGTCTTGATATTTTAGAACACATTAATAACTCTGTGGAATTTAAACTTAACCCGTTGGCTGCTAATTTTGAAACAGTTAAAGAAAAAAATTTGCAAACCATCGCGTTTAATGAAATATCACTGCTGCGAAAAAAGCCCCGCTCTGCACATTTAAGCATCAGCATTGATAATAATCTGCGGCTTGAAGAATTAGTAGGCGATGGGATTCTTGTAGCAACCCCCATTGGTTCACCTGCTTACAATTGTTCTTGCGGAGGCGATATTCTATCAACAAAATCCGACCTTTTAGCATTAACGCCGATTAATCCTTTTAAACCCCTGCGCTGGAAAGGCACAACCATTGAAGACAGCAGCATTATTGCTATATCTAATATCGAGCTGAACAGACCAATTAATATGTCTGCAGACTTTCAAGAGTTTGAGGAAATAAAAAATATCAGCATTAAGTTGTGCAAAGATAAACACATTACCTTGTTATTTGATAAAAACGAGGATTTAGAAAGTAAAATTATTAAACAGCAGTTTAACCAGCAGTAGCAGTTTATGAATAGAATCTATATATATTTAACCAAGAAAGTGCTGGTATCTTCTGGCATTATTCTTTTTTCTATCACCTTACTGCTATTTTTATTGCAATCCTTACGATTTTTAGACTTAATAACTAACCGCGGTTTTTCTATAATTACTGTCCTTTATATATCTTACCTAACTTTTGCAGGAATCTGGATTGAAGTAATTCCTTTTGCTCTTGTAATTGCTATAATTTTCACTTGGAATGCTATTATTAACAACCAAGAGCTAATTATTATTCAAGCAACGGGAATAACTCCTATAAAAACTTATTTAAGCGTTATTACCATAGGATTAGGCTTCTCTATTGCTACTTTTTTCTTGGCTTTTTATTTAGTGCCAAATTCTTATACTAAGTATCAGCAATTGCGGACTAACTTTTCTGAAAACTACAATATAAAAATTTTTGAGGCAGAAAAATTTGTTAGAGTTAATGAAAACACTAATTTCTATATTAAAAAAATTGATGGGAATCACTTAACTGCAATTTTTATTTATTCTTATAATCCATCTAATAATAAAGAAAACTTTATTTATGCTGAAGAGGGCTATGTTGATTTTGACAGCGGAAAAATTACCATGCTGTTAAATGCTGTTAATATTCAAGAAGTATCAAGCAATAATTCTATAACATTCCTGCAGTTAGATAAATATATTTTTTATATTGATACAAATAAAAAATCCAAAACATATCAAAGAAGCTCGCCAAGAGAGTATAACCTAAGCAACCTGATAAATCTTCGGAATACACCATATATTGCCTCACTTAAAACTTCATCGCCGGCTCAATATGCCAAGCATATTAAAGCCATTAGAATTGAGGTTATAAAAAGAATTAATGTGGTTATTTTCCCATTGCTTTTAAGCATTGTTGCATCTTATTTCTTCAGCATTAGACAATATAAGCGGTTAGGGAATATTAAGCCGATTTTCCAAACCGTAGCAGTTGGTTCTATATTAAAAATAATTACTATTCTAGTTTTATCTTTCGATACTTATGCGATGCTGCTTTTGCCGATTATCCTTTCAACAGCCATTGGAATTTTAATGCTGTTAAGGTTAGTATATCCGCCTAATATAAAACAAATCAACGATAGCAAATTTATTGCTTAAATTAATATCATGGTGGCAACAAGAAGAACTAAAAAATACCCCACAATATCAGTAGAAGTAGTTACACAAACACTTGACGCTACGGCAGGATCTATGCGGAGTTTTTTAAGGATAATTGGATAAAGCGTCCCAAAGGTTGTTCCCAAAATTACATTAATAAATACTGCTAAAAAGGCAATTGTGCCAATGGCAATACTGTTGCCATAATCACCCCAAAATGCCCCCCACAGAATACCAACGCAGCCTAATAAACAGCCGTTTACAAAGGCAATGCCAAATTCCTTGCCAATCTGCTTCAGCAGATTGGATTTAGTGATAATTTTTAAAGTTAAGCCCCGCAAAGTTACGGCAAGACTCTGCATACCGGCATTGCCGCCAAGAGCCACCACAAACTGAATAAGCGCTGCTAAAATAACATGCTTTGAAAGAGTATCAGAAAAGGCGGTTACAATAAATGGAATTGTTAAAGCACTAATAAAGTTAAAAGAAAGCCATCGCAATCTTTTCTGCGCTGCATAAAAAATTGTGCGGTAGCGGACACTGCCCTTTTGAATTCCTGTCATTAATAGTAAATCTTCTTGGGATTCCTGATAAATTACATCAACCACATCGTCCAGAGAAATAACTCCAACTAAAACGCCATTATTATCAACCACTCCTGCACTAATTAATCCTTTATTTCTAAAAATTAACGCCACATCTTCTTGGTCTAAATTAGCTGGGATAGTTCTAAAATTTCCGCTTCTAATTTCTAAAATATTTATATCATCTTCCGAGGTAATTAATTTTGAAAGTGCCACCTCGCCGATAGCAACGCCCTGCTCATCAACAATAAAAACATCGTAGAAATAATCGTCCTTGCCATGCGGCAGATTTTTTTCTAATTCTTTAATATAGTTAAGGCACTGCGATACATTCCAGCTGCCCAGCACCCTAACAACATCGCTTTGCATTAACCGCCCGGCACTATCTTTAGGGTAATTTAATTTTTTTTCAGTAATTTTTCTTTTGTAAGAAGAAACTGCATCAAGAATTTTTTCTTTGCTATCGCTGTCAATATCTTTAACAACAAAGTAGGTTAAATCTACATCCGGATTTTCTTGAATTAAAGCTGCAATAAAATCTACGCCTTTGCTATCTACTAATTCTTGAATTAAGTAATCGGGGAACCATTCAATAGCTTCTACATAGTAAGATTTTGGGAAAATATCAAAAAGTTTGCCTCTTTCTTCTTGATTCAAGGACTCTAAAATTTTAACATTATCTGAAGAGTGCATCTCCTCTAAAATTTTTACCGCCTCAAGAGTTTTATCTTGCCTAATAAGATTAGCAACCTGCCTTTGTAAGATATTTTCTTCTTTTTCAGCAATATCTTCACCGTCCAAAATATTTTGTTCTTCTTTCAAGTTATTCACGAGCCACCCGTTGCGCTAAATATAGATAATCCTCAAATCGTAGCATAGTAATGCTTTTTTTTCAATTTTTATCAAAGTATTCTTAAATAAAAGTTGCAAAATCTTTAATCTGTGTAATAATCTTTAAAGATGTTCTTAACTGTGTCTTTGGAGTATATAATAAATGAGTGATAAAACTACAAGAATAGAAAGCGATACTATGGGAGAAATTGAAGTTTCTTCCGATAAATACTGGGGAGCACAAACACAAAGATCCCTGCTGTATTTTAAGCCCACCACTGATTTAATGCCGAGAAAACTTATTAAAGCCCTTTTAATTGTTAAAATTGCTGCGGCTAAAGCTAATACTAAACTTGGCATTTTAGATAAAACCCTAGCAGAAGCCATTATAAAAGCCGGTGAAGAGGCCTTAGACGGCAAGCTAGACGCTCATTTTCCGCTATCTATGTGGCAAACCGGCAGCGGAACACAATCAAATATGAATGTTAATGAGGTTCTTAGCAATCGTGCTATTGAGATTCTTGGCGGGGTAATGGGCTCTAAAAAACCTGTCCATCCTAACGATCATGTAAATTTAGGACAGTCTTCTAACGATAGCTTTCCAACTGCTATGAATATTGCCTCAGTAATTGCCATCAATAGCCAACTGCTTCCAGTAATTGATGAATTTATTGCCGTTTTAGAGAAAAAGAAAGATGAATTTAAAGATATTATTAAAACCGGACGCACCCACTTGCAAGATGCCACGCCAATTACCTTAGGGCAGGAATTTTCCGGCTATTTATTTCAGCTTAAAAGAGCTAAAAAGAGAATCAAAGTAGCTCTTGATGAAGTGCATTATTTAGCTCAAGGCGGCACAGCAGTAGGAACTGGACTGAATTCTATCCCCGGCTTTGAGAGCTTATTTGTTAAGGAAGTTAACGATATTACCAATCTTACTTTTAAAAGCTCAACTAATAAATTTTATTCCTTAGCAACCCATGACGATTTAGTTAATTTATCGGGAGCTTTGAATTCACTAGCCGTAGCCTTAACTAAAATTGCCAATGATATTCGCTTAATGGGCAGCGGACCGCGAACTGGCATTGCTGAAATTCAGCTGCCAGAAAATGAGCCCGGCTCTTCCATTATGCCCGGCAAGGTAAACCCTACGCAGGTAGAGGCTTTAACTATGGGCTGCGCACAGGTAATGGCATGCCACTATGCAGTTAGTCTTGGCGGCATGCAGGGGCATTTAGAATTAAATGTTTATAAACCTTTAATAGTTTATAATATTTTAAAAGCGGTTGATATTTTATCTACCACTATGGAGGGATTTTCCCGCTACTGTCTTGAGGGCATAGAGCCGGATATTAAGCGAATCAACTATCTTATGAGAAGATCGCTGATGCTGGTAACTGCCCTTACTAAGCATATTGGCTACGATAAAGCAGCACAAATTGCCAAAGTGGCTCACAAAAAATATATCACGCTTAAGGAAGCAGCTATAGAGCTAGGTTATGTAAGCGAGGAGGATTTTGAAAAGTGGGTAGATCCCAAAGACATGGTGTAAAATTTAATTTAGTTTTAATTTAACAAAATTGAATAGTTTGAAGTTTATACGAGTAAATTTGGTGAGTGCGTGTATACATAATACATGAGAGCCAAATTTGCGAAGTAGAAAGCCAAAATATTCAATTTTACAATCAGGAGAAAAAAATGACAGATATATATACAAAAGCACTTGAAATGCACAAAAAATTCAAAGGAAAATTAGAAATTGCCTTAAAAGTTCCTATGGATACTAAGGAAGATTTATCAACATATTATTCGCCGGGGGTTGCCGCTCCTTGTGAGGAAATCGCTAAAGATGTTGAGAATTCTTATATTTATACCAATCGCGGCAATACTTTAGCCATCATCAGCGATGGCTCGGCAGTTCTTGGCTTAGGAAACATTGGAGCAGAAGCTGGAATGCCAGTAATGGAAGGAAAAGCTGCCCTATTTAAAAAGTTTGTAAATATTGATTGCTATCCGCTTTGTATTGGAACTCAAGATAGCCAAGAAATTATTAAATTTGCAAAACTAATTGCTCCATCGGTGGCTGGCATTCATTTAGAAGATATTGCTGCGCCAAGATGTGTAGAAATTGAAGAAACTCTTAAAAAAGAATTAAATATTCCAGTATTCCATGACGATCAGCACGGCACAGCAATTGTCGTATGTGCCGGCGTTATTAACGCTTGCAAACTTTTAGGCAAAAAACTAGAAGATTTAACCGTGCTAGTTAGCGGAACTGGTGCAGCCGGCAGCAGCATTATTAAAAATCTGCATAATCTTGGCATTAGAAAAATTAGAGCGTTTAATTCTAAGGGAGTTTTACATAAAAATAATCCTAAGGCTAAGGAATACGACTTTTTGTCGGTTGATTTATTAAACAACTATGTGCAGGATTCTAATTATAATTATAATAAAGGCGATATCACTGAAGCTATAGCTGGTACTGATGTTTTTATCGGCGTATCTGTTTCTAATTTAGTTAGTGCAGACATGGTAAAATCTATGAATAAAGACGCGATAGTTTTTGCTATGGCAAACCCTAATCCAGAAATCTCTTACGATAATGCCAAAGCTGCTGGAGCAAAAGTTGCCGGCACAGGAAGGTCAGATTACCCTAACCAAATTAACAATCTTTTAGGCTTCCCCGGTATTTTTAAAGGAGCTCTTGATGCTAAGGCCACTAAAATTAACCAAGAAATGATTACCGCCGCCATTTTCGCCATTGCTAATATGGTTGAACAAAGCGAGCTAAAAGATGATTATGTTGTGCCTTCTCCGTTTAATATGGAAGTTCATGCTAAAGTTTCAAAAGCTGTTAGCAATGCTGCTATAAAATCTGGCGTGATAAGAAAATAGCTGCATTAAAAATCTGTCGTCATGCCGACGTTAGAGCAGTCATCCATGTTAATATGCGAATGGATACCGGCGTAGCCGGTATGACGATAATTGGTCTTTTTTGTATATAATTGCCAATATTTTTTACAGCTAAAAAGACTTTGCCAATTTTATTTTCATGTTAGACCAAACATCCTATTTCAAGTATCCATTTTATTTATATATCTGCCTTAGCCCGCCAAAGAAAAATCATAAGGAAGGCTGATAAGTTCTTCTTTAAGATTAAAAACGCTATAGATAATATCCTTAACTTTAAACAACAAGTTTAAAACAGAGGTATAATTTTTATACATGCGGTTGGCTTGGCTAGAATCAACCGGATATATTTCTTGCACTTCTTTAATTCTCCAGAAAGTTGCATCTATTATACCATCTACATTTTTTACTGTTTCGATGTTTGCTTCTGCTGCTTTCTCCTCTGCTTCTTCTTGCTGCTGCTCTTCTTCTTGTCTTTTTAACAACTCTTCTTCTCTTCCTTCTTCCTGCATTTTTTCTTCAGCAATAATTCTTTTTAGCATTTCTGTATAATCGCCGCTATCGTTGTTGGCTTTTTTATTCTTAGGCTGTAAACTTTTTTTGATTTTTAGCAATGTAGATAATGCTTTAGTATTACTAAGATATATTTTATCGCTATTTTTTGCCTCTAAGGGTAATGCCTTATGTAAAGCATGGATTCTTTCTATCGTTATTTTTATTACTTCGTCTAGCTGTTTTTCTATTAGCCTGTTTCTTTCTTCTGCATCTTTGTCTTTATATACTTCTTCTATTTCCATTTCCATTTTTCTTTCTCTCCTTTTTTTTCGTTTTATTATTTTTTATATAGATTAAGTATTTATATCTATACATACAATGTATACTAAAACCCTTTATATGTCAAGCACTATTTTTTATTGATGGGAAAT
>Ga0123352_10002351_pt1 | contig 26235 bp, 10 predicted proteins | sample TergutLab28metaG_FD_89700 | JGI IMG/M metagenome (GOLD analysis project Ga0123352, IMG submission 89700) | Labiotermes labralis P1 segment gut microbial communities from Petit-Saut dam, French Guiana - Lab288 P1 | ecosystem: Host-associated > Arthropoda: Insects > Digestive system > Gut ...
ACAACAACATGTTTCGGCCCTATTCCTGGGCCATCATCAGGTTGTATCACGACCTAGAATAGGCTATACTACATGCTACTTATTGGTAATGGGTGTTTTGGAGAGCTCTCCATAATACTGCGTTTTACCATGGTATGTGTATTTTTTCATTCTATATATAATAATATTTCTACCGGGATTAATTGCCCCGGAGTTTCCTGTGAGTATGACACTTATCTTATATTACGTAACATGTATGTACAAGTTATTCTATTTGCAAGTATTTTTTCTTTGCTTTTCTTGGTAAACATGCATATTTTAAGCGTTCGTAAGATGTCTTATAATAAACACACAAAAACTATCTTGTTATTTTTGCACAGCTGATTTTTAGGAATTTCTAATAAGACAAGGCGGTTTCGACTTACTAATCAATAAGTTGGATTATCCACATTTTAAAAAAAATGGAGATATTCTCAAATTTAGAAACATTTCCTACATTATGACATTGTGTGTAATTTGAGAACACGTGACAACCAAAATAAGTTATTTAAATGATGACTTGTCATTTGCTTCTTTACTCTTACTACTACAAAACTGCCAATAAGGAGGTTGCCACTTTCTTGACAGAAGAACTCTATAAGTCGAAATAAATGTAACCTGAACTTTAAGACGGAAAGTCATAAAGGAGCCCAAATAATCCCGATCTAAATTACCGATCGATCGCCAGGAATATAGGTTGGAATTTTTAAACATTCTTAAATTTTTACCTAATACGAAAAGATAATTTGGTTGCCTCCTCGGTTACGGATTTTATTTTGATCGATATACAGCCGAAGACTCTTTGACGTGTACACAATGGCAACACGGAATTTGGAAACCATCTCAGCCTTTCCTGGAAGAGAGGTAGAATGATGAAAACCTGACTCTGAATGGCAGGTCATAGGTATTTCAGGATTCATATTTACTCAAACCAGAAGTCCCCTAAAAGAGACATACAATTAACCCCTCAAGTTTTTCTCACAGCTATCCTATTGGTATACTGATTATGAAACAGGTGTATAAGCTATGTTACGTCAAATAAGGAGACTACGTGTGCATACTTATCTCAGTATTTAACCAACTTGATGCAGAAAATTTGTTTCACAGTAAGTTTTATTTCATGCCTCTACATGTTTCGAGCACATGTGCTCATCATAAGGAGATCAAAATTGCATTACAGGGCCTCTGGTATCATCACACCTATAGGTGGCTGTCTCGTGCACGAGACGGCCACCTATATGTGTGATGATACCAGAGGCCCTGTAATGCAATTTTGATCTCCTTATGATGAGCACATGTGTTCGAAACATGTAGAGGCATGAAATAAAATTTATTGTGAAACAAATTTTGTGCATCAAGTTGGTTAAATACTGAGATAAATATACTGAGATGTACGGTCAGCAAAACGTCAAAAAATACGTGTGCATAGTTTATATTTGATATGAATTAGAAATGAAGTAAAATTTCTGCTGAAATTTTTACGAATGAAATTCGATTTTCGGTCCATGGGGTACAAGACAGTCGCCCTCGAAAAAACTTGCTGGCGCGATAAAAATTTCGTACAGATTTCAATTATTGTTCTGTTCTTTTCTCTACACTGTTTTACACCCAGTTCATGTGGAATGTGTTTCGATTGTTCCTATATTCTCGTGCCAGTCATTAGCGCATGTACGGTCTCACAGTTTCATAATGCTTACGGAACGGATCCCCTATAAACCCGACTGATAATTTCTGCACATACGCATCTCCGAAGACTTTCTATAGCCGAATATCAACGTAACCAAAGTCTAGTCTCGCGGAAGCATTTAGATGTTTCAATCTGGGCGGAGAAAATATTTGGGTTTATTGATATCTACCTACGGGTGATACAATCGTATTTGTTGTCAAGTCGGTTTGGGATGACTCAAATTTCAAACGTAAACGGCATCCTTTCTACGTCACCATGCAAAGCTTTTGTGGCAGTCATTCATTGCAGCTTAGATATTGTCTTGAGCCGTTTGTTTTGTAAGTGTTTAAGGCTTTCGATACAGCTGTAAACTGCAATAAAATTCATAAAAAACATTTGAACATGCAGTTTCTATCTTACACAGAGCACACAACAACCCCACAAAAACTGTCAGCCGATTGACAATTTTTGTTGTGATAACTCTACGAAACGTCATTTCTGGGTGTGGGGTAAAGTTAAGAGGTTCTTACTCTGCAACAGACAATCCATATAGTAAAAACTGTACTTCTATGATTAAAATGATTTTCGATAGCAGAAAATTTGTTCAGTGTTTTGTACTCAAAATTTCCAAATCTTTAAGTCAGGGTCCTTCATACCTTCTACCTGATTCCAATATTGTATTCCACATTTGGAGAAGCATGATTGTAAAACATCTTCAGAAATTTTTCAGCAGATTATTTCAGATAACCCTTCATATTTTTAGTGTTTTAGAAGTCTGTGAATTACATAACAGTTTATAATTTTGAATGTGTGAAAAATGTAAAGGGTTGCTTTGAATTCTGAACTGGCTTGAAATAGAATTTTGTCCATCATGTCACATAAAAATATAGTAAGGGAAACTGCGTTTCAGAATAATTTAGATGCCATATTTCCTGTATCATGGAAGGTTTCAATGTCATTGCAGATATATACACATTCAAAACTCCTAAAGCCGAGTTTTTAGGTATCCGTATTTGTCAAATGACTTCAAGTGCGTTGCCATGCTTAATTTTCTGTCTTAATTCGAAATTAAGGTTATTTCAAGGAACGCGTGTTTTGCTGGACGGATCAGTCTCTCCTTTACTTCAAGCCGTCAGCCTTGATTCAGAATCCCTTCAGTTACTCTTACATTCCGTCCCTGAAACCCAGATAGCTGCATGCCAGCACGCAGTGTCCTGTCTCAAACCAAATTATTCGTCCTAGCGAGGCCACATTCCATGATACTTCACAGCCTGTGCTCTGCAACATTATCAGACAGTCACCTGTTCTGGCTCAAGGTATTACAGTTGATGCAGCGACCTCTTCTCAGTATTTTTCGAATGTCCTTCTTCCCTTCGGGTTTGTATATTAACAACTATAAAAGTTCCACGTCTTCCTGTGTTCTATACTCTCATTTTTGTGTAAAAGAAAGTTCCAAGAACTCACGCTCAGCAGTTTTCCTTCCCTTGCTTGAATGTGTAGGCCTACAGCGAGTTCGGGCAGAAAATAAATGAATGATTGTTAACTGTGCATAATACGTGTAACTGTACATAATTTCACATGTGTAGATTCAAGGTCAGTGAAATTTGTCAAAAAACACCTATATATATATATATATATAAGGTAAAGTTTTCCCGTTACAGGCCCCTTTTGGCCCAGATGGTGGGTAGAGGTATAGCTCTACTCTTCCATGATCGCGGCACTAGAAGGAGGTGAGTGATCAGCAGCACGCCCCGGCCGCACTTTACCCCCGGGAAAGACCCGGTACCCATTGTACAGGAGGCTGGGTGGGCCCCAGGGCCGTTCTGGACGGGCGGAAAATCTCTTCCCCACCGGGATTCGATCCCGGACCGCCCAGCCCGTAATCAGTCGCTATACCGACTGAGTTAACCGGTCCACCTATATGTGTGTGTGTGTATGTGTGTTTGTATATATATATATATATTTACTTATTTATTTACTATTATCTTACCAAACTAAACTGTATATTGTCGATTGCAGGATGGTTAATTCTTTGTACATTGTAAAAAATGTGGAAGGAGAGGTTGTGGTTAAACTTGAGATTCTATACGTGTACTTAGGCGGAGATACTGAGGCAAGCCACGAAAACTTTGGTCATAATAGTCGGAGATTTTAACTTGCTACCTCTTGAAACAGAATCGGTAGTGTCACTTACTGAGACGCGACGTTCGATACTACTGTTACATAACTGTAGAGATTTACAGCTTCCCCACCATTTAAATTTTGATCCTACAAAATACAGTTCACTCGCTGATATAGCTTGTTTCACGTGTTCACACTCTATTCTCCATTCTCCAGGTGTTCATTAGCTATCATTACGAAACCGAAAGTTGATGTGTTGTTTTACAAGACATACTTTAACAACAGTTTCAGGTTTTTTTTAATACTTGCTGCCATACAAACACGACCGTACAGAAATGGCGCTAATGTTCCTTCCACCTCAGAAGTTCTCACATTCATATACCAACAAATACTAATTATTTCACCGGGAAAGAAGTACAGGAAGCAGTGACGTCAATAATGGACCTGAAAATTAACTTGTCTCGAAGTTGACAATAATTGCGCTTTTCATGTTCACACAAGCTGCATATTAAAATGTGTTGGCAGATCGGTCCCACATGGATACCTTGCACGGATTTCTAGAGCGACGATTCCCATGAATAAAGAAGCAGCGAAAGCAATGGCTGTACTTTTAAATAAAAATTTCGAAATATCATTAGACGACAAAGAAGTGGTTTTGAGTAGTCGCGTGAACAGACGTTTGTCGTGTGAACTGTACAGAGCTTGGTCGCATATTACGGTAAACAAGTTGTCCGTATTTGCTGGGTACATTTTTCAGCACGAAGTCAATGTGGAGGGCACCTACACAAAAACACCATATGGAGAAATTATCGCAAATATGTCGAATAAAAATATTAATAACATTAAATACAATGGGACAAGGTTTTTGGAACATGTGGTGTAGTACACACGACACAAATAAAAGTGATTATAAAATTCTGCTCTGAAGACCGTAAAGAAAGAAGGTACTTGGGAATTTGGAGAAAAATATTAGTACTGATCTTAAATAAGGGCTGTAAGGATTTGACACGGAGTGAATTAATTTAAGAAAAATTCTGTTTTGCCAAGTCTTGTGAGAGTGGTGAGTAACGGGATGTCTTGTTGAGATGGATAAGTAAGCATAAGAAGTAACAGAAAGAAAGGAAGAATAAAAAAAGCTAAGCAATCCCTGTACAGGCCTGAACAGACCCCGAAGGTTCCAGGAGGTTGAGGCTCGCAGATTTCGAGACAATCAGCACATGAAGATGGTGAGGTTGTCAGCTATATGCGTCGGTCACCTTCACCCCTCTGCAAATGTTCCTGGTACTCATTTGTGTTAGAGGCAGAGTCGACCGAAAGAAAGGACAGGAGGAATGTAGGAATAAAGAGATAGAGAAAGGAAAACAAAAATTAAAGGTAAGCGGAGAAGACAGTGAATAATATAAGGGGGAAGAGGACAAATGAAATGAAATAAACGGGATGGAAAGAAACAGGAAATAGATGAATGCAGAAATGGCGAAAGGAAACAAATTTGGTAAAGAAACAGAATGCGGAAGAACAGAGAAGGCTCGAAAGATGTAAAGAGAGAGAGAGAATAAAGGAAAGTAGAAGTTGAAGGAAGGATATGTAGCTGTGAAGAGAGAGAAGATAGAATATAAATAAAGGAAGCAAAATTAAGTACATATTAAGAAGGAAGGAGAGATAAATAGCCTAAGTATATATATTTGTATTCGTCTAGTGTAATGAGGTGACCGAATTTGTGCACGTCGGTCCATCAGCTGCCACCTGCTACGTCTCGCGATGTTTGGGTGTATCTGTCGGAGCGAAAGTGAAAGGAGTGGACCGACCCGAAACTGGAGCACTTTCACCACCCAGTTTCTTACACGATAACAACATCACGGCATTTTTGCTTCAGGGTCACCTAAGAAAATCTGCGGCAGAAGAGGACGGACCGCATTCCTGCTGTTCGCATTGTGGTGAGTCAGTGCTATTCCATTCAAGAAGAGTCGGATTACATAATGACTCGAGAGGAGATTCACACCGTGTTACAGCCACGTAATATAAGCCATATCGGTGACCCTCAGGTAGAGCGTGACTGGAAATGCACTCTACACTTATTTACGAACAATTTCTTTGAAAACTTGCATTTCTTTGTTGATGTGATGCCTTTTTCTTAACCAGCTCGCCAGGCAGTTTGGTATAGCTATAGGCTCGTATCTGTGAGACATTCATTTCAAATCTCGGGCAGTTTGGTATAGCTATAGGCTCGTATCTGTGAGACATTCATTTCAAATCTCGGGCAGTTTGGTATAGCTATAGGCTCGTATTTGTGAGACATTCATTTCAAATCTCGGCTTCGTTTAAGGTTCTTCGTCTTTTTCTCAGTCCCTCCAGAAAATTCGGAGATTAACTTCCTGAAACAGAGTTCTTCTTGAGAAGTTGATACTTCCGTAGCTTCCCTCATTTTATGACATCAGAGGTTTCAATACTGTGGTCACAAAACCCAACCACTTCTCCCTGTCATGTTCCCGATCAGTCTAGGCCACCATCCTATTTCTTTAAGATTAATTCTATAATTATCCTGCTATTTATCCCTGAGTTTCCCAAGTGGTTTCTATCTCTCACGTTTGCCCATTAAATCATGGTAGGTACTTTACCCCATACGTGCCAAATGCATCGCCCATCTTTTTCTTCTTGGTTTAACTACACCGATGATATTTGGTGAAGAGTACAAATCATGATGCACGTCATTGTTGTCAAATTTCTTGTATTTCCCCCTTTCCTCATCCCTCTTAGGACCAAATATGCTCCTTAGCACCCTGTTCTCGAACACCCTCGGCCTATGTTCTGAGCTCTTCCTTTGACACAACTTTTAAAAAGTAGCCCTTTCTTTGATACGTAGTATGGGTCTACACCAAGAATATCGCACTTTTGTCTACATTCTGCACAGTTCTCTTCCACTGCCTGTTTTCTCGTAACTTCTTTCTCAGTCGATATTTTTGTACATATTCTTTTAGTGGTCTAGAATTTTTAATCTCAATTTTATCTGTTACTCTGTGGGACTCCTCACAGTGACCCTCCATACAAAGAACACCACCAAAATTAATGCTTTGAGATGGATTCTAACCCAAAACTCCTGTTATAACAAACCAAGAGAGGGTTGTTCAAGAAAATTCAAGGACATTACCTCAAATTAGCTCACGAAAGCTTCCTTCCAAATCCTCCCATTTTTCATTCCACACTGCAAGTCTAAGTTCTGGACTACGGTCTACGAAGTCAGCCAAGTCACAAGATACTTAAAAATAAACGACCTTATAACACAGAAGTCCAAAATATGAACATTCAAGTCATAATGATGTTATGGTTCAAATACCAAAATTTAATTCAAACCTGAAGAAAGAGACAATATATTTGTCCGAACTTTGTTAACTACTACAGGATATTATTATTATCCAGAATACCGCAATATGACCCTTAATGTGTTTGTAAAGTTCAAACTTATGCATGTGCTGCTGCTATGTGTCTGTGCCAATTAACGTTTATTTGTAAGGATAATCCGAATAGATACAATAAAACCGGGTTAGAATTTGCAATTGTCAAACACATTTTTACATGTATGACGAGTTCCTGCTTAATAAAAGATAGAGGAACGCATTTTGTACAGTTCATTTCTAATTTCCACGTTCCAGTTGACTAGTACCGAGATTTACGTTTTCGCCACAAATGTGCAAAGCATGTGCCTTAAGCTTTATTCATAAGCTCAAAGTTACTGTATTTTTAAAGCTGCTATGTGATGTAACGGTATTATTTGATCTGTCGGAGGTGATATTTCTCATGTGACACCCACCTGACCGCACCTCTGTCGTTGCTAAAATTGGTTTCAGTACCGCTACGTCTCTGCAGTGTTGAAGATCGTCTCAGAGGAAGAAATGAAGGGTAAGGAGGACATGTAGGATGGCTCCACTTGTCTCGGCATTACTGGTAACCACAATACAGCTCATATATTTCGTCGGTGATTGCCACTCTCCTACGCTTAAAGAGCAAATGATTTTAAAACCACGTCAACGCCTGTCTGAACGAGTGTGGGTTCAAGGATTGGATTCCAATCACCCACGGATACACAAACACACAAAGACAGGGGCCAAACCTTTACGAAACTTAAATTATCCCTACTGTAAAATATATTTTTTTCTGTTCGTAATTAACCTTTTGGCGCCGGAATTATTTTTTTTTAATTTTAGCACACTCTGTATATAAAATGTGAATAATACAGGAACCAAATATGTAAGAATTATGAAACAAACTGCATTTTGAAGAGAAAAAAAAAACGGAGAGAATATACCATGTTTAAAATATTCAGTTCCTATATTTGTTGAATAAATATATAAAATGCAACTTTAGAGGTTAGCGGTGCGGTACGACCACTATAGTTGACATTAAGTGTCAGAAGGTTAAGCACCATGCCATAAAGAGAAGTAAGGAGAGGAGATATAGTTGCACGTATTTTAAACCTCGGCGTGGTAGGACAGCTTCACGCTCCAGCCGGTTTAAACTCAGGGGAAAATCTCCAGTCCCTGTGGTACGTGGTCTCAGAGCAGACGTGGATGCGTGTGGAGGAAAGATTCTCTTGCCATTACCAGGAATCGAACTTTGTTCCTCGATCATCCATGCCGTATTCTAGATACTAGGGTATATATTGTCTGAGACACCTCGTTATGGCATATTTTTTATGAATTAATTATATTGTGGTCTATTTATTGAAGCTCTCGGTAGCTCAACTAACAAGCGTACCGTCGAACGATTGGATGATAAAAGCAAAATAAAGTGGAAGTAATGTGGAAGGAAGAAGTAATGATGTAATTTGTTGTCCTAGTCTGGTACTTGTCTGGAAGGACCGACCAATGTCGCTACAGACCTCAGTCAGAATAAACGGCGTACCTGCCGGTTTGCACCGAACAATGCCATACTGAATGGAGTTACCACTTGAGCCAACTTGCTCCGTCCCTTCGGGCATAAAATTACACGTAGGCATGTAATTTGCTTAAGAATTGGTCGTATTATGCCGTAAACTACATTTTGTGATTTACTTTATGAATCGTACCATCGTAGCACAAGCCATGTACAGTGTGATGTTATGATTCTTAAGTAGATTATGACTTACTTCTCAGAATTACTTTCAAAAATGGCGGGAAACGAATCCTAAACATTTAGTGTGACGATCCAACTGGCAGCTAAATTTCTGTACCGACTGAATTATAACGTCCTCTTAATATATGTGCATTAATGTATGCGAAATTACTATATGCATATTAATATATGCCATTAATATATACGCATTAATATATGCACATTAATGTATACACATTAAGATATATTAATATATGAGCATTAATATATGCCATTAATATATACGCATTAATATATGCACATTAATGTGTACACATTAAGATACATTAATATATGAGCATTAGTATATGCACATTAATACATGCGCGTTAATATACATGCATTAATATATGCACATTAATGTATACACATTAAGGTACATTAATATATGAGCATTAATATATGCACATTAATATATGCGCGTTAATAAACATGCATTAATATATGCGCATTAATGTATACACATTAAGGTACATTAATATATGAGCATTAATATATGCACATTAATATATGCGCGTTAATAAACATGCATTAATATATGCACATTAATGTACACACATTAAGATACATTAATATATGAGCATTAATATATGCACATTAATACATGCGCGTTAATAAACATGCATTAATATATGCACATTAATGTATACACATTAAGGTACATTAATATATGAGCATTAATATATACGCATTAATATATGCGCGTTAATAAACATGCATTAATATATGCGCATTAATGTATACACATTAAGGTACATTAATATATGAGCATTAATATATACGCATTAATATATATGCACATTAATACATGCGCGTTAATATACTTGCCTTTACATATCCACATTAATGTATAAACATTAAGACACATTAATATATGAGCATTAATATATGCACATTAATACATGCGCATTAATATACACTCATTAATATATACAGCATTGTACTGCTGACTGAAGGTTACTAGCCTTACTTCTACACATCTGGGGACCGCCGTAGCACAGTGGATAAGGTGCTGTGCTACAAATCGGAAAGTCGCTGGTTCGATCCCAGCTGGTTTCAGTGGATTTTTTATTGACATAAAATCCTTCATATCGCACTATGGCCCTGGGGTCGACTCAGCCTCTAACAGAAATGAGTACCAGGAGTATTTCCTGGGGATAAATGCGGCCGGTGCGTAAGGCTGACAACCTTACCACTATCCTGTGCTGTTTTCACAAAATCTGGGAACCGTAACTTCCTGGAACCCTTTGGGTCACTCCAGGACTGTAACGGGACTGCTTTACCTTTACCTTTACTTCTATACATCTTCATCACAATGGGATTTGTGTTTATTAATGCTTTCATAACACTTGGGAACAAAATGGTGCATTGTACGGTGGGCGACGCAGGCTGCAGACTGAGTAATCAGGTGACCTTACTTGACCCATTCCCCCACCCTATGACACTTTCGCCAACATTTCCCACATGTCATTACACTAATACAAATAATGGGCTTATATAAAGTGCCGCTATTGCAGGATGTTGCACTGCCACATCCGCTGCCCACAGCTGTTTGTTGCTCCTGCCTTCTGCAGCATTTCGATACGAATCAGTAAGGAATGTTATTCTGCTGCGCTCTCTCATCTGGGTGCTATACATTTCAATACGATATTCTGTAATCTTTATACCTAATTTCGTTAATACTTTTATACATATTCTCCTTGCTCCCTTTCAACCTTTCTTCAATTATATTTTCTTTTTATCATTCTCTCATTACTTCTTTCTTCAGCATTCTTCCCATTTTTTCTTTCTTTGCTTCCTTCCTTCCTTCCTTCCTTCAAGTTCTACAATTTTCTTTTTTCTTTTTTATCCTTTCTTCCTTATTTGTCTTTCTCCCTTTCTTGAGTTCCTTGTTTTTTATCTACATTTCTTAATATCGTGTCTGTTGTTCTTTCTTTCTCCACGCAGCTTCCCTTGCTACTAATATTTTCCTCGTTCTCATACATTGCACTTTGAGTTCTCCCCTCAGTTAATCATCCATCACAAGAGCACTGCATATCTAGGCAATGTTGGCAGCAATTCTCCTTCGTGTTCTGTTAGCCCAGGATAAAAAGATACTGCTCTCGTATAGGCTATGTTTACAGAGATTTGTAGTGCTTATCTTGTCTTTCCGACAAATGCTGATAGTGTAATGTATCTCCAATGAGTCCGCGTTCTCTTCCTTCCTAATAGCCTTGCAGTTATTCAGGCACTAATCACTCTAGTTTCTACGATATGTAATGTGAGATGTTGAACTCTTCTTTAAGTAAAGGATTGAACAGACAAAACAGGGTGTCCAAAACATGCATTTATCTGGGATTTTTCCTTTCTGCTCTTCAATATCCTTAGATGCCACATTTCTTGTCCCCCGTGTCAAACTAACAACATTATTAATAAAACTTCGACAACAGGGGTTTGTTTATAATTGTATTTGAATATCATACGAGGCTCAGTATTTGTGTGTGTTAAGGGCACTGATTAGCTTTAGTCTGAATTATGAAATTTAATCTACGTCACTCAGTAAGCATGCGCATACAATAACTACCAGGATTACAGTTTAATAATTACAGCTAGCTAAATCTTTAAAATATCGTACGCTATGAAGAACTTCTCCTCTAGTGGTTCGTTCTTAGACATTAGACAACCCTGACCTAGCATTATATACAAGATCAAGCATGTCCGCTACATGTTTTAGACACAAGTGCTTGGCAACACAGCGTCTTCGTGAAATCCCTCTCTGTGTCGTTGCTGTGCAATGACGAGTTTATCTGTCGGTATGTCCTGGCTCGTGGAATCTTATTTCAAATTCATCTCTCATTTCTGTCTTTCATTCGAAGTCATATTATTATCACAACATTATGTCCTGAAAAAGTAGCAGCATAACGTCTTTCCCCTGGGACATACCGCACTAGAAGTAAAGTTGGTCTTTCGCCTCCATTTCAGTGCCAAGCTTGAAGATGCGTGCAGTTACGCTGCCCCAATGTTTATTGGAATTGTACTTAATTATACACAGAAAAGTATTTGTCCTCTTTGTTATATATAGATATTATAAACACTTTGTTTATTTTCCCTGTCATTATTTACCTTATATGGTCTTACTGCAATTAGGTGCATGAGGGAATGTTAATTTCGAACACAGTACTGTGGCGTGTTGAGCTTGTTGACTAAGAGGAAGGGACATGGATATCTGTGTGACTGGAATTAGCCTACTTTCGTCTCAACAGAGATCAAAATAACTAAAACAGATACTCATGTGTGTCTTTGTCTTAACCTTATTGTGTTGTTGGCGTAATCTAAAACACGAACTCTGTGACTTACTTCACCCCCTGGGAAGTAGGCCCCTGTTATGGACTCCTAATTTATGAGCATGTTATCTACAAGAATTAATCTCTGTCTTGGTTGGTTTACGTAATGTTTCTAACACACATGTAATAGTAACATCTAGAAACAGAAGTATTGCTGTGTCGAGCTGGGAGTGGTAATTGGCAAAGAGTTTCTATTTAATGGAAGTGATATAGACATGACATTGTACTGCCACATATAGAACAAACCTACTCCGTTTTCTGACATTAAATTTTGTGATAAAACACTGTGAAAATGCAGTACACAGTTTTAACGGTTCTCCACAGAATGCTTCACTCTCACTAAACTTATTTATTTGACTCTGTAACTGCAGACTCCCCCCGACCGTTACTTTCCGGAGGAACCGACGCAAGTGATCAAGTCAGAAATAAGTACACATACGGTCAAATATGTATGTACATGGGAGTCCATTTTAAAGCCAAATTCCAACACACTGAGACTTAAGCGGCTGCAGCATGACCGCCATGCCGTCAGTGTTTTCGCCCAGCAGTATACTTCCGCCACATTCGTCTCGTTGTACGCATTTAAAAAAAATATTTTCATAATATATTTTTTTTTAAAGTCGTAGGTCTGAAATTGCGTAAACTTACGCTGTGTAAATCCTAGAATGTCTGTAAACGTTTGAAGCATGTATGAATTTTAAAACCTGCATCAGCTGAAGAAATTTCGGGAAAGCTCCGCACGGCATTCCATTGGTTGTTATATTTGTTAAATTGTAAACCAAAAAAATACACACACTGCTTTCAAAAAGTCCTTTGGTTATTATTTATTTATTTATTTATTTATTTATTTATTTATTTATTCATTCATTCATTCATTCATTTATGCAGGCAGGCAGGCAGGTAGGCAGATAGATATAGAGAAGGACGGACGGACGGACGGACGGACAGACATATATGTATATATACAGGTAGGTTAGCTGGTACGTAGTTAGCTCGGTCGACCATTCTGCTGGTTGGTCACTTGTTTGGACTTTAGATACTTTGTTACTTACGTTGAAAGTTAGTGTTATTCAGTAAATTGATTTATCTTCCGGTTTGTGGGTTGGTTAGTTAATTAGTTTATTTTACTACCACATAGGATAAAGCAGAATTTCTCGTAAAGTTCGACAAAACAGTGATCTAGAATAATTCCAATTACAGATAAAACTAAACGTATGATCGTGACATGACATCAAAATCGGATACAACGTGAGGCAAAATATAACCACAAGTCTTACGTCATTTGAGGACATTTGAGATGTAATGATCGATAAAAAGAATAGAAATGGGATTTAAAATCACGATAAAATCGGAAGATGCAAAAATTTTGAAAATACTTAAGCAAGTAAGCCCACTGAATTTCCTTCTTTCAGATTCCCAAATTTTAAGTATTAGATGAGTTTGGAATACATTCATAACTTGCGGCGTTTTGTATCTGTAATTTGCGGTCCGCGGTGGCTCATTTGGTTGAGGCGCTGCGCTACAAGCCGGAAGACCGCAGGTTATTGAGATTTTTCAATCTTTCCGGTTGCAATATGTTCCTGGGGTCGATTCAACCTCTATTAAGAAAGAGAACGAGGGGTTTTCTGAGGGTAAAGGGGGCAGGTGTTTATGGCTAACACCCTTGCCACCTTCCAGTGCCAGTTGTCTAGATCGTTCAGGATATTACATCACAAAGAACTTAGTCTTCTATAAAAGTAATCTACCATTGTTACTTACATACTCCATGGTGCAGAGTCCTTCTTGAGAAGCTAACTGGTTTGCAGCTAGTCAAGAAATTCTCCGCATTTCACGGAACCCGAAGGTTCATTACCCCACTCACAAGCGTCCGCCACCTGCAAGCATCCCCCATGTGAGTGTTTCTTAACATAAGTGTTTTACTGGGAGGGGTTGTTAGCACCTCGCCCAACCCCCAAGCTGGAGGACCACCCCTCGTCGGTTGTCCGTGACTGCTTATTCAATTTATTCGCAGTTACCCTCCTTGTCGGAGGCTGTTCGTCTATCCGCAACCCACTACTTGGAATCTACTATTATTAGGACAGTGAAAATAATAGAATTTTAAATTATATCAATACGCTTTAATGAGGATGACTAGCAGTTCGTACATAATTTTGTTGATGAAACTTCTGGAAGATATTCACTTGGCGGAACGAGAGTGAGGTTAGAGAATATCATGAAGTTGGGCACTAAAATAAACAAGCTCCTAAGAGGAAAGTACATGAGGAAGAGCGCGGACTGCGGTGTTGGTGTTTCAAACTGCGGGTTTTGTTGTCAGAAAGTTAACCATGTAAAGTTCCTATTCCTTTGTATTTTGGAAAACCGTGAAGTCAGGGCTTTGTCGTTGAACGAATTTGAATGAATGACTAAATAAACTAATGAATATATCAAACTTTTTGAAGTTACAGACGTTATTGTGCAACATTTTATGTGGTCAAACCGGAAGAAATTAAGTGCCGTTAGAATAACAATTTTTTACTTGATAAATACTTGATCTAATACAGCGTTGTAAAACGATTAACTGGCCCGACAGAAGGATGAAAAATATGGCGACTAAGAAATAAGCTTGAGAGTATGAAAGTACTGACAAGCGGGAAGTTATGTAACTAACCATAGGAAGAAAGTATTGCTTTGTAGCTAGATAAAATGATTTGGGTCCCTACAAATGCTTTATGGTACATATCCGTTTGGAAAACACAGGAACAATTTTATTTACTTATGTATTTATTTTTATTTTGTATTTATTTCTTTACGTTCGTGGTAACAGAGTCTATAGACATGGTGGAATGTTTAGTAAATGACTGAGTGTAAAGGGCGCAGAAGGAAGCGGTCGTGGTCTAATTTAATACTATTCCGGAATTTGGTTAGAGGTACTGGGGAAAAATACGAATACTTTCAGTCAGCACAGTTGAAGACCGAGACGGGATTTGAATGTTGGACTTACTGAATATGAAGTATGAGTACGAACCACTCAATCCAACGTTCCGTGGAAACATATTACGAGCGGGTTGTTAGGAATCAAACTGTACTAAATCGTCCGCCGACTTTTTATTTGTACGATGTCCGTACTGTTAGATATCAACTGTACAGCACTCTCTATTCACTTATTAAAAGTAGTCTCCACTTTCCATATGAATACAAATCTCTGGAACCTTTACTTATTTTCAGTCCTGTTTCATATTAGGGGTTTTCTGGTTCGAGTGTGATTGGAGATATCATCTATCTTCACTGTGTTTTCGTATTCTTTCTCAGACGCTACAAGCAACATTGGAATAGTTTCTTGAACTAACCAATCGTCAGTTTCTTCCACATAGCAGCCCATCATTCATGCCGTATTTCCTTCGACGCCACATACACTCGGTATCTAAAATAAACTTTTTTAAATATCAGTGAAAAGTAACACATTTTTATTCTTCTTTGTGCGCGCCTATCGATAGTGAATCGCAAAATACATGTTGGCAAGGGCAATGGAGAGGAATTAAGCACTGAGTTGATGTCTCGTAAACCTTCTCCGTGCTTCTCATCTCTTTAAGATAATGAAGTACAATTGAACGAAAGCCACAGAGTAACGATTTGTATAAATTTCCATACTTGTGTGATTTGAGGTTCACACAGCCTTATTGATGAAGTATATATTATTCCAGGATACAGTTAAAAATTGAGTGGCAATAATTTGCCTACTTTTCGGGAAAGCTTTCTACATACTTTTTCAGTGTACTTCAGAGGATTCTTGAAATAAAGCCCGAAAAATCAGTAAATAATTACCAATCAGTACGGCGTCATATGTCAGAAGACTAATCTTCCTTTCTTGACCTGCCAGTGACGAGTTTGGTTGTATGATGAAATCTAAGGCACGAATAAGACGACTGGTACAGTACCATAACGTGCTTTTAATGGTGTGAAGATAAATTAGTACAAAGAGAAAGCAACTAAATTGGAATAATTTCAAAGTGATGAGTAAATCACTCTTTAGTCGATACCTCTCAAACGGCGCACTGCAGTAAAAGTACTTTCACACTGCCGAGAAATTTGGCTCAGGTCTAAATTATACTGGAGTGACAATGAGTTTGGACCGAACCTATCACGAAGGAGCTAGTACTCCTGCCTGTCCAGCATATCCTTGGTGAGATTCTTTACCGAAAGTCCCCATTCCTGAAGTCTTTTGAAGGGAGATTTCTTCATTTTCGCCATGTAAATCCTGAGGAAGTACCTTAAAATGGATCAGGATTCTTTAGTTCCAGATTTTTTTTCAAATAAGTTATAAAAACCTTTAAAGACCTAAATGAACCTGAACTTTATATAACGTTTCCATTCGTACCGCGCAGTAAACACGCTCTATCCCTGTTACAGAAGCATATAAATTAGTGTAAATAGTCACCGATTTTCTGTATACCACACGAAACCCATAAATGTATTCTGTGGGCAGAATGTAGAATTTTTTAATGCCAAAAGTGACTCTATATACAATAACTATTGCGTACATGGTTAATAATCTCACACTCATGCATATTGTATTTATAAGAAGAAATAACACTGGGCCACCCAGAACAACACAAAGATATGACCTGAAACACACCACGGTCACGCCCATATCCATCAAAATCTTATATTTCTCACGAATTTTTCGATTCTTTGATATGTAACTAATTATACCATGGTGCAGGTTTTACAGTTGTCGTACTAGGACGTTCACTTGAAGGATTTCTTCTTCAGTATATTAAATTAGCATTGCAAATAATTTGAGATATTTAGCTGGTATCGCGATATAACCGACATTGTTTGTGTCCGCATGCGGCTGGTTCTTTAACCTGACAATCTACGAGAAATATTCAGGAAATTCTCCGTAAAGTGAAACCACTTGTTCATGCACCAGTTTCGTTTTGCAACATAAAAGCTACGCAAGTCCTGAGAATGTATGTTTTACTCACGTGTGTTATGAATGCAAGACATTACGAGTACGTAACAATGAGTCCATACAGTTCACGTTTTTTTACAATAATAATAAACACTTTCACTGTCTCACGATATGCCGGAGGGGGTTGTCCCCCCCCCCCAACTTAAAACGCGGCTTGTCAAGGTTAGAACCCCTCTGCAGGGCAGACTATATAGCAGACCCCCAATCACCCCCACTTATCAGTCTTGAATTGTGTACAGACGACACGGCGTACCATGAAGACTAGCTGCAAGGTACGTACCATGGCTTCTTCCCTCATTTCGGTCCACGTTCCAGGGGTTAACGAGTTCGTGCCAGACACATCCTTCACTGGGATTAATGTTCGTTTATCACAGATAAAAACTGATAGTTAACAGAATTAACCGACTGAGTATGTGTTTTTTCAAACAAAACCAATGTCTAAAGGAAAATTGACAGAATTCTACTACGAAACAGGAAGTCATGTTCTGCTGTTGACAAAACTAGCGAACAAGACAAATATTGCTATACGGGGTGATGTAAATTATATTGTCACTCTATCTAATATGAGGAGAACAACCCTCAATTTTTTCTATTTTATTGATTTGAAAAACTTATACTGGTATAATTATAATAATATTTATAATTATAGTACTAATTAAACAAAAACATCTTACGCGCCACGTATGTAACACGTAAACATGTTCTGTGACCTTTGGAACCTGTCATGTTCAGTGCTCGATGGTCAAATATTTCTCTGCCCTGAGCAAACCTCCCAAGGAGAAAACATTCTAAGTTGGAACTGCTTTTTCGATCTGAGGAAGTACGCCGCAGAGAACATGTTCTGATAATTATAAAGACCAATCATGGCGAGAGATCTTACGTGTATGTAGGTCTTAAAAAACTGTGCGTCATTTTTGGTTTTGTCCGAATTTAATCAAAATCTGAATTTATCGACACTTATTAGTAAAAAGAGCCAAATATGACATTTAAAAAGAAAAATGTGTCCGATGACAGTCACACTGATGCAGGCAGAAGGAGGCGGAGAGGAAAAACATGACGAAGTCAGGAGTCGCTTTTCGCATCTGTTTTGTGACAGTGCCTGATAATGATAGAACTTACTATAGCCAGATACTTTTTCAAAAAACTAAAAATCATTAGTTAGCCCCCAAATTCAGTGCCCCTTTTCAACTTTGAAGCAGAGTAGTGTAAAACACTAGCACCAACATTTCTGCACGTATGCCCACAAATTGCATTGATTTTTTTTCATATGATCTCGAAAATAAATAGCAAATATTTCCCTTAACAGCATTAAAAATTTTGTATTTATTGATATGGAATGCCCTCTATATTTATTGATATGGAATGCCCTCTATATTTATTGATATGGAATGCCCTCTATATTTATTGATATGGAATGCCCTCTATATTCGGAAAACATAAAGGGGCTAATTTACCCAAAGATGAAATATGTTGTGGAGTTCATCAAAAGCGACTATTATACATTATATAAAAGAGATCAAATATAGTCTTAACGGAGGTTAAGTGTGATTATAAGAAATATTCAATACCAAGGAAAGCTAGAACAGAGTGCAGGGAAAAAAATTACAACCTAAGGCAGTTAACATCCTTCGAAAAAGTGGCATATTTGGAATGAAATATTTGCGAAAGGCATTAACAGATCAAAATTGCATTGATAAGGAATTTAAGAGTAGATTAAATTCGGTGAATGCCTGTCGTCATTCTGTACAACAGTAATCTTCTTCCCGTTTGCTATCTAAGTACAAAAGATTAAAATATACAGAACAATACTTTTGAGTGTTGTTTTATGTGGATATGACAAATGGTCTCACATTAAAGGAATTGTTGAGGGTAACCAATAATTGAGTGCTAAGAAAAATATTTGGCCTTCAGAGGAGGGAAGTAACAGAAAACCAGAGAAACCTGCATAATGAAGAGTTTCATGTCGATTTCTCTTCTTCACAAGCATTATTAGGGTTATCAAAACAAGGAGGGTGAGACGGCCAGGGCACGCTGCAGGAATGGAAGAGTAGGATTTTGGTGGATATATGTGATTGCAGCAGACCACTTGAATTACGTAGGCGTGGATGTAAAGTTGATATTAAAATGTACGTACAAGCGCAACATTGTGGCGCATTCGCGTAACCACTCTTTCTGTGGAAAAGAAACAAATTATTACATATTCTGAATGTGTTTCTGTAACCTGAGCTATCCAGCATGCTTAGTCAGATGCTGTCTCTTCGAATCTCCCATATTTTTCCACATTTTCTCACAAACGGCACGATTTTCGGGAAAAGGTTGTTGCACATAAAGTATGTGTTTTGATTTTTCCTACAAATTTTGTATGAAATATTTCTCATTCTGAGAAGAATTCAGCTAGATAGTGTCATAAGTGTGCTTACGTCTTCACGTAAATTACTCGTTATTCTTGTCAGATTTTAATGAAACTTGAACTTCGAAGACAGATTTTCAATATAGCGACTCTTTACGGACTGAAACGTCAGGGAATCTAATTCCGGTTGAGCCGCGATTTTCCGCACCCGTCCAACCGGAGTCCACCCAGCCTCCTATAAAATGACTACCGGGTCTTTCCCAATGGCGACGCGGGAGAGCCGTGGCGTTGACCTCCCTTGCCCAACTACCGCCGAGGTTAAAGAAATAGTAGAGCTATACCTCTAGCCCCTCTGGGCCTTCGTGGTCTATTTTAGAGTGGATTTTACTTTACCTTTGCTCAAATATAAAATTTAATAAAATCAGCCCAGGGGAGACGAGTTGTTCCGTGTGTAAGGACGGATAGGCAGACGGACATGGCGAAGCTAATGGTCGCTTTTAGCAATTTGCGAACGCGCCTGGTAAATCGTACTTCCGATGGTGAAAATTGATAGGTCATTCTCTAAAAATGTTCCATTCATTTCCTCTGTCATTCCTGAGTCCCTTTATTTGTATTCTAGCCATTCTCTTCTATACTCACTTAACATTTCATCCCTAAAATTTATTGTAGGAACTCCATTTGAAAAACAAGAATCATCGCCGATCTCCAAGATCATTAGATACTTTATACCCGAAATTTATATTAGAAAAGACCTTTGTTTCTGTATTCCGATGATAAATTATATTTAGCTGTATCTGTTTTTTCAACAGCGATTGATGTTTTTCTTTACTAGCCACAATATAGCAACTCCAACTTTCATTGTATGATCAACTACAGAAACTGTTTAGACAAAAACTGGAGAGTGCTCCTTAAAACTATGTATGGGGCTTCATACGTACGAAATTGCATTACTAAACCTGAAATTAGTCTAAATACTCGTTTAAAATTCGAATCATTCCTGACAGTAAACATATTACGTTTCCAATACAAAGACCAATCACGAAATACTGCTAGTATTTAGGACAGTAATGATTGTTTGTTCTAATAATCATGCTAAATACATAAATATACCATGTGCGCAAAGAACACTGTTGTTTGAATGTCAAAATTGTTGGTGACGATATCGGTGTGCTTATGGGGATTAACTAAAGAATAGTGGTTATTTTCCAGGTGGCATTTGCAGCAGCATCATGGTGGCTTGTGGTGACATGGGGCTGTACTGTAGCTGTAGTAGCTGATGGTCAGGAAGAATCGGCAGACGAACAAGAAGCCCAGTCTCAACAACAGGTCGCTATTCTTAAGCAGATAAACCGCGTGAACGATGATGGTTCCTACACTTTCGGATATGAAGCCGCGGATGGGAGCTTCAAGATAGAGACACGTGACGTACAGGGCAACGTGAAGGGAATGTTTGGGTTTATAGACGAGTCTGGGGAGTTAAAAAGGGTATCTTACACAGCGAACAACAATACGGGGTTTCAGTCCAACGGGAATCTTCCCATCGCCACAGCAGAAGGCGAAGGTAAGCAAGAGGTGTCCACTCCAAGCCCTCCACCAGCACCGCCGTTACTATATCAGCAGATCATCCGACCGCTGATAACCACTCGGCGCCCGCCATTGTTACGTGATTCTGTCACTACAACGACAGGACAGCCTCTGGAGCCACCCACCCGTAGGCCTATCGTCTTGTACGCGCAGACTCTAACCCCAACAAGCGTAACCGAGACTCCAGAACCAGTGACAAAGTCCGCAGTCATCCAGACAATCCCCAGGTCTCGTCGACTTCACGAGCTCCCTAGCTCAACGGAAAAACCCTTAGGTTCAACCACAACCAGAAGACCTTTACAACTTTACGGCCAGTATATTCGACAGCATCCAGGAATACCCGGTGGACAGCCTGTGAAACAGATATTTGTAACACCTGCTCCTGTCGAAGAAGCTGTGGGACGTGAAGAAGCCATCTCCCCTCGACCGACTGAAGTAGTGTACGGTCATTTTATCCGTCCTGCGCAGTCAGGCGACAACACAACTCCATCCGGGCAGCTGCTGAGGAGACTAGTGCTTGCTCGCAGACCCCCTGAAATAAAAGAATCACCGACTGGTCTTCTACATACAAAGCAATCACAGGAAATTAAGGAAAATAAAGAAGAAGATCGGAACGCGAAAGGAAATACATTACGGCGACAACTTTCGCCAGACAGAGGACAGAACTTCAGTCCAGGGGTCCAGATACCACCACAAGTTGTACGAACACGCCAGTCTGGACCTGACGACACCGGAGACGTTTACGGTGGTTCAGTAGGCGGCAGCCCTCGACCAATACCTGTCACCCCATTCAGGTCCCTCTTCACTTCAGTGCCACCCCGCACTGACCAGAGTGCTGTTCTACAAAGTCAGCTACTTCAGGATATAGCAGGCCTGAGACAGAGACCAGTGTATCCTCAGGATAATATACCACCAGGAGCTATACCATCAGATTTTGGTGGCGCAGTTAGAATACCCTTAGGAGTTATACGTGGAGGTGTTCTGTACCCCAGAACACCCGGAACTTACCAGTATCCAGGGCAGGGTTATCAGTACCCTCCTTCCGGACCTGATCCAGAGCTTCAGGAACAACTTATTCAGCTGTTGCTCGGCAGGCAGCAACCACGCCAGCCGACTTACATAAATGACTACCAATACCGCCAGCAGTCCGCAGTGCCACCTCTCACGCCCTTCCAGATAGCACTTATGATGACGCTGGGGGAAAACATTCCTCCCGAACTGCTGGACAATCCGTATCAACCGCAAGTAAATAGACAACAGCCAGTATATGGTCCTCAGTACAACAGACCAAACGTCCCTTATCCTGCCCCTAATCCCCCTCCACAAACACCATACGTTAACCCACAAGCAGCTTATCCCCCGCAGCAAGGGCCTTTTGGACAGCAGCTCCCTTACAATCAAGTCTTACCCTACGATCCTCAGCTATATCAGCAACCGTACCCAAGCATTTATCAAGGCCCGGGCCAATATTTGGGTCAGATTCCATACTACCTAAGAAGAAGACTTCTTTATCGACCGCAGCCGTTACCTTACGCTAATGAACAACCCGTTCCTCCGGAGTATTATCAACAGCCTTTACCTTACTCTGGACGCAACCCTCAGGTTGGATATCCACAAGACTTCCTACCTGACGAGTACAGAGAAGCCTTGGTTCTGCGCATGCTTCTAGCTCTTCGAGCAGCACAGCAAGGCACAGGGCAGCACAGGCCTGTGGAACAGAATCCAAATATCCAGGAAAGGTCACAGCCCTATCTATCACCGGCCGGCACGACTACAACCACCACTCTTAGGCCGAGAACACTCGCTTCTGTGCGAAATGTCCAAATCCTTGATCCCATAGATGCAGAGGCCACTGCAAAAAGGTCAACGGATCGATCTTCTTCTCGTTCGTGATCCGAGGAATTCCGGTTTCCTTTTCAAAGAAACGTGATAGAAAATTAGGAGCATGTTGCTCGTTTTGAATGCAAACAAGGCATTGGGAGTAATAACTGAGTACTTATTCTCCCAAATTAACATTTAACGCTGTTTGTGTGTGTCTTGTTCATTGCATCTGTATTGCTTGTTACACAGAATAAGATTATCACTATTAATTAGCCACTTTTCCGCACATAATTATTAATTTGAACTTGTTGAGACTAATATTTATTGTTTTCAAATATATTGTATTTTAGTGCACTGGTCAACTTGCTGCTCTTGTTTGACACGAGGACCCAATTGCGTTTACCTACTGCCAAATAATTATTTTTTCATCATCATCATCTTCCTCTTTGGATTAGGTCGTTTGACCTGTTCCGGCATCGACGCGTAGCCATCGTTTCTTGGGGCGTCCAAAATATTATTTTTTTTCGTGGCATTTAAAAATCAGTCGAACTGTACTCCTTCGACAGGCGGAGCCGGAATGTAGTCTTATGCAGTTAGATACGTACGGTGACCCAATGCACACAAATCTCTCTGGTAGAAAGACTGGGTTTTGACGTCGTTTAGTTTGATAAATAAAAATCGACGTGTCAAAGAAACGTCCTGTACCCATCTTCAGGGTTATTGCCCTCCCTTGTCGCATCTGCCCATATGTACCAAATTTCATGATGTCACATTCCAGAAGACAGTAAACTTCATAGTCACAACAGTGAGAACCTCATAACAACTTTTTATGTTTGTGTGACTGTGCATCTCTGATATAATAGTATAACCAACCGACTAGATGCAACAATAACTATTTATTAGTAATTTCAATCAGCTCAACATGTTTCGGGCGATAATTTCGCCCTTCCTCAGGAGCACTAGACTGTGTTTGCAGCTTGTGGTATAATGCACCGAAAAAGTTGCCTGCTGGTGACAAGGCTGAGCCTTGTCACCAGCAGGCAACTTGTGGTATAAAGCACCGATGATCCTGCCTGTTGGTGATTAGGATGAGGTGGAAGTGTTCCACCTCATCCTGATTACCAGCAAGCAGCATTGTCGGTGCTTTATACCACAAGTTGTAAACACAGTTTAGTGCTCCTGAGGAAGGGCGAAATTATCGCCCGAAACATGTTGAGCTGATTGAAATTACTAATAAATAGTTATTGTTGCATCTAGTCGTTTGGTTACACTATTATAACCTCACATCAAACGGAATTGTCTATGTATAAGCAGAGAGTGACAGGAATCGAGAGTAAAGAAGCAGAACTAAGATTATGGTCTTTTGGGTTGTGACGCCTTACAGTCTGGTGGGTAGTCTTCAGCGCTGTAGTGGAACATTTTACTTCCTTTTTAAAGGTAGAGTTTCTCTGACGCGTTTGGTACTTATATATTTTAAACTACATGGTGTAGCATCCCAAAAGATCATAATCATAACTCAAAATGCGAAGAGAACTCCAGCGTCACAAATGATGTTTGATTTTTAAACCAAAACAGCCATTTTATCGCATATCACAGTAGAAATTCTACACACTAACTATACTTTCATGAAATTTTTCCCTATATCAGCTATTTAATGCCAAATTTTTTCCGTTTCTATCTTGAAAAACTTGTAAGCGATTAGTTTATATTTAAACAATTGGGTATTTAAAATATATCGTTAGACATACAGGCCTATTAGAAATACCTAGGTACGAGATTTATTCAGCGTATATAGAAAAATATATAACCAAAGACATTAACAAAGTTTAACTTATTGTTTCTTTTTTATTTTATGTAAATAAAAGGTGGCTAAGCTTAAGATGCATTATCTGAAGTGATCTCCAAGATAGCAAACAAGTCAGTTTACTTAAATTTTAAGATTATTTAAATGGTCCTTTTATCAGAGAGTGAACAGTAAAATGTGACCACTATGTTTGTTATGTATGACATGGAGGTTAACCCCAGCAATTCATACTGTGATAGTTAAAATAAACACTATTAGAAAGTCAGACTCAACTGCTAATTTGTTTTTGAAATCAATACATTTTCAGCTCCATTCTCCCGCTCCAAAAGAGATGTGCTTTATAGGATCCGGAAGTATATTATCCTGCAATACAATGACATGTAAATTATTGTACGAGCGAACGTCCGACTTTCATCTCCTCCCCAACTGGTGCAATCCATATTCGCTTTGCATAAGGCAAAGAATTACAAACCCATCTTCCAGCAGCCTGGTTTCTCACAGTTTTAAAATCCTTGCGAATCTGTGAATACAAAAATTTTAATCACAATATCAATAAAAATGGCTAGTGTTTATACGCAGTTTTTCACGAGTTTTCTGTAATGTAACAAATGTCAACAATTATTCTAAAATGACAGTGAATTACACATTATTTTCTAAAGCTTTGTGTAGCTACAGAGTTATCACTACTTACAAAATACGGGGGTTTTTTTTTTTGTATTTTCAAAAATACTTCAAACAAGGCAATTGGCTACACGTTAGGTTTTCAGGTTGCAATGCCATTAAGCAACTTACAACAATGATTGTAAAGGGGCGGCTTGTTACAGGTTTCAGAAATTTTGTATAATCGATACAGCCTGACTAAAAGAGTTCTTAGTAAAGCTCTATGCAATGTCGGTTTAAGATTAGGCCACTAAGAAACAAACTAATTATCTAGCATCACATAAAAAGGTCGACCACATTATTTGAAGATATTCGTCCTAAACTACATTACAGGGATGCTGATAAGTCCTTAGTCCGACCAGGAAGGAAACAAGCTACATTCCCTACTTTTTATGGAACTTGGAGGTTCATTACCACATTCACAAGATTCCATCACCTGTCCCTACCCTAGCCAAATCAATCCAATCCTCTGTCCATCACACTTTTGACAGGCATAGCTTGTTTCCTTCCTGGTCGGGCTAAGGCCTTATCAGCACCCGGTAGTTACGAAATGATAGGTGTAAAGTACTGTATACGACCTAACAAGGTACAGGCAGTTTGTCTCCCAGTCTGGTTTTTGCCATTTCCCAATTGTTGGTACTAATATTTTTATGAAAGGCAGAAGGGCAAGCGTTAAAGCAGTAACACAACAAACAAAAACTCCGTGGCCTTAGTCCGCACGCGAACTATACCGACAGAGCGGCCGCCGCCGGTCGGCGAAGTTAGTGCCAACTTTTGCGGATAGAGGGGTGTCACGTGGTCAGCGCAACGGGT
>Ga0123352_10002353_pt1 | contig 26232 bp, 19 predicted proteins | sample TergutLab28metaG_FD_89700 | JGI IMG/M metagenome (GOLD analysis project Ga0123352, IMG submission 89700) | Labiotermes labralis P1 segment gut microbial communities from Petit-Saut dam, French Guiana - Lab288 P1 | ecosystem: Host-associated > Arthropoda: Insects > Digestive system > Gut ...
AAAAAAACCCAGAAGCACTTGCGGCATGGCAGAAAATAGAATTTTAAAATCTGAAAATGTGGAGTGACAGAATGCACTGGAAATTGTAAGCACCCGTCAGAACCATATATGACATGAAGGAGGACAAAGCATACTTTAGGAACTTACTAGTCACTTCATATTGTTTCCACCTACAATGTTAGTTATAAATAACATACCTGTTCCTAGAGTTTGTCTGTCAACAGAAAGATTTGTGGCTCTGCCAGTAGTGGTGGTAATTCTGCTTGAAGCATCATCTTCAGATTCCAGAAAACTTGTCGTCTCCAAATCAGAACTAAGCATTGAACTTGACTCATAACCATGTCCAGATCTGTGTTTTGAATGCCCATTAATCCGTAAACCTGGCAGAATAACAAAATATTAGTACACCATACAAAAAATTTTTTTTAACTTCAATACTGTTCAGTCATATAAAACAAAGAGTTCATAATGAACGTATATAGCCCATTAAATTACATGTGTGTAGGAATTTGTTAAGTGGCAACGTCAAGGCCTGATACTAAAGCAACCAGAATCATTCTGCTAACCTCTAAATGACCGGCATTCAAATATGCAACTGCATGTAAAAAAAAACCCCAAGAAATTAACTCAACTTTGTATATTTAAGCAACACGGAAATATACTGCATTTCTAAGACATGCTGCCTAAGCTGTGTTTCTTCCCCCACAAAATATCATTTATTTCATAATTTTATCTTTTTGGTTTCAAATAATACTCATGTTTTCATAAACAATATACAAAAATTTAAATACCAACCCAGTCAAGATCAAAGTGTTATTCTGTCACTAATGACAGGAGAAAGCAGTCACCTTCGACTTACTCTCCTCACTTTACGTACTATCATCATCTTGCCATATCTGGAAACACTGCTAGCCAAAAATATTTCCGGTAGTACCACTAGAGTGTGCTCAGTATTTTCAATATACTGACAGCACAATGCTGTCTTCACAACAAATCCACATGTAGAATATTACTGCCACATCAACCTGCCTGGATGTGCAGGAAGATGGACCATCATGATGAAAAATTCACTTTACGATTTAAAATTTCCTTCAGTAAATGTTTCACAATTTGAAAGAATAATTAGCATTTTGTTGTGGACAAAAACAAAAAACAATCATAATGGCCAATCCATATGTTATTGTTTTGACCTTCAATTTTGACATTTCTCTTTTTTCAGTCTTGAAGGCTGCAAACTTTTGTATTGCAGCTGACAAGCCCTTGTATCAAATTGTGGATAAACAGAATTGCAGCCACTGTGAACACTCACTAAAGCCTAAGCTGCCACTTCCTTCACTACACACTAAATATGTAAACTGCTGTAGCCACTGCAGTACAACTGCTACTCAAGGGGTTGCAGATAGAGACACGCTGGTCACTAAGTTCCTGTGTGCATGTACCACTCTGTTCTACTGTCCAAAAAAAAAGACACACGGTACCTACAATAGTTCACTTAACAGTTCGGAGTAAAGGAGCTATGGTTCAATATTTTATTTTAGGTATATCTTAAGCCATACTGTACCAAGATGCTTTCCACAGTACAGGCAAGGGGTACAGAGTTCAAACAAGCAGACACAGGCAGTAACATGTTTACAAAAAAAGCTAGACATACAACAACTATCACAAACAGACAGACAGCAATGACAGTCTGGAAACTAGAAAAACTGATTTTAAGATGCCATTACCGCCCTGATGCAAGCATATGTGAATCTCCTGTGGTGGAACCCACTCATATTTTCCACTTGTACACAAACTGAAAACTATAAGTATGTAACACCAAACATTATTGTTGGCAAAACTAGATACAAAAAGACAAATGCAAATACTTCAGAATTGCATTTGGTGAGAGATTGCTGTACCTGTGAACTTGGTCTACAATTAGCATAAGGACATAATCGTAAACAACACTTAGTTGAATCCCAGGTCCATTAATTGAGAAATACACAGTCACAAGAGTATCACAATCTCAGAAACACTGTAAATAAATTCACATTTTATTCATCGCAATGATGATGATGATGATGATGATGATACAACAAGGTGGTAACATAAGAAATCAAGTGCTGGCTGACAGGAACAACTTGTCGTGAAGTTGCACAAGTTCTTAGGGCCTTTGGAATAACCCTGTGGCCACACACGGGTCTGATGCCCATCACTCCATGAACATAGTTAAATTATCACCACTTAAAATGCTATGTTAACGTCCAGGAGCAATTTTGCCACCAAATATCCGATTTTAACTGTTAGAAGAAGAATAGCGTTTGGGTCACAGCCCTTCTGGGCCCGCTGCACCTAGGCCTTAAGACAGGCCCTTTGTGCCCTGTATTCTGTACTAAGTTATAAGAGCCCTGTTCCTTTAGCGAAGTTCCAGATGGCCCCCATACCTAGTTTCCTAACATCCTCCGGGTCCAAAAAGAATGAACCCAGATATGTATATCTGAGTGAGGCCAAGGCCTCACACTCACACAAAATGTGGACTGAGGTTTCCTCCTCCGTACCACATTTCCTACGGATGGGATGTGTTATGTCCAATGAGCAGGCCAATAACAACCCTGGATTGTGTCCTATTAAAGGACAACAATTGGGCCCCCATAGCCAGAATAGGGGATCAAACCCAACCCTGTCTCTTTGTACTAGAGGGACCATGCCGCAACGCCAGGTGCTGTTTCTCCATTCAGCATTTCATTTTTCGTCTTATATTCCGCCTTCAGACCCCCAAGAAAGGTTCAGGTCCAACAAACCACTGAACAGAACCACTCCTTGTGGGCTTTTCGGCGATTTCATTTCCTCTCACTCCGGCATGCCCCAGGAACCAATAGAGCCCCACAGCAGGTTGGGTAGAGATATCATTCAACACCTGCTGGCACTGTCATACCAGAGGAGACGTTGTTTTAGCAGCCTGAAGCACTTTCAAATCCGCCTGGCTATCAAAGCAAGTACTAACATATTTCTCTGGTTGGTCCTGAGTTTCATTTTCATGAACACAGGCTAATATTGTATATACCTCAGCCTGAAAGACTGTGGTATGTTTTCCTAGAGGGATATATTTTAACTGTTAAGAAATATCATGTTCTGTACGTAATTTTTGTGGAAAAAATTTCATAACACAGCAAACAAAGTTTGTAATTCTGGTTTTACCTAATTACTACTTACATGAACCCTCCATCCTTAGTTGGAACTAAAATATTTTATTTACAGTTCCATAGTCTAACACAAACAAATGACTTGAAGCTTATGTGGCAATGGTATACAATGATTCTTCTTGAGCAAATAAACATGTGGAGACAAAATTGTTATCCAAATGCTTCAAAGTCTTCCCCTTTTCTGTCAAGATGTGACGAGATGAGTGACAAGGCCAATATTATATTTATACTCCATGCATGCACTAGGAGCTTGTTGTTCTGACTCCATTCTGCACAACCTCAATACTCATGGATTGCAGCTGTCATTGGTCCTTCATGTATTCTACTGGCCTACCTAGCTGAGGCATGTCAAGTGACCAGGTACCACATGACTTAACAGTAAATCCCACAACTGTGTGGAAGTTATCAGAAGGCAGCCAGATTTCAATGGCCTCATTCAGTACATGGTCCATGCAGCCAGTCATTGTTTGAATGATGTGTTGTCCCTTATCTGCCCTGTCTCAAGGATGTGATTTGCCACAGGTGAATTACCAAAGTAATCTACTTTCTTTGCACTTCATCTATTGTCTAATGTTTAATGAAGTACTAAGTTTCGAAAGTTGGCTCTGCTTCTGTTTTCTGATTCAGGAATGCATCTAAACTGATGGAACCAGCAGAAAGAGCTATTCTCAGTCACTAGGCACCACAGTTCTGTAAACTTGTTATGATATGCATCTGACACCATATCTTGTCCATGTGTAGTAACAGGAAAATCGATACTAAAAATGGTGTTCATTTAAAATTAGACAAAGGACAAAATCCAAAGAAATAAGCTTAGTTCTGTATGTCACATACCATGTTCCACCTGAACAGCTGAATTGTCAAGTTACAAACAGACACCACAGTACTGGTTAAAAGTAGACGGTTATGTGGACCGTTCAGTGAAGGATTCCATCAACATCTGGCCGTAGCATGACAACTTCAAAAGGGATAGAGAATTCACTGTAACTCATTCAACACACCTGCCCACTAACACACTTCAGTGAGGAATGACCAACAAAAAACAATATACCCAAGGATGAATGACAGATGAGAATCCAGTTTAAAGAATAAGGATTCTGAAGACTCACTACTTGGCTCCACCCACTTTTCACAGAGTGGTCAATGCCTCGACAAAACATTTGAGCTACATGAGCTTCCTTTGTGCCATGCCACTTAACATATCAACTCCTGATAAAACAGAAAGAGATGAGATTCAAAATGTTACTTACAAATTCCAGTTTCACAAGGCTGATTGCCCCAGACTTTACTGCTTGATACACGTAATTTCAGTTACATACAGTAGCCAGTAACTGTGATGGGGATATATATATATATATATATATATATATGGAGAGAGAGAGAGAGAGAGAGAGAGAGAGAGAGAGCGCGCGCATGTGTGGTGTGCGTGCGTGGGGGGGTGGGTGGGTGCGTGTGTGGGGGTGGGTGTGTGTGGGGGGGGGGGGGACATGTGCATGCACACATTTTGAAGTCATGAAGTTACTGACAAATGCTGTATATTCAGTAAAGTAACAAAATTACAAGAATATACATATACAAGAACAATAAAACCAACAGTTCAGAAAGTTGTGTTTACATTCATTATGAGTACCCTGACTTACCATTGTATTTACTGTATTTGTCTCCATGATGAGTCCTAGATCCTTTGTGAACATTATGATGGCCTAAAATAATAAACACATTAGAAATAATAAGCTGCAAAACAGCACTTGCTGCTGGCACACACAAATGGTAACAACAAATTCAAACATAAAATTAGCATGCAAATTACACAATGCAGCAAAGCAGCAAATACAAAACTAGGAGAAAAGAAAGAAACAAGGGAACCCCTTTAAACTGTTTTGAAAGCATCATTTCCTACAGCAGTCACAGAAGCACTTTATAAAACACTCTACAGCAAAAGGACACCTGTACTGTATTCAGGAGTGCTTGAAAGGTAACGATGTGCAAATCAAACATTCAAAAAAGCAAGGAGCACTTGCCACTTAATCTAATGAGTGCCCTTACTGTAGAAAATTATTGTACGTTCAATGTCTGTGACAAGCAAATATAAAGTAATAAAAGAAAGAAAAATAATTGCTGTAACAGATGATGAAAGAATACAAGTAACCATTGCGGTACTTCATAATACTATGCTGAAATGTATGATGGTCATTGTTGATCAAGTTGTAATAGTAGGTAATGTGTACATGGAACCTCTAAATTCTTCAACCTATGATGATAAGGTCAGCAAGAACTATAAATTAATAATTATACTCAGTCAAGAACCACTTCTGTGTATAATTTCTACTTATAAGGATTCATCCTTCCTGAAATTTATATAACAATGCTGTCTCGCACCATCAACTTGTTTGTAACGTTAACACATACAGAATGCAACTGCATAGAGAAACTGAAAAGTCAACTATTATCTACCTCCACAAGCACTTAACATGAATGTCTCCTGTGATTCAGTTGCTACTGTCATGAAACTGGAAGGTAAATACAGATACCATGCAGCTATGATGTTTCACACCCTACAGGGTGGTTCCTTGGTGGATGTACTGGGGTACAGACAGCATAATGCTGACCCTGAAAATAGGATAGTAACTTCCTCCATTAAGTTTCTGTGGTCTCATTGAATCACTGCTACTGACTGAGTAATAAAGTTGTCATCCAGTGCCATGACTGCAAGTGACTATACACAACAGAAAGCACAGCCACCAAACATCCCTGTACAAAAAATTTACTTCAACAGTATTTGGAATTGTGATTATGCACCATGCTGCATTTATACTGTATTAATTAATATGAGAATATTCACTCACAATACAACATATATTTGTAGATATTCAAACCCACAGTGTCCATACTTCAACAAAGGGAGTATTTTGATCATCTTTTACCACATAACATTGCAGGATCCTTTGCTAGTGTATTATAAATATGGAAAGACTAAGAAATCCATGAAGTGAGAAGAACAGATACACAGCTGGTACAGTAAATAGGCTACAATCTGGACACCCAAGGAATTGTGGATTGATTCCCAGCCGAGGCAACAGATTCTACTCCCCTCCAAAGCATCCAGACTGGCTTAGGAGTCCACCCAGGTTCCAATCAAATTAGCACCTGGGCTCCTTCCATGGAGGAAAGGAGCCACAGAATAAAGCTTACCACTCACCTCCACCTTTCTCCCAGGGAGCTATACCTCCACTCCCCTACATTACTTAAGGTGTGGTGCTTAATTAAGCACAGTGACAATATTTTTATTACCAAGTTTTTACTTCAGGATGTTGAAACCCAATATGCATAGTATTTGTACTGATTTTCTTTTAAATGTACATGGTGCGACAATTTAATTCCCAGAATGGCCCTGTGAAAGCAGAATTTGCTTACCTGTGCACCAACAGCTGCTGTCACCTTCAAAATACTCTCCTTGTGAAGCTATGCACTTCATGAGACGATGGTACCACCGCCGGAAACAGTCTTGAAAAACATTTTACAGAATACCTCGAAGTAACATTTTCACATTCCACTGGATGTCAGAAAGGTCAGCAAATCTTTGTCTCTTCAGGGCATTTTTCAATTTTGGAAAGAGCAAAAAATCACAGGGGGCTAAGTCAAGTGAATAAGGTGAATGGTCCATTTTTGTAATGGAGCTCTTGGCCAGGAACTCACGAACTCTTAACGCATCATGCACAGGGGCACTGTCATGGTAGAGAATCCACTTATCAGGCCAGAGTCCGGGTCTTTTCCTCCAAACACATTCCCATAACCTTGTCAGCACTTCCAAATAGCAATGTTGATATACCATTTGTCCTTGTGCAATGAATTCATAGTGAACTATCCCCTTGTGATCGCAGAAACACACAAGCATGTTCTTGACCTGTGACCGAGACATGCATGCTTTTTTTGGCTGAGGTGAATTCTATGTTTTCCATTGCATGCTCTGTCATTTTATTTCCGTGTGATATTGAAAGCACCACGTTTCATCACTGGTAATGACCCTATCAAATATCTCTGCATTGCGTAAAATGTGAAGCCGATTTTTTTCTGATCATGTGTCAAGACTTGAGGCACCATTTTTGCGGAAATTTCCCTCATTCCCAAATCTTCCTTTACAATCTGTCACACTGTTTCCCTGTTCACATTCAATTCTTCAGCTATTACTCTCACACCTACTCTTCAATCTGAGCGCACCAAGGTTCGTACTCTGTCCACATTTACATCTGTCCTTTGTGTTTTTGGCTGCCCACTTCTTGAGTTGTCTTGCACATCTTCTCACCCTTCCCTGAACCGCCTGTGCCATTCAACAATACTCCATTTCTTCATAGCGTATTCACCAGAAGCCACCATTAATAGGGCTAATGTTTCACTAGCACTTTTACCACTCTTCACACAAAACTTGATGTTTATCCGCTGCTCCAGATACTTTCACTCTTTTTTCCACCAACCATATACCACAGACATGTACTACTTCCTCTGCTGCTCGGGAACAAACGACTCATTTGGTCTGTGGCTCATGTAAATGCAAGTTGGAACATGTTCAAACGTGCTTGAGTACATGGGTTTGCCTGACCCAACACCCCAGCGACACACTGCGACTATTCCAGGAATTAAATTGTTGCACCTTGTATACCATGGTACTACTGTTTACTACTCCGTTTATTGTACAGACCAGGGGTGGCCAGCTACATGAGCTCTGGAAACCACACTGTGGCAGTCAACTTAGGCAAGAGCCAAGCATCACAAAAATACATCATCTTTTCCTTATTTGATGGCTTCTTATTTTTGTTCATCCAACTACAATAGGTTAGTATGTTGGTAACAATGCTCCTTTCTGTAGAAAATATATGAAAACACTGTTCACAGATGGCATGTAAATGACCTGAATTATATTTTTATAGGAAACTTGTGTCAGCCACATTTTGCCACCCCTGGTATAGATTTTTAGCTTTTCATCTCACATATACCCCACAAGCTGATGAAAATCTCCTCCTGATGATGACCAATCAGAGGGTCAAAGTCTGTTGGGGATGAGCTGTATTTTTTATCCAATACACACACACACACACACACACACATGCACAATAAATAGTGCTTGTTTTGTTATATCTATTAACATGAATAACATCGACAGTATGGACACAAGGTTGAAGATTTAATAGTCACCTTTTCAGCATGATATCTCATAAGTAAAACTAGTGCCTCCCTACAGATGCCTAATTTTTACAAACTCTGTGTCCTGAGTAACTTTTGTTCATGATTTAAGCCGGCTTCTTAAAAGTAGTAAGTCACAACACAAGGTTGGTAATGTCAATAAAATTCAATACATCGCAGTTGTCACATGCCACTTCACTGTCACAGTAATGAAGCAAGATAATGTGCGTACCATTAGTTTCATAACAAACATCTAATGCTATCTGTCATGTTCCTGTTTCACTCCACATTTGTTGTGTCTGTTGTTACTAGTTACAGATGTGCTCATGCAGACCTTGTAGGCACACTAGCCAGAAAGTAATATCTTGTTTGATGGTCAGTCTCCTGTGTTGCAGCCTACTATTATTTACATTAAACAAGAAAGTACACCCAGGTTAGTGTACTTTACATGTCAATAACAACACAACTGTAACAGCAATGAAAACAGGCATGACAAGGACAGAGCATGATAGAAAAATATCAAACTGCAACGAATATTTGTGATAATTTTAATGATTGGAACACTGCATTTCCTTATTACCTTGATAAAGGGACTGTGACATACTGAAGTACAGGAACGTATTTTCATCAATGTAATGTAAGTGTGTTTATCTTCACAAAAGCAACTTAAATAATGAACAGAACACACATGACACAAAATTTCTTGCAAGATGTCCATCTGGAACACAAATGTTTTACGCATCAGATATATCTGTGACAAAGACACTCCGGGTTTTATGAATCTTAATACAGGTGCCAATCAAGGTACTTTCAGGAAAATAAACTGCAATAAGAAGTCTTCAACCTTGTCCTTTGGGTATAAGCTGTAACTACTTGATTTATACAGACACTCAAAATCACTGATCAAAATTAAGAGAATTATGATGAGTTTAAAAAAGCTTCCATCGATCTTTGTATATCTGAAAGTAAGTGCTCCAAAGGCGTCAGCAGTGCAAGCATGGGGCTAAGAAATAGCAAACTTTATGACATAACCAGCACTGCCATATATAGGAACGGCCAAAGTCATGATTACGTGGTTTATAGTAAAGGACATGTCACATATAAAAAACACAAGGGACAATGAATGTTATGATGATCGCAGGATATGTATTTGGCCTTCGATTAAGATGAGGGGCATTACATCTGAAACTAGAGGGAAAGACAACGTCAGTGGACACAACAGCTGGGACTTCCAGTTTTGTGGAGGATCTTCCTTTCACAAGTATGCTACTGTAGACATGTTGTACAATATTAACAAAAACTTTCTATCAAGTTTCAGTGTGATTTCACAGTAGTCACAACAAAACAATTCACCATCAAGCAACATCCCATAATCATATGGTTTCATTTGAAAGGAAGAAGTGGCTAAATGTATGAAGAAATAAGAGCAAAAAGTGCCTTTTGTTTTAATAAGGCATCCCCAACTCAGAAAAAATTTATGTAAATTGAAGACAAAAAAAAATCTGTAACTGCTTCTGTATTAGAAGTGAAACAAAGCGCATGACCAAACACACATGTGAATGTCGAGCTCATTTGGAGGAATCAGTTCTTATACCTCCCAGAAAATATACACAAAAACTGATGAGCAGATTTCCAGATTCCAAGAAACTCCAACTTCTTCAGAGTAACAGGGATTTTGTTTGGATTGGATTACAGCCTTTTATGACTGTGTGCTGAGCTATACCATGCAATTGTCAGTAAACATAATATTGTAATGGGACAGGAAGTCTTGGAACGTACACAGTAAAGATGAACATGCCTACTGCCAAACAGCCATGTCATCATCACTTAATTTGTTGATAAATGTGGGTCACTACTCATGGCAGCCATCCTTCCTGATGAAGGAGTATAGAAACCTGAAGATCATTCTTCATGGATGTTCTGGGAGATCAAAGAACTGATTTCTCCAAATAAGTGCTGACATATGCGTATATCTAAGGTCTTTCATTTTATTTCACACCTAACACAGAACTAGTTTTCCAGTTTACAATTAGCCTCAGTTGAAGCCGCTTTCTTAAAATAAAGGACAAAGGTCACTGACATTTCATCACACATTTCACTGTTTCATCCCTTTCCTATGAACCCACATGCAAATGACATGCTACTTGATGGTGAAAGCACTTTTATCCATCATGAATACTGTCACAACACGCTCAGTTTCACTTATTTATTTTCCATGTATCATACACACCATTGATTTGGAAATAGTCATATGATAATAGTAAAAAGCATCTGCTATCAAAGACAGTTGTCTAAGTATGCTAAAACATAATATAAAGTTCCCATCATTGGTGTAAAACATGCCCACAGTGAAATCTTTGTGAAAGGAAAATCTCCAACAAGAGTGGCAGTCCCAGCCACATTATGTCACAAGATACCCCCTTTCCCCCTCCCTTCCAGATGTCTGACCCCTCTCCCACGTGAATCTAGCCCATGACAAATCTTTTATTATACACCATCCAATCACAACTTAGAGCAATCCCAGTATATACAAATGGCTTAAACTTTGAGCCTTTATGAACACATAAGCATAACATATATACAACATTTACATTGACAAACACATCACTAACACATTTCGGACGGTGAAAAGTCAAACATCACACTTACCCTGGCGAGAACTAATGATAGATTCTGTTTCTGTGCAGGTTGTATCTTCCACATTTGCTCTACCACCATGAACTGGATTGATAATACTATAAAATAAAGATATGAGAGGTCTTACAAGATGTTATATATAATAGTGGTTATTTCCAACTACCTTTTATAATTTATCATTATGCCAAACACATTCTCCTTGACTTTAATGTATACACTTCTCCTCTAAATGCTGCTGCAAATAAGACTGGTACTTTACAAATGTAGTTTCCAGTGGTCACCATGGTAGGAAGTATATAAAATAACCAAGAGATAGGCTTCAACTGGCTGTTTGTAGATACCTACACTGAGTTCATGAAAAATACAAACTTGAAAAATGGAACTTATTTAGTAAACAATCATAATAATGAACTGGACTTTTAATTTATAAATGCCATGGTACCTATAAAACATACCAAAATGATCTCTCTAAAATTAATAGTAATATAAAATATTAACTACTCATACAGCTGCATGCTGCAAGCAGACTCCTTCTGTGGGCAGTGTAACAAACATACTCACTGCTCTGCAAAGAACAGTTAACGCTTCAAAATGGCAAGTGTGAAAGATACGGAAAACAGATAAGAACAAAAACTGCATTTCTGTCCACAACACAGCTGGTGTCAGAATCAGTCTGTTTCTTTTAGAACAGTATTACAATATGGTGAACACACATCCATCGTTAAAATGAGGCCTTCATTTATGACCAAAATTCATATCTGATACAACAGAAAACATAGTGAATGAGGATTGCCAGCAATGACAGTGACCACAACAAACATGATGGCAGTGAAGGTAAGGTGGGTATCCAGATAGCTTAAGCATACTCAGTTCATTCAACAGGAACAAGATGCTATTGAGACGTAATGTGGGTTCCTGTCAATAAAATGTAAAGGCCTAACCCGTTACCAAAATTAAACCTCAAAGCCTAGCCTTGGTGGAATAAATACTCTAGGATTGAGTTTCTGTCAATAAAATGACCTCTAATTCATGTTTTTATCCAGTTATTAACAATTAAATAACAACATCTATTTGAGATTTGATACACCAATTGGGATGTTTTATACAAAGAATATAGCCTAACCCTGGCAGTATGAATGGCCAGCCTTGCTGGTGTATGTTTATGTCTTATGTTGGAAAATGAAAATTGAGTTTGTCATTACAATTCAACCAAAGTCTAATACTGGTAGACTGAGTCTATTTAATTTGTGTGGCTGTGTTGTGCAGCCAACCCTGATCTAAGGTCTCAAATACATAAAACATGCAAAGTACGGAAGAGAAAAGAATGTGTTATACATATATTACCACTTTTGTTAAACTATATTACTTCTGACAAAGAAACAGTGGTATTTCAAGACACTAATGACAGAAGATCCATAATAACTTACATATCAGATAGTAAGTGGGATCCTTTTGGTTTAACTGTTAACTTAATACCTACAAACTTCAACAAACAAAGCTGTCACCATAGGCCATGTATCTTTCCACACACAATTATTAATCAAAGTCTCTAATTCAGACAGCATACAAAGGTTACACCAAGAAAGAGTAAAATCTCACATATTCGAATATGAATAATTGAAAGAATCAGAGTAACTTACTGAGGATCTCCAGGTCTATCTATAGGAACCTTTATATCAGAATGTACAACACTGTCAGTACACTGAGATGTCCCATCCGACACATTGCTGCCTTCAGCCGAGACCAACTGCAAAAACACCATATGCAAATACATTTGTTTTAATTCGAATTTCATAAACAGTATTACACCGAACCCCAGTTACTACCGCACCCAAGTAATAAAGGTGGCAACAAACTCTCCAGGTACTTACCCATGAAACTACTCTTCCATTGAAACATGGTAAATGAGCATCATCATCGATAATCTCTTCCTTCACAACACTGAAAATTGAAACCATAAAAGCTAAAACTAGAACCAGAATGAACAAAAATAAAAATAGAAAATTTCCCCTTGTTCAAATTGGCATCCCGCTTGTTTGATGTGTAATGTCAACAAACAATTTTGTGTCGGAAAAAACAAGATTACACCAACTTTAACACAAATTTCCATTCTGCAAGGGTCAATAAAATTCAGTTTGCCCTGCTTTATGTTAGGCTTTCAATATCGTAACCGCGATTCCTCATGTATAAAATAAATGTAAACTTTCATGAACAGGCTTACCCAAAATCATCATCCATTGACTTAAAGAAGAACTTGTAGTTTGGTCGATTAAGAACATTCTTGAAATCTGCTAATGTAACGCGTTCGGGTGCAATAGTCAGTTTAACTAAATACGGAGTTTCTTCATCATCTATGTGATATATAATTTTTGTCTCTTCCATAGCAAAAAGGCCGAGTCAACAAACGATTCCCGTCATGAAGTCTTCAATATGGCAGCCATGAATCAATGCACAACTTGAAACAACAAAAAAACGTTTACATACATTTACAAAAATAAAGTTGGACATATTCACATATTTATCCAAAATAAATATTTCTGTACATTTAGCAAGTAACGTATCCGTCCAAACTTCTTTCTCGTTGTCGTCACCTCACAGTTGTGCAAAGTACCAATTATACCGATTTGTAGTAGTAGTAGTAGTACTAGTTGAAGACATGTTTTCGGTTCTTGATTGGTTAGCGTAAGTTGTGCCACAGTCAAATAGTATGCATAAAGACAGGGCACTTCGAATATTAATTTTAGTTGTAAAGCCACTGTTTATAAATTGATGTTTAAAATGACATCAGGGAACTAATACACAACAGTGTCTTCACAGACACAACAGAGTAGATTACGAACACGACGACTGAGCAACCGAAACCGACAAAAATACGTAGGAACTCAATTCGAAAATAGTTAGGAAAATATTCTCTTCTAATTCCCTATAACACGACATACAGGGCAACTGTAACGACGACAACGAAAACTACAATTAAATTTATTAAACCTGTCCGTAATTTTAATTTTACTGTACTTTTTTTTTTGCTCCATACCCTCTTTACTCTGTGGCAAGTCCAATAAAATAAATTAAATAATAACCTTTTTGTACTGGTTTAACTTTTCTCTTCGTTTCAAATATTATTGCTGCGTGCATTCGTCTAGCACATTTAACTACCCAAACACTCTTCTCATATTTGAAACCTGGAACTCGAATTATTTTAATCCTGATGGCAAATAAATTACTCTCTATAGCCCTGGAGGCGAGGCAAAAGCCAAAGTCAAAGGGAAGTCGTTTTTGGTCCTTTATATTGTTCTGAGAAAATGCGTTAATTTAAATAATGCATTTATGCCAAACTGCATCGAGGAATACGGAGGAATTCTATTATGCCGTCTCTGTGACAATAAGCACATGTACCTATCATGTTTGACAACCAAGACGTAACTATATAATAGCAGCAACAAGTGAACTGCCGCAGACTCGTGTATTTTGCCACCTGAAGGCCGTTAATGTTGGAATTTAACTTTTTAAAATGCCTGTTAATGATATTATAAATTTGTCTATCCTGTATTTATTAAAATGTGTATATATCTTCTGAGTAAAATATTTCAATTACAATTTATCATGTTCATATTTTGTAATACTAGAATTCTCAAATACAAAAAAAGAAAGCTACAAACCATTCTGCACCCTTCTTTTCTCTGTTAATCTTTTTACGCGTTTTTCTAGCTGGATTAATTATTGCCGCTGTGTCCACTCGTCAGGACTGGGCTGGGACTGTGAAACAAAATTACGACTATTATATTAATTACAACAATTTTTAATAATGCAAACATTATAATTCGACAAATTTTGAAATGACAACCTTGACAAAAAAAAAACGTAAAATTGAAGTCTCCGTTAATGCAAATGTATATATATCAGCATGATTTTCCTTTTCCTGCGATTTCTTGCCGCAGCCTGTAGATGGCTTAATCGACAATCTGCGCTTACTCTTTGGTGGTGTCAGCTGCGGAACAGCTGTGTGCAATTACACGTGGCAAAGGTTCGTAGTAAGAAAGTATGCATGCTATTTTAATTTGCGATATTAGCTTGTCTGCCGATGGCTGTGGTTCAAGTTGAAACTCAGGTTGTGGAATTGTGACGTTTCTCATAACATGTGTATGATTCAGGTTTGAGTACACAGAGTGTATTGGCAGGACCTTGTCTTAAATCGTTGTATTTTTCTTATAACTGCAGCGTTAAACACTGCATTAACTGAGGACAACACGTTCCTTTTCACAGCCCGCGTAATGAATGGTCTGAAGGAAGGATGGTTCAGTGAGCTGAGCTCTTTATGGCCTGGAGTGAGCCTGTCTTTGGAAGTGAAAGAGGTTTTACATTCTGAAAAATCAGAATACCAAGACATTTTAGTACTGCAGACGTAAGAAAATTAGCGAATGTTATTAGTAGGAATAATGAACTATGAACTAAGTTGGTATTTTAAACCAAATATAGCGCCAGACATGTTAGGAATTCTGAACACATCACCACTTTCAAATATCACCTATATTTGTTGAACTGATGAAAGTCCTTCTCAGGAAGTTAGTAGTCAAATTCCCAGCTTATGTGGAACCCAAAAGTTCGTTATCACAAGAGAAAATCACTGGATCCTGTCCTGAGTCAGATGAATCCATTTCACATCATCATTCCCAATGTAAGTCCTATTTTAATATTATCCTCCTATTACACCTAGGTCTACCAAGTATTCTCTTCAGGTTTGCCATCTAAAACTATGCATTTCTTGTAGATCCTATGCTTGCTGCATGTCCTGCCCATCTCTTCCTACCTGATGGGTTATTCTTCTAACATTTTATGTAGAGTAAAAGTTATGAAGTTTGTATTGCAGCTTTTTCCAGCTACCATTTACTTATTCTAAGGTCGCAACATTCCTCAGCCCTATTCTCAGGTTCATTACTGTTCTGATGTTACACGGCTTTCATGAACCAGTCACTGTGGACATTCATATATTATTTATGTAAGCAAACTAATATGTAAATTATTCATTGATCCCAAGACTTTAACCAGATCTTTGCTTTGTGTACTTCACTGTGTGGTATGTTTCATCATCATCATATGGAAATATGTATTAGTAATTATACACAGAAGAAAGAGGTTTATGCCAAGGTAAATGAAAGACCAGACCAAAAGTGGAAGCAGAGTGTCTTACAAATTTTAGAAGAATTTGTGATACTGCTGCTGACTTAAGAGCTTTCTTCCCCAGTTATCCTGGTGCTACTGGTATTCTGCTTAAGAAAGAAACATGTAGTAGGAAATACTAAATATTTTGCACTGAGAATTAAATTACTCTATGCGTTTTTCCCTTTTTTGCCTATGCAAACTTATTTGTTACAGAAAATCACATGGTCGAGCACTGATCTTGGATGGGATTATTCAGTGCACTGAGTCAGATGAGTTCGCTTATCAGGAAATGATCTCTTTCCTGCCCCTCTGCAGTCATCCATCACCAAAAAGGGTAATTGGAAATCACTAAAACTGTCATACAAATTATAGAGACACTATTTGAGACCTAATTTTCTTGAAATAAATCTGCTGTGATATGGAACACGAACACAAAACAGTCCCCATGGCTTTACGTTGTCAACTCTTCTGTAACTATAGTTGTCACATAGTCTGCTTTTAGCCATGATGCTTTTAACATTAGTAAGCAGTGCAAGTACATGGAACAGTTTTCCCTTAGAAGCTCAAATCTTCTGAAATGTCACATGGTGTTGACTGGTAGTTACCAACAGTTTAGAGGAGTCTACTACCCGCATGTTAGGGTCTGGCAGTTTCAGCAGGGGACTGCTTAAACTGCTAGACCAGCTCTGTAATAGATATTTTGGAGGAGCAGCATGCCTCAAACTTCAGGGTCCAGCAATCCTGAAGCCTCTCTTGAAGTGCAACAACCGTATCACAATACCAGATGAGTAGTCTGTTGCAGGGTGTCTCCCTGTCTCAGTTAATATGATTTCAATAAAAGTGGCTGAGAGGTTAAATCTTTTGTGATTTATACAACTGAAGACATCTGTTCACATTATAAAAATTGACTGATGTCTACCCATGTTCGTAGTATGTATTTAAATATGTCCCTTTAACACACATTTCTATGAAGTGCAAACACACATATGAGATAAAACATGACACCCTGAAAGAGTGAAGGCATAAGGAGTGAGCTTTCCTGTAAATAAGACTTTTGGAAAGGAAAAACATTTGAACTGGAGCAGTGTGTATATCAACATTATATGAAAGGGCACTCTAAGTTGAATGTTGCATTGTTAAAACATACCCAGAATATTTCAAAAGTTTGCATAATTCAAATTAGTAAAAATATATAAAAAAACCAGGCATTGTATGAACTGTTGCATACAAATTGTCCTACCAACTTTTTATGATTGTTTACCCCCTTACAGCTGCCTGGAACTATGGACTTATCTTACAATTGAGGTTGCCAGATTTTCAGTTAAAAAACAAGGAACATACCATTAAATGGGCAGGGAGAGCAAGTAGTTATCTGCTTGTAGAAATGTAACGATTTAACAGAATAACACCAGAACCTGCCACTGGATGAGCTAGCTTATCTAATTAGCATTCTCAGAATGTAATATTATAAGATGTAGGTTAACATTATCACCCCTTCTTAGTATTTGACTGGGTTGCCCTCAGATACTTCTGCACCAAAATTAAGTATGCATATCATGCATCTCTACTGGAGGTATTTTATGTTGCAGGTACTAATAGTAGGTGGTGGGGATGGGGGAGTGGCAAGGGAAGTGGCTAAGCATCCTGATGTTGAGAGCATTGTGCAGGTAGAGATTGACTCTCATGTTCTTGAAGTGTCCAAGAAGTTTCTGCCATTCATGGGTACAGGGCTGACCAATCCCAAGCTTACTCTTCATGTTGGTGATGGATTCAGGTTTATGGCACAACATCGCCAGGAGTTTGATGTCATTATCACAGATTCGTCAGATCCGATAGGTATGTATGTAATTTCCGTAGTACTCTTATGTATGTGTGCAGTAAAAGTCTATCCATGAAACTATTTGTAACAGAATTCTATTATCCTGCAGTAATAAGGCATGTTTCCTGATGAGGTACATTATAGTCACTTTGGCTTCCCTGAAAAAATACCTATTCAAATTGGCCTCTTTATGTACGTACATCACAAGAATCATATATTTTTATGAAATTTGATACTGGAGGATGCTACCACCATTTTCACTTATTGTAGACTGGACAATGTTAACCATCTCATGACATGGAGAACTACATGTTTCTCCTGGACACCTTAATATCTACCAGGTACTTTGATGATAGTTGCTGTAATATTATCATTATGTTGAGTGCACCTGAATTTAAATTTTATGATAATCATGTAGATCTTGTATTAACACATTCCTATAATGTGAAATTGTGAATCCATTTGGGCTCTTTGTCTGATGGGTTTTCTGTCTCAGAATTATGACAGTGGGATCAGGGATAGGATTTTCAGACAACTGATCTGTAAATTCAGCTTTGATATGTTTGGTGCACTGATCCACACAAATCCTGGATTATGTTCATTTCTTGTAATTCTCCCTCTCCCTTGAAGACTTCCTTGTCTTGATTTCCATTTAATAAATGCCCACTCAAACCTTGTTGTTTCTCTTAAGATAAAAAAAATTGTGATTTGGGATCACCCTTCCTTGGGAATTAATTTTACAGGAACCATTTTTCATGTATTAGACTGAAGCAAAAATCATTGCATTTGACCATGGAAGACTCTGCATTCAAAATTTCTCAAAACAGGAACAGTAACACTGCAATTCATATGACTAATACAGATACAGGCACACATTAGGGTTTTGTATGAAGTTTGATCCTGAGAGATTCCTGCTCCACCTCACTAAGAAGTAAGACTGAAGTTAAATATCTGGCATCTAGGGACAGCACAAGGAATGGTCTTAACTCTTTGGCGCTGAAAGATGATTTTAGTTGACACTTAGTGTAATGTTGAGAAAACTAAATATCACCTAGACATCAGCCAAGAACATGTGAAGTAACGGGTGGCCATTTAAATCCCCAGTCTTTTGCATCATACACAGAACACTTCCAGCATCACAGGGATAATTGGGAACTTTCCATGGTATCAAGAATAAAATTTGAATTTCTGTTATTTCAGGCCCAGCTGTGTCTCTGTTCCAACAGAGTTATTTTGAGTTGATGCGTGAAGCTCTGAAACCAGGTGGAATTGTTTGCTCTCAGGCTGGAACATTGTGGGCTAACATAGATAATGTAGCACAGACGTTTAAGCACTGTCATCACACATTTAGGAAAGTATCATTTGCCTGTGCTGCTGTACCCACATATCCAACAGGACAGATCGGGTTTGTGCTTGGAAGTCTCAGCCCGGTAAGAAGAATTTTAGCTTGACTTTGGACTCAGATGCTTACCTTCCAACTTATTATTTAATGGGAAATTCTCTTTTTTTTAAAGTGAGTTATTATAGGCCATCTGGTGTGATAATTGTGCAGCTGTTTGTTGTATTCCAATGCAACTTTGTGTATGAAGCACTGAACCAGACTGCGCCAAGTTGTTGTGCGAGATCTGTGCTGTTCTGGGATATTATGTAGCATAGAGTGGTAATTCCTTACCAACGTTTCAGGACAGCTTATAGGTTCAATCTTCAAAAGTCAACAAATCAAACAGAGAGAACAAGCATGACTGAAGTTAACTGAACAGTCTTTTTTTGGGACTTAGTCCATCATCTAATTTTTTAAAGAACATGATGTTTCAGAAGCCGGCTGTGTTTCCGTTTGCATGCAAAAAAGCACCTACCCTGGTGTACTCCTTAGGTTGAGCTATTCTCCATCACTGCAAAACATAGAAACAGTAAATTGTTATGATATGCACCTGAGAACAAATCTTGTCCAAGTGTAGTAACAGAAAAATGGCTATTGAAAAATTAAAAATTTACTACAGTACTAAAAAATTAAACCTGGATCAGTCCACCAATTAAAAACCATCAAAAGAACCATGAACGCACAATGATCAGATGACAGACACAACACAAAAGTCCAGAACACATGTATTTAAAATTCTTAACACCACTTACACCATCTGTGAAGAAAATTGTGAATCTTCTTCATGGGTTCAAGTAAGTTTATAAACCAAGAAATATAAATGTATTATTTAGTCAATGTGGATCATAACAGCATGGCATCACATCTCACCAGAAGTGACTATGAAGGATTTTAAGGAGTGCCATATATCCAATGGAAAGGTTGAGACTGATGATATATTGTGGAATGGCAGTGAAGAGGAGGGGAATGTTGAGAGTTAGTGAGGAAGATTAAGGCACTGACTGTGAAGATGGATACACTGACATCAATTGGTAAAGGTAGAAAGAATCTGACATGCTTTGTAAATTAAGGATATGCAATTAATAGTAAAATATTTTTCTCAGCAGACTTTTGTTTGGAGGTCATCAAAGATTTGGATAAACATAGTTTTCCTTGGCAGATGTTTCATTTGGTGGGGTAATCTTAGGTTAGAGTCATCTTGCATTCAGGTAAATGCGGTATGGGATAATATAGAATTTAGGTTTACAATACAGTGCTTTGTGATGCTGTCTGTCACTTTACCATAATCACTTCAGAGTTTGGATTTCTGAATGGCCTTAATTACAGATTTTTCCCATCAACAATCATTTATTTTACATATGCATACCACATCCCAACCACTTTTAACTGTGATTATTAATTGTAATAATGTATGTATAAATCTTGAAGTTCTGTGAGAGAAACCCCTTTTTTTTAATTTTATTTTACAGGAAACCAATTTTAAAGAACCGTTACGGATATTCTCAGAGTCAGAGTTAGACTCATTCAATCTCCATTACTACTCTGCGGAAGTACACAGGGCTGCATTTGTCCTGCCACGATTTGCTAGAAAGGCCCTGGATGAGACTATCGCTAACTTCCATGATGAGGTGAACAATGGTGACCGCTAAAGAATCTCAGTATTAATACTGGATAAGAAGAATGTATCTTATCCTTTAACATTGTGAACACCTTTATAATTCTTACACAGAGCATAACATACCTTGGCAAATGACAATATTTTTGTTCAGTCTGAACTCGCATAAGCTGATGTGACGTGTTGGTTGCAGTTCCTCAGTAACTGGCTTTCCTTGAATGAATATGTAAACCTTGTATGTCAAAAAGAAACTGAAATATCCTTTATATAATTTAATTTTATATAACTGTACAACTTGCTGCTGATGTGCAGAAGTGGTGACTTTACACTGAATGCTTCCAGTATCTTGTTCAAGTAGTGAGAAAATGTGTTGATTGTTCTTGAATTTTTACAGCTGCCTCTTAAATTAGAAGCATTAAATTTATAAAAATATCACATTTTCTGTGCTATAATTCATACTAAAACTGGAGTTTTCAGCTGCTTGGATTGTCATAATTAATAATACCGAGGTTTAACTAGTATTGACATAAAAAAGTCCAAAACTGATACAGGTTAGCTCTTTCTGTAGTAACAGAAGAATTACCCCAACTGCTGGTTAGGACTTAAGAGCATACTAGAGAGATAAAGACCAGCATATATAATTTCAACAGAAAACTCATGCTGAGAGTACTGTATTTATGTACTCATACAACATGCTTATATTGTACATTTGTAGTCTGAAGATGGGTGTGCAGTGTGGGTGGAGATCAGGCCATCTGTGTTCATGAAACATTAACAAAATCTGTACCCTTTTCTATTACACTTCAATATATGAAGTCTCACCCAGTGATGAGACTGTGACAGTGTTACTGTACTCGGATGGCAGATATAAATATTATAACGAACGCACAAGGGAGTATTTCAATGCAGACTTCTACCATGCAAATTTCAGGGATTTTTACATAATAGTAGCTTCTGATGAGACAGATTTTTATATTGATGTCCATCCACATTTCCGAGAGCAACATCGTATTTAGTTAAACATTTAGCATTGTTTTCCTATTTCAAGAAACACATATCGCAATACTGGACCACATGTGCTCTTTTATCTAATATATTTCTTCTCCTTTTTTGTTGTTCCTACACTACGTTTCAAGCCAGTATGATCTTTAAACATGTTCTGACCTTTTGAAGTTTAGTGCCTTGTGTCAACTATGCAGTCATTATTAGTTTAAAATACAGTGTCACTCATATGCAAATTACATGTTCAAGTGCAGACACAGGAATCTTTTAGGTACATTTGTTCACATTGAGAAGCCCATCCTGTCCTCACAAAGGAGCAAGCCTTACCACAATACCAGGGTGCTGATAAGTCCTTAACTCGACCAGGAAGGAAACAAGCTCGGAAGCATGTCAGGGACGTGTGCGATTTCAACATCATCAAGACATGAGCTGTCATCAAGTTTTTTTTCCTGCAAGGCAAGGTGCTGAAGGAAATTCATGCCATTCTAGCAGAAACATTAGCTTGTTTCCTTCCTGGTCGGGCTAAGGACTTACCAGACCCCTGTAAAAATGGCACCCAGTGTCCATTCAAATATACAGATATATGTAGCACTGTTAGCAGATACACACATTTGTAAGACCACCTTCCTTTGAAGATTAACAGTTGGTGTGCCAACATAGTTGAAGAATATATCTTGAATATTCTTGCCTTGTTAACATTGGTTTATAGCAAATGGTGAAGCTGATACTGCCATTCCAACTATCACAAAGTTTCATTACACTCAGCTCAATGATAAAATAAAATTGAACCCTGGGAGGGGTGAGATTTTACACACCTGTCTAAACTGCCCCTGGAGCCCACCCAGCCTCCTGTACAATAAGTAAGTAACAGACCTCTTTTCCAGAGGTAAAGTGGCTTGGGAATGGCAATGACCACCCACCCCCTCTGGGCCTTCATGGTCTGTTCTAGGGTGAACTTTTTACTTTTTAATAATACAAGAAAATAATATTGAGTATGAGAGCAAAAGCTTAACCTTTTGGAGACTTAAAATTAATAAAAATAATATGTAACAGTTCAGTTTGTACCTCACAGCCAATACATTGTGTGTCCATTATGAAGTCCGAGTTATAATACTGTTTGTTGTGAAAATCACAGAGAACACATAAACCCTTCGAGGGGAAATGCAGACAGTTCTTTAATGTTAAACATGGTTGTGTATATATTAAGCACTGAATGTTAAAGCATGAAACAAGCCCTACTTGATTCAAAGTAAATACGAGGATGTTGAAATGCACTATAACTGTTAAGAGCATGTCATTGCACCCTATATGGAGTCATAGACTATCATCATAAAAAATGCCACAGAATAATTATTTGTATCACCTTCCACATGGTATCACATTCACATTTAATAATTTCATTACCAGCGTTTCTAATGCTCTGGCCTTCATAACCAACTCTCGGTAGTAGAATCCAAGCTTTCTTCACTGCTGAGATCAAACCCCACCACTGGGCATGATACTTAACCAGTTACTCCACCTCTTCTTGTGACTACTTATCCCCCCCCAATATCCATCTTCATGTTATGGTCTAGTCTCCTTTAGCAAAAAGCCCTGTTTTGAAAACATACAAAACATGGAAGAATTGTGATTTTGTACACAGTTTGATCTTCAGTGGTTTGGGGAGAAGAAGGGATAAATTCATGAACTGAAATAATAGTTTCATAATCTCACTGTGAACGTGATTTATACTGTTTCCTTTCCCAGATATTTCAGTTCCATGAACATTTTAAATATTTGTTCCATGTGAGAGTTGTAATGGGTAAAGAGATGTCTCAGGGGACACTGAGACATCTCCTTTGCAAATAACTCCCTGGCCTGCTGTTGTAACCACTGCAACATTGTGGTCCTGACTCCTCCATTCAACCCAAAATCCGGCTTCTCAGTACATTCTGAATACGGGTGAACAAATGTAAGTTGCTCAGTGAAAGACTTGGGCTAAATTGGGGTGGTCCAGTACTATCCAGTACATGGCCTGCAGGGTCATGGACAGCATGAACCATACAGGAATGGGCATTATCATGCCGTATGACAACGCTTGTAATTATACCAGGATTTACAGAATGTCAAACGACCAGCCCAGCAAAACATCACTTTGAAAGAAGAGATCATCTATCTTGTGACACTATTCTCCCACTTAACAGTTTTAAGCAAGATGAAATAACAAAACCATCATTTTGGGAGCTATCAGATACCTAACCCCATCCTTAATTAAGCTCTGTAGAGTTTCAGTGGGTACCTTCAAAGAATGCAGATATCTGTTAAATTTCACTGCATAGTAAAATACATGCACATATGAATAAATAATGCAAAACAGGTTTGATATGTGGGCTGGATTATAAGCTGAATTCCAATTCTGTTAATTATAATGACTTGAAAATTAAGCGAGCCTTATAACACTTCCAATGAATCTTATATCTCCCACAAAAAATTGTATTTCAGAAACATTATTTAATTTCATATGGGAAACATGAGAAGGTATGTCACCTTGAAAATTAATTAATTACTTTGTGGAGGTGATGTTCAGGTTTTGTAGAACAATGACATCAGCAGTTGTGTTAACTTAGGAAGTAATTATTTTGTGAAAAATTTATCAGCTGTAGTCAAATGTATTCATACATATCCATTTGTCCATTTTTAACAGTAAGAGGATGGCTGTTCTAAAAAAAATTTTTATGTCAACTTTCTGGATGTCATTCCATTGTACTTTCAGCACTCAACAAATAATCAGCTAAATCAATGTCTAATGAAACTCTGTATTTTTTTTATACTACAAACAATCTAGTCCTTACGGACCATCATCAGGCTTGCATATAAAAATGTAAAATAAAAGTGTAAACTTACATATAGACTTACTTTTGTGAAATCTCACATTATTTGTTTTTATTAAGATTTTAGATAAACTTTTTAAAGACTGCATTCTCTTCTTCTTCCAATGGCGCTTCAGCCCGGGGTGGGCCTCAGCCTCCTTCAAGAGTTTCGTCCATCCTTTCCGGTTTCGGACAGCTACTGTCCAATTTCTACATCCTAGCTTTGCTACATCTTCCTTCACTCCGTCTTCCCAGTGCAATGTTGGGTCTACCTCTGGGACGCTTTCCTCCTGGCCTACTGAGGAGGACTCTCCTGGCTAAGTCGTCGTCATCCTGGCGCATGACATGTCCTGCCCATCTCAGTCTACTCAGCCTACAAAATCTCACAATGTCTTTCTCATCATACAATTGATAAAGTTCTCATTTAGTTCTAATTCGCCATTCTCCCTTATCAATCACTGGGCCATAAATTCTCTGGAGGATTTTGCGCTCAAAAATACTTGCTTAGATAGCGCCCATGTTTCTGCCCCATATGTAAGTACCGGTCTAATTAATGTTTTGTAGAGGAGTGTTTTGGTCTTCCTGGATATAATCCTTGATTTCACATGTACCATTGTACCCAGATATTTAAAATTGTCCACTCTCTTAAATGTGTAATTTCCTATTACAAGGTCCTGATGTGGTGATGTGTCCTTTCCATTGTACATGTATACTGTCTTCTCGTAATTTATTATCAATCCCATATTTCTTGCAGATTTCTGCAACTTTAAGAAGGCTTCATTAAGTCCAGGGGTTGTGCGTGCCATTAAATCGATGTCATCTGCATAGGCCAAGATCTGTACGGTCTTAAAGAAGATGGTTCCTCTAGTTTGAATGCCCGAGTCCCGTATAACTTTTTCCAGGGCTATATTGAAGAGAAGGCATGCTAGTGCATTGCCTTGTTTCACTTCACGTGTAGTAGGTATTGGCCCCGACAGATGAGACTGAATTTGGACTGAGCATTGTACATTGGTCATTGTTGTTTTGACCATCTTATCAGTTTAGATGGAATACCAAATTCCATCATGGCACAAAGAAGCTTCTCTCAATGGATACTGTTGTAGGCTGATTTAAAATCAATGAACATATGATGTATTCCAATTCGATTTTCGACTGTCTTTTCCATAATTTGACTTAAGGTGAAGATCTGATTGATTGTTGATTTCCTTTTTCGAAAGCCACATTGATATGTGCCTATAATTCTTTCAGTATATTCTGTAAGGCGGACATATATAATATGGGAGAGGATTTTATAAGCTGTATTAATTAGTGATATTCCCCTGTAATTACTACAGGTCATTGGGTCACCCTTCTTCAAGATTGGGCATATTATTCCAAAATTCCACTCATGAGGTAGCTCTTCATTTGCC